>Ga0209071_1000890_pt1 | contig 13102 bp, 9 predicted proteins | sample CoawatmetaG10DNA_2_FD_187513 | JGI IMG/M metagenome (GOLD analysis project Ga0209071, IMG submission 187513) | Marine microbial communities from the West Antarctic Peninsula - Coastal water metaG108-DNA (SPAdes) (version 2) | ecosystem: Environmental > Aquatic > Marine > Coastal ... | reverse complement strand
TGCGGTAATCGCCGCCATCAAGCGCGTGCGACGCCGGGCATCGCGCTGGATCAGAAGATCGAGCCCGACGCCCAGCAATCCCGCCGCCAGTTTCAAGCGGGCGAGACGCCGCCCATCGCCGCCGGCGCGCAAATCTGCGGCGAGCGGCTCCTGCCCGGCCGGCAGCGCCTCGCGCAGTGCTTGCGGCAGGCATTCCAGCAGCGACAGATCCGGTTGCGCCTCCCCGACAAGGACGCACAAAACGCGGTCCGGCGAATGCGTCGTCAGAAAATGCGCCAATTCCGCATTGACCCAGCGCGACGCAAGCGCGGCGGGAGAACACAGCAAAATCAGATAGGAAGAGCGATCGAGCGCGCTTCGGATCGAATCGCCAAGGTCCGGGCCGGCCGAGAGTTCGGCCTGATCGCGAAAGATCGGACGCAGCCGCGTCGGCTTGCCCGGATCTGCGCCCAGGCGGCGCGGCGGCCGATATCGTTCCAGCGCGCGATGCAGCCACTCCGCCCAGTAACGATCACTATGGCTGTAACTGATAAACGCTATATAGTCCGCAAACTGTGCCACGTACTCGCCCCCCGGCTGGCCAACGCAGAATGCCTAGGGCATTGAGCGTTTGATGCAAGATGTTGGTGGATCGAAACAAATCTCGTCGGCCGCCATGGCGGCGGTGGAGCGCTGTGCGCTGTTCCGCCACATGAGCCAGGCGGAACGCGCGCATGTGGCAGCACACACCGTGTGGCGAATTTATCAACGCGGAGAACAGGTTGTGCGGGCGCAGGAACCCGGCGAAGACGTCTATATCGTTGCCGCCGGAACCCTGCTGGCGAATCAATTTTCGCGGGCGGGACGTGAAATCGGGTATCGCCGATTGGAAGCGGGGGCGCACTTCGGTGAACTGGCCGCGATTGACGGTGCCCCGCGATCGGCCAATGTTTTCGCGCTGAGCGTGGCGGAGATCGGACGGCTGCCCCAGGCGCTCGTCAAGACGCTGCTGTCCGAGTGTCCGGGCTTCACCCAGGCGTTGCTCGAAGATCTGACCGCGATGGTCCGCAGCCTCAGTGCCCAGGTCTTTCGATTGGGTGCGATCCCCGCCCCCTGCCGCTTGCAAATGGAATTGCTGCGAATGGCGCGAGCGAGCGGGGTCGCGGAGGACCAGGCGCGTATTACCGGCATCCCCACCCATGCCGAAATGGCAGTCTTGGTGGGAACGCAACGCGAAGTCGTGAGCCGGGAGTTTGCACGACTGGCCGCGCTTGGCCTGATCGCTCGGACCGGGAGGGATCTCCTGATCACCGCCGTTTCCGCGCTCACCGCGGAAATCGAGCGCCAAGGCGGCGACCCCTCTTTGTCCGAATAGCCATGTCCGAAACTGCGCGCGGCGGCGCGTCCCCTGGCCTACGATCCTGTTGCGTGTCGCGGTCGGCCTCATGGGAAGAGGAACCCGCCGGGACAGGCTAGATCACCCGATCATCCCGTCGCCCGCCCCTTTGGCGAGCATCCGGCCGATCGCATCGAAGAGCGAATCCATCGCGACGGGTTTGAACAAGACCTCGTCAGCCCCTTGGGCGATGCACCGCTCGCGCAAATCGACCGCAGTATCCGCCGTCACGACGATCACCGGCAAATGGGCCTTCGCGTCACTGCGCGCGCGGATGTGGCGCAGCGTTTCAAACCCGTCCATCCCCGGCATCCGCAAATCGAGCAGGACAATCTCGAAATCCTGCGCATCGATCAGCGCCAGTCCGATTTCCCCGCTTTCCGCGCCCGTCATGGTCGCGCCAGCCACGTCGAGCATGTCTTTCACGACGCGCCGATTCATCGGGTCGTCTTCGATGAACAGGATGTTCACCGGGGGCAATCCGTTATGGAATCACGAGAGGAAAAATACGCCATGATGTGCATCTCTATCGTGTCATGCCGCTTGCGTTACAAGCACCTCCGATGCGGATTTCGCAGCCGGCACCGCGTTGCCGAACATCGCCGCCGCTAACGCCGCGCCCGCGATAGGCTTGGCGATCACGCGGTCAATCCCCATCGCCGCGAAACGGGCGCAATCTTCGACACTCGGCGCGCGCCATAGCAAGGTTGTTACCGCGTCGCTCGCTCCCAGCGCGGCCAGGCCAGCGTCCACATCGCTCTCCGCCTGTGCCGTCGCATCGTCGATCAGCACGCGGGTAACGCCGCCCTGCACGATCCGGGCGACGGCCTCGTCGACACTCCCCGCGAACAGCACCACGCCAGCGCGCGCTTCGAGGACCGCGCGCAACATGCTGCGCGAGATTGGGTTGCGATCCAGGATCAGCAATGCGTCTGGCGTGGCATCGGCCGAGGTCACGCTAAGGGTTGGGGCCGGTGCCAGCGCCAATGGCAGCGAAAGCGTAAAGGTCGTTCCCGCGCCCACCACGCTCTGCACCGTCACATCGCCGCCCATTGCGCGCGCGAGGTTCTGACAAATCGCCAAGCCAAGCCCGGTGCCGCCATATTTGCGCGTTGTGCCGGCATCAACTTGGCGAAACGATTCGAAAATGATGCCGATTTTGTCGTGTGGGATGCCGATCCCGGTGTCGTTGACGCTGATCCGCAGCGCCGATCCCTCGCTAAAAGCGCGGACCGTGATCTGGCCCCGCTCGGTGAATTTCAAGGCGTTGGAGAGCAGGTTGAACGCAATCTGCCGCATCCGCGCGGGGTCGCCTTCGATAAAATCGGGGCAGGCTTCAAGATCAAGGACAAAGTCCAATCCCTTGCCCCGCGCCTGCTCCTCCCACAGCCGCGAAACATCGCGCAGCATCGCTTTGAGGTCGAACGGCACCTGTTCGATGGTGAGGTTGCCCGTCTCCATCTTGGCGACGTCCAGAATGTCATCCACCAGCGCGCGCATCGTGACGCCCGCGCTATGCACCACGCCGATGCGATCGCGCAGCGGTTCCTCCAGGCTGCGATCCGCCAGCATCACTTGCGTCATGCCAAGAATGCCGTTGAGCGGCGTGCGGATCTCATGGCTGGTGGTGGCGAGGAACTCGGTTTTGGCGGCCAAGGCACGCCCCAGTGCTTCGTTGGTTTTTGCGAGATCGACGTTGGCCGCGCGCACTTCGTTGCGGCTGCGCCGGATCGTAATCAAGCCGAAGGCAAGCATCGAGACGATGATGACCGTCGCCACAGCCAGCCCGCCAAAGATGGTTTGCTGGGTCCGCGCACGATTGCGCGCATCTTCGATGTTGCGGAGCAACTGAGCGCGCTTCAGCTTTTCGATTTTCAGCTCCTGGTTCGCGAAATCGAAGCGGGCGGCGGCGAGCGCGGTGTTGGCCGATGCGGCGAGCTTGGAGGTTTTGTCGTCGACCTGTTTTAGAGCCTCCAAATGGACCAAGGCCTTGGCTTGGTTGTGCGTCTCTTTGTAAATATCGTACGCAACGAGATGCCCCTCCCGCATGTCGAGCGTGGAGGCGTTGGGGTCGACATTGGCGAACGCCCGCTCAATCAGGCGTTGGGCCTCGGGCAGGTTGCCGCGCAGCCGAGCCGCCCAAGCCGAAAGCACCAGAAAATGGTTCCGCGACGCCGCCGCATCGGCTCCCCGTTCGGCCTGCAACCCAAGCGCGATGCTGCGCTCGGCGGCGGCGCGTTGCCCCGCAAACAGCTGCGCCCGCGCGATATTGCGCAGCGTACTCGCTTCCAGGGTTGGCGTCTTCAAATCATGCGCCAGCGCCAGCGCCTTTCGAAACGCTGTTTGCGCTTGTGCGATTTTATTGAAATCCATCAAGCAGATGCCGCGGTTCGTGTAGATCGAAAACAAAAGCCGCTGATCGCCTTTGTAGATATCCGCCGACTGATCGAAATATCGCAAGGCGCTCTTAAAGTCGCCCGCTTCCTGATACAGGAAACCGATGCTGACGATGGCGATCGCGCGGCTGCGCGCCTCGCCAATGTCCCGGAAAATGTTATGCGCTTGTTGGTAGGATGCGAGAGCGCCCGCCACATCGGCTTCGGCCAGTCTCAAGCCACCCCGCGACAGCAGGAGATCGCCGTACAGCTTTGTCGGCTGGGCAGGTTTCGCAACCAGCGCGAGCGCGTGTTCGATCAGCGGCTCGGCACGGGCCGTGTCGTTCAGCCGCAAATAGGCTTCCCCCTGCAGCCATTGCGCGGTTGCCACGGCCGTGTTTCGGCGCGCCGGCGCGAGGTGATCAGCGATCCCCTCGGCCGCCCGCGCACGATCAATCGCGATCAAGGGGTCGCCGAACATCTGCGCTTTGGCATCCGCCACCAGCGCATCGTAGCGAACGTCCCATTGTGCCGAAGTTTGGGCAAATGCCGGTCGAGCAAGCCCCCACGCGCTAAGCGCGATCAGGAACAGCATCGCGATCCGACGGAACATCAGGTGCCTCATGGCACCACTCCTGTCAGAACAGTCCTTAAATTCGCGCTAATTCGTCAAAAATAGCGCTCAGGCGCTTTTCCAAAACGTCGCCGGCCGCTTGAACATCGATTGCCGCGCATCCTCTGCGGGGCGCGCGCGGTATTCGTGCAGGAAGCGCCGAAAAGCGTCGATCGAGATCGGTCGGCTGATCAAATATCCCTGAACCATGTCGCAGCCCATCACCGAAAGCAGCGCCATCGCGGCTTGGGTCTCAACGCCCTCTGCCGTCACCTCCATATCCAGCGCATGGGCGAGATCGATGGTGGAGCGCACGATCAACGGATCGCGATTGCTGCTCGTCAATTGCAGCACGAACATCTTATCGATTTTCAGTTCCCGCGCGGGGAGTTGCTTGAGATATGCGAGCGAGGACAGACCGGCCCCGTAATCGTCGATCGCGATGACGATACCGCGATCCGCGAAAATCTGAAGGTTGGCGATCGCGCATTCCGGATCGCGGATCACCGCCGTTTCGGTAATTTCAAATCCGATTTTTGCACCGCAATTGTGGATCTTGGCGCAGGTCGCTTCGACAAACTCTTTGTCGCTGAGAAGCTGACCCGAGATATTGATGAAGATCGTCAGGTCATGTCCGTCCGTCGCCAGGATCTTTTGATCCCGGATCACCTCGTCGAGCGTCCAGAGCGTCAGCGCGGCAATTTGCTGCGCCTGCTCTGCCACCGTGATGAAATCCCCCGGGAGGATCAGGCCGCGTTTAGGATGCTGCCAGCGCACCAGGGCTTCCGCGCTGGAAATCTGTTGCTCGCGCACATGTACTTTCGGCTGATATTGCAGGAACATCTCACCATTGACGATCGCCGCGGGCATCTCACGCGTGAGCGTCTGCCGGTCGAAGGTCGGGGTGCACACCGATAGATCGCGCACCACCGGCTGATGCGCCGAACGCGCATCCTCCAAAGCACCTTCAGCTTCTTCGATCAGCCGCACATTTTCGATCGTTCCGAACGGTGCCGCCGCACCGCCAATAACGATTTGAAAAGCGCACGCCTCCTCCAAATCGGGCGGACCATCGGCAGCGCTCCGCAGCGCGGCCAACGCCGTTTCGAACTCGCCAAAACTCGCCCGCTCGAACGACACCTCAATCACCGTGCGGCTGACGACCATCGTCGAACTGTCGGGCAGGATCGCGCCAATGCGCCGTTCCAGATCAAAGCCCAGGCTGTCCGCGCCGACACGCCCGATCTTGCGTCGCAGTGCCGAGAAATTCGCGATTTCGACCAGGCAAACGATCTGCCACGCGCTTGATCCGCTCGCTTGCCGGGCATTTTCCAGACCGCACTGTAAGATTTTGCCCGGCGCATCGGGCACACCCTTTCGCTGCTCCGGAGGGCGACGACGCGGATTCGGGGGTTGCACGGCACGCACCATAGATTTCGAGGTAAACGGGAGCATTAAACGAACCGTTAATCGTCCCAGCCCGGGCTCGTTGCGTCGCCGAAACGCGATTGCATTATCGTTAAGATTCAATTAATAACCCCGAGCACCCAACTGGGTGTGTAAGGGAGAAAACGTGATGTTGAGCTTCATCCTCGATGTGGTTTACGGCGAGGGCAGCCGCCCCTGGTAAATCGTTCTATCGACCCGATGCGGGGGTGATCCGTTCGATAATTGAGTGGGTTAGCTCCGTGTCGGGTCGGTGTTTTACCGAGACCGCTCGAAACGTTCCTGTCAGCGGCATTACGCGCACAGGGTTTCGCTGTCCCGATTCGGGACTGGGGCAGTCTGTCCCAATACGGTTAAGACGGATATGCAAATAAAAGGGCGGCACCTGACAGCGTAATCAGGTTTATCGTTACGCCATTGCCTCAACCAGCCGCGCCATAAACGCCGCGCCGCGTTCAAATTGCGCGATCTCCAGATATTCGTCCGGCTGATGCGCCTGCTCAATCGAGCCCGGCCCGCAAATCACCGTCGAAAATCCAGCCCCCTGAAACTGGCCGGCCTCTGCGGCATAGGGTACCGCGCGCGCAGGCCCGTTATCGCCAGCCAGGCGGCGGGCAAGTGTTTCGGCGGCTCCATCCGCTTCGGGCGCAAAGGAGGGCGTTGCCGATCGCCGCACGACCGACACCCCGGCATCGGCAAAACGCGCGCGCAACGCGCGGTCCTCGCGGGTGCATGCCTCGAGAAACGGGGCGATGATGCGGTCGGGGTCCTGGCCCGGCGGTGTGCGCAGATCGAACACGAAACTGCATTCGCGGGCGAGGATATTCACCGCCGTCCCGCCCTGCATCAGCCCGATCGTCAACGTCGCATGTGGCGGGTGATAGAGCGATGCGGGGTCGCCATGCTGTTCGAGCGCCTCTGCCAGGGCGCGCAGCTGCGCCATAAGGCCGATCGCAACCATATTGGCCGACACACCCAGATGCGTCAGGCTGGAATGCGCTTCGTGTCCCTTCACCGTCACCCGCCAGGTCGAGATGCCTTTGTGACCGCTGACCACCTCCATATTGGTCGGCTCCCCCACGATCACGGCGAGCGGTGCGGGAAGCTCGGAGACGAGTTCGCGAATCATCGACGGCGCGCCCAGGCACCCCACTTCTTCGTCATAGGAGAAGGCCAGATGCAACGGCCGCGCGGCAGCGCCGGTTGCAAACCGCGGCACCACCGCCAGCGCGAGTGCGAGGAACGCCTTCATGTCGCACGTCCCGCGACCATAAAGCCGCTCACCACGTTGTGTCAGGACGAACGGGTCGCTGGTCCAGGCTTGCCCGTCGACGGGGACGACGTCGGTATGGCCGGAAAGCACCACGCCGCCTGCCACCGCCGGGCCAATCGTCGCGTACAGATTGGCCTTGGTCTGGTCGGCATTCGCTACGCGTCGACTGGTCACGCCGTGCCCACGCAGAACGTCCTCAACATACCCGATCAGGGCGAGGTTCGAATCGCGCGAGGTAGTGTCGAAGCCGATCAGCGTTTCCAGATGCCGCAGACCGGCGCTTTTCAAGTCATCGCTCGGGGTCATGTAACGCACCTTAGGCGTGCCTGCGTGCGCTTGCCAATCACCCGGCGACAGAGTCCTCCCATCCGCCGCCAATCGCCTTGAACAGCGCTGCACTATCCTGCCGCAATTGCGCATCGCTCGCGACCAGCTGCTCGCGCGCGCTGAGCACCGCGACCTGCGCATCGATCAAGCTGTTCTGCGCGACAAAGCCGGTGCGATACTGCGCCTCGACCGCATGCGCCGTCGCTTGCGCATCCGCAACCGCGCGCTGCAACGCCGCATTGCGGCGACGCTCGGCATCGATCCGCGCGAGCGGATCCTCGACATCGCGCAACGCCCCGAGCACGGTGGTGCGATAGCGCAGATACGCCTGTTCCCGGTCTTCCTTGCGCAAGCCGACCGTCGCCTTGCGCCGCCCCCAATCGAGCAAGGGGAAGGTTACCCCCCCTACCCCGGTCGCCTGGATACTGTCGCCGGACACGAGCGATCCAAGCGAGGTGGAGATGAGTTGCGCCATCCCGGTCAGTTTGAATTTCGGGTAGAGGTCGGCCACCGCCACGCCAATGTCTGCGGTCGATGCCGCCAATTGGCGCTCGGCCGCGCGAATATCGGGGCGGCGGCGCAACAGATCCGACGGCAAACCTGCGGGAATGACGGGCACCGGCTGCAACGCCGGAAGCGGCCCGGTCAAGTCTGCGGTCAGGTTTTCCGGCTCGGTCCCGAGCAAAATGCCGAGCGCGTGAATCCGCACCCGCACATCCGCGCGCAACGGCTCGAGCCGTGCTTCGATGCTGGAAATCGACTGCTGCTGCCGTTTCACGTCGATTTGTGGACTGAGCCCGACCTTGGCGACATTGCCCGCGATCTGCAGCGCGCGCCGCTGCTGGCCGAGTTCGTCCTCGACCACGGCAATTTGCGCCTGGTCCAGGCGCAGCGCAAAATACGCCTGGGCTACTTCGGCCCCCAACGTCACCGCCGCGTCGCGCTGCGACCAGATCGCCGCGTCGGTGCGTGCCAGCGCACCCTCGACACCGCGTCGCCCGCCGCCGAACAGATCGATCTCCCAACTGGCATCGAACCCGGCGGCGTAGGTGGTAATGCCGCTACCGGGCAGCGCAATGCCGCCGCTTGAGCTCCCGCCGCTGCTGCCACCCGAGAACAGGCTGGCAAGCGATGAAAAGCCGGCATTCTTGCTGAATTCGACATGCGTCACATTGCCACTGGCATCGACGGTCGGCTTGCCCACGGCATGGGCAGCGATCTCGTCCAGCCGCGCCTGCCGCACGCGCGATGCCGCGATCGCGATCGTCGGGCTGTCCTTCAGCGCCCGCTCGACCAGCGTCGTCAGCGTCGAATCGCCAAAGGCGGTCCACCAACGGGCAGGATCGATCGCGGCACCCGGCACACCGGTCTGCGGCTCGGCAAAGGCCGCAGGTACCGCCATTGCCGGCGCATGATAATTGGGGCCGACGGTGCAACCGCCAAGCAAGGTTGCGCCGAGCAGCGCCGCCGTAACGAGAGAGCGGGTCAATGCGCCATGCCTCCACCACCGCCACCGGATTTGCCGGAGCGCATCAAGAAAACGACGGGCGCGACGCACAGCACCACGACCATCAACGAATGAAACACGTCGAGAAAGGCAAGCATCGCCGCCTGCCGCTGCACCTGGCTGTAGAGCACAGCGAGCGGCGTGATGGTGTCGCCCGGCCCACCAAAGGTGCTTCCGGCCTTGGCCAGCCAGTCGTTATAATTGGGGTTGAGCGGATTGAGCCCATTGACCAGATCCGACTGATGCCGCTGCAGGCCCGATGCCAGCATCGTTTGCGAGGCGGAAATGCCAATCGATCCGCCGAGATTGCGCGCCACGTTCAACATGCTCGACGCTTGCGCGGTCTTGTTCTGCGGCAAGCCGACATACGCGACCGCACTGATCGGCACGAACAGGAAGGGCAGCCCCATCGCCTGATACAGGCGCGCGACCCCGGCATCGAGGAAGGTGATGTCGGCGTTCAGATGCGTCATGTTCCACAAGGCGAATGCCTGGACGAGCAAGGCCGGAAACAGCAGCAACCGCACGTCGACGACGCCCGACAAGCGCCCGGCAAACGGCACAGCGACCAGCGTCGCCACCCCGCCAAAGGTCAGCGCCAACCCGGCCTGGAACGAGGTATAGCCAAGCACCTGCTGCAACATTTGCGGGATCAATTGGGTGGTGCCGAACAGGATCATGCCGGTCACGCCCATCACCAACAGCGTCAGCGAGAAATTCCTGCTTTTCAGGAGCTTGAGATCGAGCACCGGCTCGGGATGCCGCGTTTCCCAAAAGCCGAGCGCGATCAGCGACACGGCCGAAATCGTTGTGGTCGCGATAATCAAGCCGCTCGCAAACCAATCCTCCCGCTCGCCGCGATCGAGCGTGAGTTCGAAAAACCCCAGCCCCAATGCGATCAGGATGATGCCGATATAATCGACCCGGATGCCGCGCTTGAGCAGCTTCGCGCGGTCATCCTTGATCGCCTTGGGTTCGTCGACGAACAGGTTGACAAGGAATAGAGAGACGATGCCGATCGGCACGTTGATGAGAAACACCCAATGCCAGCTCGAATTCTCGGTAATATAGCCGCCCAGCGTTGGCCCGAGCACCGGCCCCACCACCACCACGATCGCAAATGCCGCAAACGCCATGCCGCGCAATCGCGGCGAAAAGGTATCGGCGAGCATCGATTGCTCGACCGGGGCCAGTCCGCCGCCGCCAATCCCCTGCAAAACGCGCGCTATAACGAGCGTCGAAAGGTTGGGGGCAAGACCGCACATGAGCGAGGACAACGTGAACAGCGCGATCGAGATCATGAAATAGCGCTTTCGCCCGATCACATCGGACAGCCAGCCGCTGATCGGGATGATGATCGCGTTGGCGACGAGGTAACTGGTCAGCACCCACGTCGCCTGATCGTTCGAAACCGACAGGCCACCCGCGATATGATCGAGCGCGACGTTCGCGATCGACGTGTCGAGCACCTCCATGAAGGTCGGGATCGAGATGATCGCGACGATCAGCCACGGGCTGAAACTGCCCGCTGCGGACCGGGTCGGATCCCATCCGTCCGCGCGCGCTGCGGCGCTCGCCATCTTAGCGAACCTTGACCGTGGGGATCACCGACATGCCAGGCCCCAGCGGATATTTGCGGGGATCGGGCGCGTTTTTGGTATCGAACTCGATCCGCACCGGCACGCGCTGCACCACTTTGACATAGTTTCCGGTCGCGTTCTGCGGGGGCAGCAGGGCAAACGCCTGGCCCGCGCCGCGCTGAATCGAGTCGACATGGCCCTTGAACTTGACGTTGGGATAAGCATCGACCTTGATGTCGACCGGCTTGCCCGCGGTCATGTCGCGCAGCTGGGTTTCCTTGAAATTGGCGGTCACCCAGATGTGATCGGGCACAATCGCCATCAACTGCGTGCCCGGCCCGACATACGATCCGATATTGACCTGACGATTGACCACTTGCCCCGCGACCGGCGCGACCAGCCGGTTGTCGCCGAGCGTGACATTGGCCTGCCGCACCGATGCCTGCCGCGCCTCGATCACCGCACGTGCGGCGGCAACCTGGCGGCGCGCAACCGCGATATTGGCAGCGGCGCTATCGATCTGCTGCCGCGCCGCCGCCGCTTCTGCAGCGGTGGAACGCGCCGTTGCCCGTGCCGCATCAAGCTGCTGCCCGGCAACGGCGGCAGGGTCGATCCGGCGTAGCGCTTCGTAACGCACGAGATCCTGCTGCGCCTTGGCGGCGGTGGCGATCGGTGCCCGCGCTTGTGCGACCGCCTGATCGCGCGTGGCCTCCGAGGCCAGAACTTGCGCCCGCGCCTGCTCGAACTGGGCTTGCGCCTGCTTCACATTGGCGTCGGCCTCGGCGACCTGCGCTTCGGGCCCTGACGGCTCGATCACCGCCAGCACCTGGCCTGCTTCGACATGGCGGTTATCGATGTCCGCGACCGACTTCAGCGTGCCGGCGACTTTCGGCGCGATCCGCACGATATGGGCATCGACAAAGGCATCGTCGGTCGACTCATATTGCCGTGCGTCCAGATAATATAGCACCGCTGCGATCACGATCGCGCCGACCACCAAGACGAAAATGATCCAGAACAGCGGCTTGCTGAAGATCGACGGCTTTGCGGGTTCTTCGGCTGCCGAGGGAGCCTCCCCGGATTTCGCTTCGGGCTGGGGCGTGTCGCTCATGAAAGCTCCTGTCGTTCGGCGATCAGTCGGTCGAGAATGGCATCGGTATTGGCGGCGATCCGGCCCCCAAGCGCGGAGATCGCGGAGGCATCAAGGTCGGGGCACTGCATCAGCTTAAGAACCGTCGCGCGCGAAGCCCGCAGCGTGACGACCTGCCCAATCAAGGTGACAACGGCAACGCGTGCCGTATCGCCATCGTCGCGCCCGGTTGCGATCTGGACCAGATGCGCAAGCGTGCGGAGCATCGTTCCCAGCATCCCGCCATAAATGCGCTCGAATGCAGCGGTCGGCTCCATCTGCTCGCGCATGATGAACAGCGAGTAGGACGTGTTTTTTTGACCCGTCATCTTCTCGACCAGACTGGCCAGGATGGCGTGGATCAGCGTGCGGGCGGCCGCTGGCGTCATGCCTTCGGGAACGCCGCCGTCAATCAGATGCGAGAGCGTACCGCCCATTTGCGCGGCAATATGGTCGGCCGCGGCAAGGTATAGCCCTTCCTTGCCACCAAAATGATAGGTGATCGAGGACATCGCCGTGCCTGCCGCAGCCGCGATGCTGCGGGTGCTCGCGCCTTCCAGCCCCTTGCTGGCAAATTCCGCGATCGCGATTTCAAGGAGTCGTTGCTGGACCACGTGACGCCGATAATTCGTTCGAACGAACAAGGCAATCTGCAAATTGTGCAACGCCGCAAAAACGCGGCTCTTGCGGTTAGGTTGCGTGGCTCAGGCGTCTATCGTGTGCTGCGTCGCTGGGGCGGCTTCGGGAATTGCGGGATTGGAAAACTCCATCCCGTCATCGACCGATCCGTAGCGCAGCGCGAGCAAGTCCCGCGCATAATTTTGATGGACGCGCCACGGCGTCTTGCTGCCCTGCTTCGGGAATTTTTCCATCGCGCGGGTCACATAGCCCGAGCTGAAGTCCAGAAACGGCGCTGGCGTTAGCGCGGCATCGCCAACGCGCGGGGTTGCCTGTCGCAACCCGCGCTTCTTCATGGTGTTGAGCAGCCGACAGACATAGGCGCAGGTCAGATCCGCCTTCAACGTCCACGAGGCATTGGTATAGCCGAACGAGGTCGCCATGTTCGGCACGTCCGAAAACATCATGCCTTTGTAATTGAACGTCTTTGAGAGATCGACCGGGGCACCGTCCACGCTGAACGCCACGTCGCTTAGCAATTGCAGCTCCAGCCCGGTCGCGGTCACCACTACGTCGGCGGGCAGCTCCGCGCCCGATTGCAACGTAATGCGGTCGCGGGTGAAATGCGCGATCGTGTCGGTCACCACCGAAGCCTTCCCGCTCTTGATCACCGCGAACAGATCGGCATCGGGCACCAGGCATAGTCGCTGGTCCCACGGATTGTAGCGTGGCGTAAAATGCGTCGCGACGTCGTAATCGGCACCAAGCTCGCCCCGCACCATTTCGATGAGCCGCTCCTTGGTCTTTTCCGGGCGCTTGCGGGCAAGGTTGAAGAAGAACATCTGGAACAGCACGTTGC
>Ga0209071_1000884_pt1 | contig 13155 bp, 20 predicted proteins | sample CoawatmetaG10DNA_2_FD_187513 | JGI IMG/M metagenome (GOLD analysis project Ga0209071, IMG submission 187513) | Marine microbial communities from the West Antarctic Peninsula - Coastal water metaG108-DNA (SPAdes) (version 2) | ecosystem: Environmental > Aquatic > Marine > Coastal ... | reverse complement strand
ATCGTAAGCATACAAGCAGATGCTGACGTTAAAACAGCTGGTGCTAAAGCAGCACATAAGCTAGCGGACAACGGTCAGACACAAGAATATAACCTGGACCTTGTAGCTATGCAGGCAATGGACAAGTCATTCTTAGATGAGATTATGATTGCGCTACTATTAGTGCCCATTGCAGCGTCATTTTTAGGTTACCAAGCTGAGGTTACTGCAGCGTTTGAGTCGTTTGCCGCAATGCCAGATTGGTATCAGTATCTAGTGTTAGGGGTGTATGTCGTGAAATTTGGAATGCGCGGCTTATTAACTAAGCTAATGTCAGGCAAGCTTGGTGGCTTAAACGCGAAAAAACCTCAACTTTAATATATAATATAAGCAGTGCTAATACATTGAGATGAACATGTCCGATTTAGAAAAACGCATGACCAAAGCTGAGTATGTTTTAGAAGCTCAGGCGGATCAAATTGAAGAGCTTGAAGAAGCTTTTAAAGGGTTAAGTACGACGCTCAATGGTATAGAAAAACTCTTAGCTCAAATTAAGTGGATCGCAGTTGGCGCATTACTTGTAGTCGCTGTGAGTGACCATACCTTTAGCGCAACTTTAATGAAGCTACTATCATGAGTGATTGGAAATATTTTACCGAAGACGAGTTAAAATGCAGCCATTCTGGAAAGTGTTTAATGGACCCTGGCTTTATGTCTACGCTTGAAGCCATACGCATTAAATGTGATTTCCCTTTTACTATTACCTCTGCCTACCGTGACCCAACACACCCTATTGAAGCTAAGAAAGCAAAGCCTGGAACCCATGCTAGCGGTCGAGCTGTGGATATAGCTGTGCGTGGTGATAAAGCTTTGAAACTAATTGAAGTAGCGTTTGAATTTGGCATCACAGGGCTTGGCGTTCAACAAAAAGGTGGGGGTCGTTTTATACACCTTGACAACTTGTCGACTGAAGATGGGTTTGCACGACCAAATATTTGGAGTTATTAATGGCTAATTTTAGCGTCTCACAATTTAATGGCATTGCTCCGAAGATTGCCCCTCGTTTACTTAGCGAGTCTATTGCACAAACTGCGGTCAACGTGCGTTTAGATTCAGGTCGTGTAGAGGCGCTACCAAACCATAGTGATTCGGTTCATACCGTTCCAAGCACAACGAACACAGTGTATTTATACTCTGGCTCTATCTGGAAAAGCTACGCTTCACAAGTCGACATTGTTGAAGGTCCGATTGTGAACGACGTAACTGAACGAGTGTATTACACAGGTGAAACGTACCCAAAAGTATATCGAAATGATGGTGGTCCCTATCGACTAGGGGTGCCTGCTCCAACAGCAGCACCTACTTTAGCTGTAACGGGCACTGCTGATTTACAACAACTTGAGGAGAGTAGGAGTTATGTCGTCACATTTGTCACAAGTTGGGGCGAAGAAGGACCTCCGTCACTTGCAAGTACACCAGTTACGTTTAGAGACGGTCAAACTGTTACGCTCAACTTACCAGCTATACCTTCTACTACTGGCCTCAATTTTAATGCTGGTGCTTTAAAACGCATATATCGTACAAACACAGGTAGCTCGTCTACAGGTTTTCAGTTTGTTGCAGAAGTGGTTTACACTGCGACAACCTACACAGATACAGTGACAAATAATGCACTAGGTGAACTAATTCCATCGGTAACTTGGATGCGTCCACCTGATGACAATGCAACATTGTTTAAAACAGGTCCAATGCAAGGGATATGCTCCATAGGCAACGGCATCATGGCCGGGTTTACTGGCAAAACACTTTGTTTCAGTGTGCCTTATTTACCGCACGCTTGGCCAACTAGCTATCAGCTAGCGACAGAATCAGAGATTGTAGCGATCAAGCCAACGCCCGGCGGACTAGTTATAGGGACTAAAGGTAAGCCGTACATCGCCCAAGGTTCAGATCCAGCGTCTATTAGCCTCATCCAATTGGAGAGTGACCAAGCCTGCGTCAGTAAAATGTCCATGGTAGATATGGGCGGGTATGTAATTTACGCCTCTCCTGATGGGTTGGTCACAGTGCAAGGACAACAGATACAGTTAGTGACCGAAGCATTGCTACGCCGCTCACAGTGGCAAGCCTACAATCCTACAACGCTAAAAGCCATGAATTATGAGGGCACTTACATTGCTTCTAATGCTACACAGAGTATTGTGTTTGACCCCCGTGGGGGCAAAAACGCTTTGTCCACACTCAGTGATACTTTTAAGGCTTCGTACAATCATTTGGAAACAGATTGTTTGTATTTTGTGGATGGCACGTCGGTTAAGAAGTTTGGCCAAGGTTCTGGCTCATACACTCTGACTTGGAAATCTAAAGCTTTTGTAAGTTCTCAGCCGCGCAATTTTGGCTGGGCACGCGTCGATGCTGCAAGTTACCCATTAACCTTTAAACTTTACACGGACTCAACTTTAGATCATACGCACAATGTACTGAACAGTGAGCCTTTTCGCTTACCTTCTGGTGCTCTTGCAAAATCCTGGGAGTTTGAAGTATATGGGACAACACCAGTGAACAGCGTATCAATTGCTGACACAGCGGCTGAGCTTTTATGACTAGTAAAAAACATGTAGCACGCGCACTGCCTGCCTTACCTTCGCGGGTTGATCCAGAGTTAAAGCCATTGCTTACAGAAGTGCTTGAAGTACAAGTCGGCCATCGAGGCGAAGACCTTGACAAAGCTGTTACTTTTCGGGATTTAACAGATTCTGGCATTGCAACATATAAAGCTGAAAGCAATGGCAGCAATGGCATTAGTAGCGTTCTTGAACCTGTTGTAAAAGTGGGGGTTCAAACAGCACCACCTAACCCTGTAACTCTGACTGCATCTGCAACGTTTACTAACGTGCTTTTGTCTTGGTCTGGCGGTTTTAGACACGACTTAGTTGCGGCTACTGAAGTGTATCGAAGCACTTCTGATAATTTATCAGCTGCTAGTCACATTGGTAGCACCTCATCGTTTGTTTACACAGACACTGTTGAGCCTGCTAGCACTCATTATTATTGGATAAGATTTATTTCGCCAGCTGGTGTGCCCGGTGCATACAATGCCACTGATGGCACAGTTGCAACCACTAGCAAATCAGTTGCTTCTATATTAAGTGATCTAAACGAATCCATTGGAGTAACTTCCTTAGATACTGCTTTGTCAGCAGACCTTGCTACCATTGGTACCATTGGTACATCAGTTACGGCACACACATCAGCTTTAGGCGATCTTGTTGGTGAGCAGTACATCAAGATTGATGGCTTCGGTAGCGTGGCGGGGTACGGCATATCATCAAGTGCTGGGGGTAGTGAATTTGCAGTTAAAGCTGACGTTTTTAAGATTTCAAATGGTGCAAGTAAAACGCTTCCTTTCGTGGTAACTGACGGGGTTACTTACATCAACACAGCATTCATTAAGGATGCGTCTATTGATGTGGCAAAAATTGCAAACCTTACAGTGGATATGGCGCAGGTCACGGGTACGCTTACGGCAAACAAGATTAACACTGGTTTAATTACATCGGATAAGATTAATGCTGCAGGTATTAGTGCTGACAGAATTAAAATAGACGGTAATATTGAATTCCAAAACACGCAGTCGGGCGTACAGTTTGGCAAGACTTCATTAGCCGACACAACGGCAGGGGCATTTTTTGGTCGCTCAGGTGGGGTAGCTGGGTTTCATATTTCGTCAGCTACTAGTGGTATTTATGCAGACTCATCAGGAACAGTGGCTTTAAACAATGTGCGGCTATATACAGGTGCGGCAGGCAGTGCAGTAGAGTACCCAAATCCTGGTCAGGTAGCACAAGCGCTTAATATATCGTCTTTGACCCCCAGACTTTTTCTGACAATCATAGGTGGAGGTGGCGGTTCATGTAATGCTGGCGTTTATAATCCTCCTTACGGGAAATTAGCAGGGGCGGCAGGTGGAGGGTCATATGTTCAATGGTTTTCAGGACTAAATGGGACAGGCGCTCTTATGCAAACTACCAGCGCAGAAGGCGGCGCTGGAGTCGCTGCAGGTTCAGTCGGGTCAAACAGAAGTAGTGCTTCGGGAGTAGCTGGTCAAGCTTCATCGAAAGCCGCTGGTGGCACAGCTGGTAATTATTCTGGTGGTGCTGGAGGTCATGGTAGTTTTGGATCTGGCGGTGGTGGCCCAGCTGGTACAGACACTTATAACGGTTCATCAAACGCGCCTGTTAATGTAAGTGCTTCAGCGGGAGTAACTTTTTCACAAAACGTGGATGTACCTATTCAGCCCGGCACTGGCAATAGAGCGCAGAGTATAAAGATTTTTGTAGGCTATGGTGGTGCAGGCGGACAAGGCTTTAGCCAATTCATTGGGGGCAACGATAATATTCAAGGAGCAAACGTGGCAGCAGGAGGCAATGGCGGCAACGGTTTTGTTTCAGTAGCTGACCCCAACTCAGGTGGCATTGAAGTTGATTTGCTTAATGTTTTAAGTCGGCTTACAGCATTAGAAGGCTAACAGTACTCACAAAGGTAACAAATGTGGCATCAGTCAAACGGCAGCGCATAAGTACTCAAGAAGCACGAATGAAGTCATCATTAAAGTTTGCAGAGGAACGAGAAAGACCGCCGTTACAACCCAAGACACCAAACCAAGATAAATATCTTAAAGCATTAAAAAACCCACATTGCCCGGTGATCATTGCATCGGGTGTGGCGGGGTCAGGTAAAACCTTCCTAGCGTGCGCTTATGCCGCTGATCAATTCATGCAGAACCGTGTACAGAAGATCATTCTGTGTCGCGCCAACATTCCTACTGGCCGAAGTCTTGGCGCATTCAAAGGTGATAAAGACGACAAGATGATGAACTGGGTTATGCCTATGGTCGACGTACTCAAGCAGCGCATGGGTGCAGGCCGTTTTGACACAGCTTTGGCTAATGGCAACATCGAGCTGCAACCTTTAGAGACGATCAGAGGGCGTAGTTTTGGTGGTGAGAAAGAAGGTGCGATGGTGCTCATCGATGAAGCACAGCAGATGACTGTTGAAGAAATTAAAGCGGTGACCACTCGGATCGGTGAGAATTGTGTGTTGGTATTGATGGGCGACTTGGCCCAATCAGACATTAAACAATCGTCAGGGCTAGGTGTGTTAATCAAACTACTTGATAAACATAAGCTGCCGATTACAGTTATTGACTTTGAAATCTCAGACATTCAGCGCAGCGATACTTGTCGTATGTTCGTGGAATTATTCTATAAAGAGGGGATATGATATGGAAGCATTATGGGAAGCGTTAGCATTTTTAGTACAGGCAATTACAGTGGGAGGGATAGCTGGCGTTGTGCTAGCGATCATTGGTATAGTGCCTGTAGAGATTCACCGTAACATAGAACTGCACGTTAACAACAAGGAAGAAGGGGCAAGGATTTTAAAATCCTGGGGGCTAGCTTTAGGCACTGAACCAGAGGACGATGAGTACTGAGCATCGGACGCAATAACGGACGCAGTACCTAATTGCACCTAATTGTAAGTTATTGCTTTACATTGCTTTTGATTGCACTATAATAGCATCGAGAACGGGCTAGGAAATCAATTAACTTATTGATTATTATGGAGATTTATCTTAGCTAACGCTAACGAGTCCCGTCCGTTCCGCCATTTTTAATTCTCCATAGGGATCAGTAAGTTAAGACTGGTAGCAGTGCTCAGAACGCAATTTCGGACGCACTGTATAAGGAGATACCATGGCAACTTGCACTCCAATGATAGACAAGGAAACGGGAAAGATTGTTTCCTACCGTTTTCAGATCCGTAAGAAAGGCTTTAAGCAAACAAGTAAAAAATTCGATACCAAAGCTAAAGGTGAACGCTGGGCCAAGAAAACTGAATCCGAAATGGATTTAGGCAACTGGCAAGGCACATCGAACAATGCGCGCTGGACGTTGGGCGCTGTCATGAAAGCTTACATCAACGAAGTTCATCCTATTAAGCCGTTCGGCAAAACAAAATATAACGCATTACTGCGCCTTCAAACATTACCTATTGCCAATGTGAGTATCAGTGAACTTACAGGGCAACACTTTTTTGAGTTTGCTAAACACCGCCGTTTAAAAGTAAAAGGTAAATCGGTCCAAGACGACATTGGTTATATGAGCAAAGCGCTTGTGTTTGCCCGTGCAATTAAACTACTCCCGAACGCTGACAAATCCCTACGAGATATTCGCCCGGTGTTAGCTGATTATGATTTGACTGCACCAAGCAGGGATCGTAATCGAAGGTTAGTACCAGGTGAATTTGAGGCATTGTTATCAGTGCCCCATAAAATGTATGACGGCAGCAACCGATCAGATGCACACAAGACACGGTTGCGTATGAAGTACATTATTCCTTTAGCATTGGAAACAACAATGCGAGAAGGTGAGCTTGCACGAATGCTGTTAACGGATGCAAACTTTGACACAGGCGAATTGATGATTTGGAAGCGAAAGCATCCAACTAAGAAAGAGACCAATGACCAATGCATACCGTTAACAGAAGAAGCCATTAAGGTACTTAAAGAGTACTTAGCCTTGGGCATCCACACTGAGGGCAAACCCTTGTTCTGGCCAGTAAGTGCTAGGAATATTTCAGACATGTTTCACACAATGGCTGAGCTATGTAACATTAACGAGAAGGGTAGCAGTGTTCGGTCAAATTTTAATAACTTGACGTTTCATGATTTAAGGCACGAAGCAATATCTCGTTTGTTTGCAGAAGGGTTTAAAGCAGAAGAAGTGATGTTGTTCTCAGGCCACTCAGATTTTAAGTCGCTTAACGTTTATGTCAACCTCACTCCAGCCGATGTCCTACGCGCTAAAGAAATACGGCGTGTGATCATGGAACAACGGCTGGACGAGATTAGTTTAGATCTTTAATTTCAGCAGCGGACAACGCGCATTGCTCGTCGACGTAGTTTGCTAAGTCAGACAAACGCACCATGCGCTTTTTTCCTAGTGTAAATGTGGGCACTTCAAAACGTCCACAGTAAACACTTTGCTGCAAGGTGCGCTTTGGTACACCAAGTAACTCACTTACTTCGTCCAAGCCTATAAATGGCTTATTGAACATTGTTGTAAGATCAGTGAGTAGAGTCTGAGTTGTCTTCATATGATTCAACCAATTTATTGAGATACCACGCTGCCTTTTTGGCATCCTCTGCGGTGTCCCATTTCTCCCTCCATAGGTATTTAATTACGGTCGCTCTGCAATGGGCCCGGAATCCTTCTGGTCCTAGTGCAGCGCGTATGGCGTCAATACATTGCATTCCTGTATCGGATTGGTAATGTGTTGGTTGTTCAACCATATCGTGTTCTTTCATGTTATTAGCCCTGCTTATATTTGGAGGTTTAAAAAAAGTTAATTAGGTGGCCCTTGCTGGCCCTGTTGGTTTTGGTTGTTGCCAAAGTTCGTTTGCATAAACGCAAATTCTGGTCTACCAACTGCAAAACGCGGAATTAAGTGGCTAAACGCATCAACGAGAAATAACCAATTAGGCCAATCCTCCAGCATCCAAGCTAACTTTTTACAGCGCATTTTACTAAAATTTAAGTTGTTCATAACTAAAATTGCACCCCTCGAATGACACCGCGTACGGTGATCTTTGGGTCTGCTAAATTAATCGTTGTACTTATGCCTACGACAGTCGGATGATGGGTCTCTACCTCATCACCATTGATACTGGTAACGACACGGATAATACAAGAATCTTTTCCATAACGGACTAGAACTTGATTACCTTTTTCCCACTTTGCAAGCGGGTCTATGATGGCGTATTCGTTCAAGCTATAGCGTGGCGAATACTCGTTTGTATCAATCTCGACTGCGAAAGCTTCTGAGATTGCTAAGGTCATAATATTAACTGTTTTTCCTGTAACGGTTCTCCCCGTTAATGTTAATGACACTGGAATTTCCATACTCTTTGTTGGTACAACTGCATGTAGGATCTTGTATTCGTCAAGTCCTGCTACCAACAAACTCAAATCACATCGAATCAGGCTTGCTAAAGAAAGCACCATCATCGGGTTAACAGCAACTGTGCCGTGTAACATCTGACTAAACATTGGCTGAGTAATGCCAAGTTGTTTAGCTGCGTTTTGTTGAGTAAGATCTTGTCCAGACTTTTTATTTTTATAGTCATTCCATGAGTTTGTAATACGCCGCGACATCTCAAGGGAATCCTTGGATATACTTCGTTTACTAGAGGGCGGTGCGCCCGTTTTTGTTTTTACTGTGGTCATCTGATTCCGCCTCCATACAGTGTTGAATTAGCCAACGAGCAATGTCCTTTGCTGGTAATACATTAGCTTTATTCAAGACCGATTTTACAAGTCCATGTTCCCAGTGGTCCGTCTCTGTGAGAAGGATACCTCCATCGGGTGACCCAATAATACAAGCACAGCTTATGTCTTGTCCAGACATTTTTATTAGCCATGCTAATTGTTGTGCAGAAAGATTGGGTTTAATGACTGTGCTGCCCCGTTTTGGAAGGGCTGTAATCCATTTGTATTCGACCCAAATATTTCCGTGAGGGCCTGCATACCAGCAGTCGGGGACGCCGCCTGCGTAGTTATCATGGATTTTCCACTTGTGCATTTCTGCAGGTAAGTGGCGGTGGACGGAACGAATGTATCCATGCTCGTTCAAAAGTTAGGGCCTCTTGATTAAGGGCTCCGTCCACCATAAAAATAGCGTTGCTTCCATACAACGCTCGGTGCGCAGCGGTTAAGCTGCTTTTTGGTCTACGTGACCGGACAGATGCTTGTAAGCTTCTTCTGCCTTAGTGTGCAGGTCAGGGGATGCCCAGCCTTTGCGCTCGATCTTGTAGTTAAGATACGTCTTACCGTTCTTCTTATTCTCTTCGGTGATACCGGATACGGACCACACCGCTGAGAAACGATCGCCGCCCGCTGCTGCAATCTGATTGTTCCAACGATTAGACACTTTGGCCTTGGTACGAGGGAACTTCATGATAGCGCCAGTGGCTTTACCAGTTTCTAGATTAAGTACGAGTACGTAGTGACGAGGTGAATCGTTTACGTCGTAGTTATCAATGTCTTCAAACTCTGCAGAGGGGCTGTTGAACGCTTGCTCAATGGCTTCTTTAGACTCGAATTCTTTGGTACTGGTCCCCGCGTCGACGAACGGGTAGTTGGTGTTCTTGTTCCACGCCATCCAGAAATGATCGTAATACACATTGACTACTAAACATTCTGACATGATCTCGCGAGTCTGGTCATTGAACATCATGCCGGGCTTCGCACCAGGAATATAACGTGCATGACTTTCGTCACATTCGTTGCTGATCTTTTGGAGCAGCTTGATCTCTGGAATATCATCGGAGGAAACTGTAACGTTTTCGTTGCCGAGGCCGGCAGCGTTGGTTACATGGTCTGGGGTGTCATCAATTAGCATTAAGCTTGATGGTGCTGCAATTTCTTTTTTGGACATTGGACTTTTACTCACTTTAGTTACATTGGACGCTGAACCCTGTTGGGTAGCACGTTAATTATAAGCCCTGCTTATAGTTATGTATATAAGTAGGGCTTATTTATTTACAAAGCGCGTAGATTTAACTTACGGTCTTTGAAAATCTCGACACCAGGGACTTCATGTCCGAGGTTTAATAGCTCACGAAACGCTGCTGCGCTCATGCGTTTTTGCAAGAGGTAGAACGAGTCGTTGGTCTTGATGTAGTCGTACACAAGATCCCAATCTTTGACAGTAGGTACGTCAGTCTCTGAGATAGATACGTTGGCACTAAGACCGCCGATACGCTTGGCACCTTGGTCGTCCATCTTGACCATGATCTCGCTGGATAAGTTTTTGAAGTCTTCCTTGAGTGCGTTGACTTTCTTTTCGTCAGCACGGATAACTTCGCGTAGTTGGTGTGCCTGTTCGATCAGGTCACCTAGTTTTGAATCAGTCATTGGTACTCTCCTCGTTGGTAATTAATTTAATGGTTCCATAAGAAATTCTTCTGTGTAAAAAGTATCTCCATCGTGATGTTCTTTAGTAGCCATGTAGCCAAACACGTTGATGTGCATACCTGATGGGCCGTATATGATAAAGTTTAATCGACGCCCATCTTCTTGGGTGATCTCTTCGTCACCGTCCGACACTGACCAAATTTGTGACTCGGCATACCCAAGTTTCATTAACTCATGGGGAGTATTTGCGTAATCACCGCAGCAATTGCCGTCGCTGTCCATTCGTGACACTTCTTCAAACGGGAACTCTCTGTAGTAATCTGTCATTCGTCACTCTCCATTTCATGAATTGTATATCCTTCGTCTTGGCCTCCTGAGTGAGTGTAGTCAGCTAACTGAGCCCACGTAGTAAAGCCTTGAGAACCTAGATATATTGAATCAAACTCTTCGCCACTGTTGTCCCATGTACCTACCATGGAGACAGTAGCGGTCTCTGACATATCGCCATAACATCTAATGCCTTTATAAGTTGTCATACGTTCTCCTTATGCCGCATGGAAATGTCTTTGAGCATGCCTGCAACTGCATATTCAGTGAGCGTTTTAGTTGCTTTAAAATGCAAGTCACGCTCAATCGGTAAACCGAAAGGGGGGAATTTGATAGACATTAGTTCGTCCATCGACACATATCCAATTTCGGGTGTTCCGAAACCTAAGTCACAAAGTCCATAGGCCAAGTTTGACCCCGGATCTAACTCAGTCAGCAGCCATGTACAGGCACCGCCTCCAAACAATTTAACGACGGGCTTAAAATCTATTTCGTCTGCGTCGCCATTGTTAGTGTTTCGGTTCTTTATTAATTTAGCTTCAATTGCTTTAGTTAGTATCTTCATACGTTCTCCTTAATTTCTTCGTAACGAAGGTCTTCGTAGACAGTCTCGTTTGTAAACATTCTAACGATAGCGTCGGCTTGTTTATCGTCAATCAGCAAAATTTCAGTGCTTATACATCCACTTATTTCAGCTTTTGTTAACTCCGCTGCAGTGCAAGTGTGTGGGTCAATGACATTTGACTTTATGTACTTACTTACATGATCTGGGTTCCAAAATTTATAAGTTTTTAGTTTTGTTTTTCTTAGCTCAAGTTTTTCTAGTTCGAGGTTCACTTCATGTATTTTGTCGTCAAACATTTCTATTAGTTCGTGGCTATAGTCGTCCTCGGAGCTATAGAACTGACCTTTCCAGTGCTCTAGAGCGCTAACAAAACCTTCTGTGCAGTGTTTACATGAATATAGTTTAGTAAGTCGCATACGTTCTCCTATGCTGCTTTAGTGATTTGATTGAACAACGACAACAGGTCATTCATGCGTGTCATCTTCTCGCCAAGTCGCTCGTACACTTTGGTTTCGTGTGTGTCACGGGCTGCGATCATGATGGTCTCAGTTTTGTGCGTCTGGCCTGCACGGTAGATACGGCGGTTCATCTGCTGGAAGTGCTCGGCATTGTACGATGGGCTACACCAGATGGTCGTAGTGCCCTTGGTCAATGTCAGTCCGTGACCAGCGGCCTGCGGGTGACAGAAAATAACCTGGAGCTTACCGGCCTGATAATCGCGAACGATCTCAGTACGTCGAGCAACGGGCACTGTGCCGTCGATGAATGCATACTCAATGCCCATCTTGTCGGCCAGCTTGCAGAGCTCAGTGCGCTCATGCCGCCAGTTGAAGGCAACGATGCTGTGCTTGCGGGCAGCGACCAGCTCCATAACCAGGTCATAGCGTTGGGTGTGGAATACTTTAGGAACGCCTTCTTCGTTGTAGATGGCTCCAGTACAAAGCTGCAATAACTTTTTAACCTTGGCCCCTGCGTGGATGGCGTTGATTGTTTCACCATCATTGGTGTCAATCATTGAGTCCCAGGCGAAGTTGCGATACTGCTTCATTAACGCCGGTGGTAGGTCGATGTACATAGTGCGCTCAGTATTCTCAGGGACATCGATGCAGTCCTCGAATCGGAAGCGTATGGAGATGTCTTTGAGCATGGCTGCAACGGCGTCTTTTGAGCCCGGCTTGTCTTTCCACTGAACCATGCGTGGGTCAGGGCCAACTTGCTGTGGAGAACAGACTTGGCTGCGGAAACCCCAGAAGCTTTTGCCTAAACGTTCACCGTCATCGACGAGCTTGGCAGGGTGCCACATATCCAATATCGTATTGGCATTGGGCGTACCTGACATGATGATGCGGTGCTTGAAGTTTTCCATCAGCTTAGCAATCGCTTTTGAGCGCTGGCTGGTAGAGTTTTTGAATGCAGTAAACTCGTCAATACATATCCATGTGAAACCTTGAAGAGCTGCTGGAATGTTGATCAACCACTTTACTGCATCGTGATTAGTAATGGTGATGTCCACATCTTCGGCAAACATCTTCTCTCTGTTCTTAGCGTACGCTACAGCGTACTTGAGCTCTGGATTGAAGTTATCTATGTCATCACCCCAACTGGGTTGAAGGATGGACAGGGGCGCAATGACGAGCATCTTGCCGTCTTTGTTTTCTGTGTAAGCTTGTAGTACTGAGCGAGTCTTGCCAGTGCCTGGATCGGAGGTGATGATTACGCGGTCGTTTTTGTGTATAAAATCCACCGTTTTTTGCTGGTGGTCATATAGTGGAGGGGTGCTTTTGAAGAAATCCATACGTCCTTCTAATTAACTGCTGTCCATTGAAACTTTGGGCGCTGCACTTTAACGTTTCTAATTGCGAAGGGAACCCAGCTGCATGTCAGCTTTTCATAGCCAACAAACTTCTTGGCAATGATCAGAATTACACTGATGAACAAGCCACCAATGATCGCTGCCATCATGCCGCTGTAGGTTCCGGCGAATATATACATGAGTCCGATAGTGGCTACGATGTCGACAATGACGTCGTAGCCTAGGACACGTTTAAAACCAACCTTATACAGCAGGAATACTATTCCCAGTGCGGTTAGCAACCCGGCGCTTAGCATCGTGATACCTCTCTATTAAAAATTTCACGCAGTTCATTGCGAGTGTGAAAATGTCATAACAATATGCAGACCAAATTAGAAAATTAATCAGTACGGTTCTCAACATGTTTGGAAATCTCCCATAGTATTTTCATAAGTAGCGCAGCGATCATCAACACCATAACGGTGGTGGTAACAAAGCTGAGTACGCTAGATAAC
>Ga0209071_1000869_pt1 | contig 13286 bp, 24 predicted proteins | sample CoawatmetaG10DNA_2_FD_187513 | JGI IMG/M metagenome (GOLD analysis project Ga0209071, IMG submission 187513) | Marine microbial communities from the West Antarctic Peninsula - Coastal water metaG108-DNA (SPAdes) (version 2) | ecosystem: Environmental > Aquatic > Marine > Coastal ... | reverse complement strand
CTACAGGATATAGATATACACGTCTAGCTTAATTAGGAGAAAGATATGGAACAGACAGATATTTGGTCGATTAATCCATCTACCTCAGCTACATTTTTTAAGACTGCAGCAGTTGTTACAGGAGGAGTATTTCCTAGAGCATTAACATTAACTAATACTGACCCTGTTGTTGCCAAAGAAGGCTCAGGTTATAGACTTGTGTTTACTTCTGCAGGCAATGACAGTGGTATTACATTTACTATTAATGGAGCTGTCGTAGGCAATCTTGTAGATGGCGCTAGTGCTGTTAATTACCCTGAAGTAGTTACCGGTGGAAACGCCGGCGCTGTTAACTCAGTATATTACTACTCAAGAATAGACAGTATTGTAATTAGTGGTGCAGCCGCAGGCACTGTTTCTGTAGGTACAACAGGAAGTTTAGCTTTACCTCGTTGTAGAGTTAAAGGTTTTTATATTGTTAGTGCTGCAGGTGCTGGAAGTTTAAAAATAGACCGCCACACTCATACAGTTACTCCTGGAACACCTACTACAGTTACTCCTGGAATAGCAGAAAACATATTAGATATAACTACACCAGGCGGTGTCACATTAACCCAATTTTTATCTTTACCGGGGCAAGGAATTTTAACCGGTAAGCAACAAAATGACTTTGCTGTAGTAGTTGCAACTACTCTTACAGACTTCACGTTGTTCTGTGCATAAGATATGGATGAAGAGCCCAAACCAATCAGTAATGATGATCGCCTAGAAGAACTTAGGCGCTGGTTTGAAGCATTAGGAGATTGTGTATAGATGGCAACACCTAGAAAAAAGGGAATGGGAATAAAGACTTCGGTTAAGTCAGGCAACTTTAGAAAGACTAAAACAGGAGCGGGGATGACAACGAAGGGTGTTAAAGCCTACCGGAAAGCAAACCCAGGTTCCAAACTTAAAACAGCGGTAACAGGGAAAGCTAAGAAAGGTTCTAAAGATGCAAAGAGACGTAAGTCGTTTTGTGCAAGATCTGCAGGACAAATGAAGAAGTTTCCTAAAGCTGCTAAAGACCCTAACTCTAGATTGCGTCAAGCACGTAAACGATGGAAATGTTAAAAATGGAAGATTCGACGAAACACTTATTAGACTTCGCGTCTATATTTACAGCGGTAGGAACTTTGTTATCATGGCTTCCTCACCTCGCTGCAATCTTTACTATTTTATGGACTGGGATTAGAATCTATGAGACTAAAACTATTCAAAAAATGGTAGCAAACAGAAAAGAAAAGAAACACAAAGAGGCGATTAACAATGCCCGCCGTAAGTAAAAAGCAACAAAAATTTATGCAGGCGGTGGCTAAAAGCCCTGAGTTTGCTAAGAAAGTAGGAGTTAAACAATCAATCGGACGAGAGTTCACTAAGGAGAAAGACATGAAAAAAGCAGTAAAGAAAATGAATATGGGTGGAATGGCAGATAGAGAAGGTCGCGCTATGGCGGCTGGTCGACTTGGCGGAGATCCTAGGAAGATGGCGGATGCACGCGGTCGAGCTATGATGAAGAAAGGTGGTAAGGTTAAGAAAATGAGAATGGGCGGTAACACTTCTCGTACGAATGAACTTGAAGAATTGGGTAGAGTTGATGCTGAAAAAGGTTATTCTGCTAAAGGCAAAAGAAATCTTAAAGATGAAAAAGCTCGTGTTGTTCGTGAGATTAAAAACAAAAAAGCTGGCGGTAAAGTAGGATATAAAGCCGGTGGTAAAGTTAAGAAAATGAACATGGGTGGTATGGCTGACAAGGAAGGTCGTGCTATGGCAGCAGGTAGATTAGCAGGTTCTCCAGCTATGATGTCAGATGCTAGAGGTCGTGCTATGAAAAAAGGCGGCGGCGTTATGACTTCAAAAGCAAGAACAGGTGGATCTTCAGCTCCTATGAAAGCTAAAGGTAAAAAAATGATGGGTGGTGGTAAAGTCAAAGCATACAAGAAAGGCGGATCAGTTAGCTCAGCATCTAAACGCGCAGACGGTATCGCACAAAGAGGCCATACTAAAGGCCGTATGGTTTAACTAAGGAGAATTAAAATGGTTGCAAGTGTATTAGGAAAGATAACTCGTAAATTAATTAAGTCTAGAAACGCAAAAGGCAAAAGAACCGATCTTGCTCGAGAAAGAGCTGAAAGAAACTTAAATAAAAAAAGAGCGGAAACTAAGGTGACTAAGCCTAAGGTTAAACCACCTAAAGGCCCAAAACCTACACCTCCTATAAATAAAGGTGGCGCAAAAAAACTTTTAAAGAAATATGGTGTACCTGCGAGCTTGATAGCAGGGTTATTAGCTACTCGTGATACTAAAAAATCAGAGGCTAAAAAAGCGCCAGCGGTTAAACCAACGGTGAAAAAGTCAACTAGAAAAGCAGGACCATCAGGACCAAGCATGACTTCTATGCGTGCTCCAAGTACTGGACCTAAACCTAGAAATAAAAATGTTACTAAAAGACCTAAAGGTCCAAGTAAACAAGGTAGTTTTGGTCGATAGATGAGAGCTTCTCGTGGAATGGGTGTAATAATGAAAAGTAAGTGTTGTAGTAAGGTATTATCACGCCCTTCTAAATGTGCTTCTAAACCTAAGAAGTCGTATAAAAAAGGTGGTACTGTAAAAGACGCATGCTATAAAAAAGTAAAGGCTAGCTATAAAGTCTTTCCTAGTGCTTATGCTTCTGGTGCTATTGCTAAATGTAGAAAGAAAGGTAAATAATGGCAGTCCGAAAGACAGCTAAAGGAGCCGCTTTAAAACGTTGGTTCAAAGAAGACTGGAAAGATGTAAAGACTGGCAAAGCTTGTGGTAGAAAAAAAGGTGATAAACGTGGTACACCTTATTGCAGACCTAGTAAACGAGTATCTAGTAAAACTCCAAAGACATCTGGAGAAATGACAGCAGCACAAAAGAAGTCTAGAATAGCTCAAAAGAAAAGACTTGGGCAGCCAGCAGGGAAGCCACGTAGAGTAGCTTCACTTAGGCGTAAAAAGAAAGCATAATGCGTGCTAAAGAAATTATAATTAGTTTGATTGCCTTAATTAGTGCTTTTATCGGCGGAGACCATCTAGATTTAGTGGAACCTTCAGTCCACAAACACGTGATAAGTGAAGAGTGTACAGTCACTAGACAAATAGAAAAGGAGATGTAATGGCTACAACAGACACACATGCATTTAATTTAGATCTAAACCTACTCGTAGAAGAAGCGTTTGAACGATGCGGTGCAGAGTTAAGAACAGGATATGATTTAAGAACAGCTACTCGTAGCTTAAACTTATTAACTATTGAATGGGCTAACCGAGGAATCAACTTATGGACTGTTGAGGAAGGATCAATTCCCTTAGTTGCCGGTACAGCCACTTACAGTTTGCCCGCGACGACCATCGACCTCATGAGCCAAGTCATAAGAACTGGGTCTGGAACAACTCAGTCTGACATAGCTATTTCTAGGGTGTCAAATCCTACTTATGCATCTATCCCAAGTAAGAACGACACGGGCAGACCGATACAAGTTTATATAGACAGACAAGCAGAGATACCTAAAATAACTCTATGGCCTATCCCTAATAATGCAAGTTATACTTTTGTATACTGGATGTTAAAAAGAATTGATGATGCAGGTACCGGCGTAAATACGCAGCATATCCCATTTAGATTTTTACCTTGCATGGTAGCGGGATTAGCATATTATTTGTCTCTTAAGATTCCGGAAGCAGCGCAAAGAATACAATTTTTAAAATCAGAATATGAAGAGCAGTGGCTACTCGCTTCAACTGAGGACAGAGAAAAAGCTACATTATCTATAACACCGAGAAGTTCTTATGTCTAAGAAAGATAAGACTAAGAAAAAGAAGCCTAAGTTAAAGGTTGCAGGCGGAGGAGGAAGACGCAAAGGCACAACATATGGAGGAGGTCGAGCAACGGCACAACTTCCTATTACAGACAACTTAACTCTTGAACCCTATATACAGGGATACGCAGCTAAAGGAGATTGGGGATCAGATGCCGGAATATCAGGTTATGGGGGCTCAGTTACATTTGAGTTTAAAGAAGGTGGTATGATAATTAAAGACAGAAATTATTTGAAGGGGAAATAAGATGGGATTAGCAGCAGCAAAAATATTAAATAAAGTAAGACAAGCATTAAGAAAGCCTAAAAAAAAGTCTCCTTCACAAGAGTCAATGAATTATAGAAAAAAATTATCTCGCGAAGAGAATAAGAGAAAAAATGAAGACTTCTTGCCGGGGGAAACAAGGCCTAAGAGTAAGAAAAAAGCTGATAACGTAAAACAAATGTCTGACGCAAGACTTAAACGAGAAAAGCAACTAAACAACCCATATTTAACTTATGAAGACAGAGCTAAACTTTTAGGCGGATTTAAAAAAGGGGGTATGCTTAAAAAACCTACTACTCCAGGACTTAAAAAGTTACCTTCAGAAGTACGTAACAAAATGGGCTACATGAAACACGGCGGGTCTGTTAAAGGTAAATGCAGAATGGATGGTATTGCTGTTCGTGGTAGAACTAGAGCTAAAGAAAGAAGCAAATAATGAGCAACAAGTTTACAACTAATAAGAACGCTATTGCAGACTGTGATGTCTGTGGTTTCCAATTTAAACTAAAGACTTTAAAAAGTTTATTTGTAAGAACGACACAAACGAATATACTAGCATGTAATGAATGTTGGAACCCTGACCAGCCACAAAATTTACAAGGGATGTATCCTGTAAGTGATCCACAAGCTGTAAGGAATCCAAGACCTGACCAGAGTTTTAATGACAACAATATAACAGGGTCACGAGATATACAGTGGGGGTATAACCCAGTAGGTGGAGCGAGACCTCCTGCAAATGAGTTTACACCTAATGATTTAGTAGTCACTACAGTAGTGGCAGATGTTACAATAACAATAACTTAGGAGAAAGACATGAAAGAGAATCAAGAAAGAAAAGCTAAAATGGTAGATGGTTATGCACAACCTCAAGATGTACCTGTACCTAATTTTGCTGGATACCCAGAGAAAAATGTTAAGACAACAGGTGTAGTGACTCGTGGTAATGGCGCAGCTACTAAAGGTACTAAAGCTCGCGGTCCATTAGTATAAGGATAAGCAATGACTTATACTGAATTAGTCGCACAAATACAATCGTATACTGAAGATGAATACTCTACAGTAGACGTAAATACATTTATTACGCAGGCGGAAAACCGTATTTTTAATGGTGTTAATTTACCAGACTTAAGAAGAAATGATACGGGTACTATTACAGCAGCAAATAAATATCTTAATGTCCCTACAGACTGGTTAGCTACTTATAGTTTAGCAGTAATTGATAATGCAACTAATGAATATGCTTTTCTTATAAATAAAGATGTTAATTTTATTCGCCAATCTTTTCCGGATACTGATGCTACGTTTTTTGGAAAACCCCAATATTATGCAGTTTTTGATGATACAACCTTTATACTTGGCCCTACACCTGATATTGGCTATAGTGCTGAGCTGCATTACTTTTTCTATCCTGAGTCTATTACTACTGCCGCTACTGGTAAAAGTTGGTTGGGAGATAATTATAGCTCCGTATTACTTTATGGTTCATTGTTGGAAGCAGCTACGTACCTCAAAGCCGACCCAGAAACAATAGCAAATTACTCCAATAGATATGAACAGGCTATGGCAGAACTAACTAGATTGGGAGAGGGTAAGAATACACGCGATGCTTATCGTAGTGGTCAGACTAGAATACCGGTTAAAGGTAGAAGGGGGAGTGCAGTCTAATGGCTTCAATAATACAAGGCGCAACAACGGGATTAAAGTATTTAGTATTAACAGGTGAATTAGATTTTAGTGTCGCTCAAACATATAAGATAGCACTTTATACTGATGCAGCAGACTTAAGTCCGGGTAGTACAAATGTAGCTTATAGTACTACCAATGAAGTAGTAGGCGCAGGATATACAGCAGGGGGAAATGATTTAGTTGTGGTTGCTCCTGGGTTTTCTTTTGAGCCCGTAGTAGGGTATGTTGGTTTTAGTAATACTTCTTGGGCGTCATCTACATTTACTGCAAGAGGAGCTGTAATATATAGAAATACTGGAGGAGATGGCCAAAAATACACTGTAGCTGTTTTAGATTTTGGTAGTAATGTAACGTCGGATAATAGTACATTTAATGTGACATTCCCGCCAACTAATGCAATAGAAGCACTTATACGATTTGAATAAAAAGGAATAACATGACAGGATTTTCATCGCTTATAGCGGATGCACCAGAAGTAACAGTAGATAATGTAAGACCTTTAGAAAAAGATTTATATAAAATGATGTGGGATAAACCGGAGTATAGACAAGTTGCTCCTGGTGAAAAAATAGCCCACGAGTTTTTAAAACAAGCTAAACCTAAACAAGGTGCTACAGTTCTTGATTTAGGATGTGGTACAGGACGGGGTGGATTAAACCTAGCGTTCTTTGGTGGACTAGATGTGACTATGGTTGACTTTGCAGATAATTGCTTAGATGAAGATATAGTCCCAATGTTAGAAACACAGAAGCATGCGTTGCGATTTGTAGAAGCTGATTTATCTCAACCTTTACCTGTTCAAGCAGCTTATGGTTTTTGTACTGATGTGATGGAACATATAAGGCCTCATCACGTTGATATAGTTATAGAGAATTGTCTAGCAGCAGCTCAACATGTATTTTTTCAAATATCTACGGTTGATGATAGAGCAGGAGTGTTAGTAGGACATAAACTACATTTGAGTGTACACCCATATGAGTGGTGGCTTAAAAAACTCAAAGATCATAAATGTGTAATACATTGGTCTAAACAGACAGATAATACTTGTTTGTTTTATGTAAGTAATTGGGCAACAGGAGAAGAAGTAGTTGATGCGGGTACTGTAAATACAACTGATGATGAGATAAAGAAAAACGTAGAACACAATATAAAGCAAGATTATTTACAAGTAGAGCCACATCCGACTAATGAGATTGAAGTAATGATTGTAGGAGGAGGACCATCCTTACCACAACATATAGAAAAAATAAAGCATTTAAGGGCAAATGGTGTTAAACTTATAACAATTAATAATGCCTATAAATGGTGTTTAGATAATGGTTTAACTCCTTCTGCTATGGTCATGGTAGATGCAAGAAAGTTTAATGCGAGGTTTACAAAACCTGTAGTAGAGGAATGTAAATACTTTATAGCTTCACAATGTAATCCAAGTGTATTTGAGGGCTTGCCAAAAGATAGAACTTATATATGGCATACGCAAGCAGACTTACTAAAAGATATACTAGATGAGCAATATAAAACATGGTGGTCAGTTCCAGGAGGATCGACTGTATTGTTAAGAGCTATACCATTGTTTAGAATGTTAGGATATAAAAGATTTCATTTATTTGGGTGCGACTCCTGTTTAGGTGAAAATGAAAGGCATCACGCATACGAACAAGAAGAAAATGATGGACAGTTAGTTATGCCCGTAAACGTGAGCGGGAAAGTATTTAACTGTAACCCTTGGATGGTATCGCAAGCCCAAGAGTTTATTGACCTAATTAAAATGTTAGGCGATGAAATTGAGTTAGCAATCTATAGTGGGTTATTACATCATATTTTAGAATCCGGCGCATCACACGCCGACATTAAGGAGATTTAACATGGCAGCAACAGCATGGCAACTATACAACAGTGCCAAAAGATATATAGGTAATGGTACCATAACGTTAGGTGCCGGTGTTTTTAAAATGGTTTTAGCTCAGACAGCTAGTAATGCCTCTACTTTTACGTTATCAGCTTATGGTGGCGGCGGTGCTCTTACTTCAGTTACTAATGAAATAGCAGCAGCAGGTGGGTACGTTACAGGGGGTAGAAACTTAGTACCCGCTACAGCTCAATGGGTACAAGGTGCTTCAGCTAAACAACAAAAATTTACTATGTCTGCAGTAGGTTTAGCATTTACAGCTTCAGGAGCTAACTTAGTAAATGTTAGATATGCAATTTTACGTAACTCTACTGGATCAGGTGCAGGTAAACTATTATGTTTCTGCCAGTTATCTAGTGCACAGTTTACTGTAACGTCGCCAAACACTTTAACTGTTTTACCCGCTGCTACTGGCATATTTACCTTAACTTAAGGGGCTAGCAATGGCTACCGGCTGGGGACGAAGTACCTGGAGTTCAGGCCCTTGGGGCATGACTGAAATTGAGATTACACCCGGCGTAGGTGCGTTAACATTATCTGGAGTAGCACCGAACGTAAATGATAGTATAAATATTACCCCTGGTGTAGGGGCTCTAGCATTGGCTGGAATAGCTCCAAGTTTAGTATCAGGCAAAGTAATAACTCCAAGTGTAGGAGCAGCGATATTAGCTGGAATAGCACCAACTGTAACAGAAGATGTAAGGTTAACACCAGGCGTAGGAGCACTAACACTAGCCGGTGTAGCACCAACAGCCCTAGAAGGGGATATAGCAATACCAGGAGTTGGAGCACTTGTATTACAAGGGATAGCTCCTCAAGTTGTACAACAGAATAATATATTTAAAACTCCACTGGTTGGAGCAGTAGTATTATCTGGAGTAGCACCAACAGTATCAACAGGAACTAGAATTACACCTAGTGTAGGCGCATTAACCTTAGCTGGAATAGCTCCAGATGTAACTGATGGGTTAGTAGTAAGACCAGATTCAGGTGCATTAAGTTTATTAGGACATGCTCCTAGCGAAGTTATAGGATTAGTAAGACAACCCGCCTCTGGCGCAATAAGTTTAACAGGGCACGCCCCTATTGTGAACAGCCCAAATTGGGTTATAATAGATACTACTCAAACCCCTGAATGGGAAGAGATAGTTACAGGATAAGGAAATAATATGTCAACGTATTCAAATTTATCAGTAGAACTAATAGGAACCGGAGAACAAGACGGTACTTGGGGAAATACGACTAATGCCAATTTAGGTACAGCATTGGAAGAAGCCATTGTTGGTACGGTCAATCAAGCTGTAGGTACAGGAGATACTACATTAACTTGGAGTGTTTCTTCTAATGCTACACAAGTAGCTAGACACTTACGCCTTAACCTTACAGGAAGTGCAGGAGGCTCAGGTAACTTAGTTATACCTACTACGGCAGCAGGCGGTGCCAATACTTTTACAAAAAGCTATATCATTAACAACGCTTCTAACACAGCTATTACAGTTAAAACAGCTAGTGGCTCAGGAGTCTTAGTACCTGCAGGTAAATCATCATGTGTTTATGCAGACGGTACAAATGTTGTTTACGCTGTTGATTATCATAGTGGATCAGTTATTTCAGGTGATGTAACTATTACTGGCGGCACTATTAATGGCACTCAAATTGGTAATGCTACACCTAGTACCGGATCGTTTACTACACTCGCAGCTTCAGGCGCGGTTTCAGGAGCAGGGGTTACAGCGCGATTTGCTACACCAGGACCAATCGGTAATACCTCAGCTAGCACAGGTAATTTTACAACTCTAGGTGCAACAGGCAACGTTACACTCGGTGATGCTGTTGGAGATGAAGTAACACATAATGCAGGAACTGTAAATGTTCCAAATAATTTAATATATTCTGGTACTGGAGCCGTAACTCAAACTGTGGGTACAACTGCTCAACGACCGGGTTCAGCAGCGGCGGGTATGTTTAGATACAACTCTACTACTAGCGAATTTGAAGGATACACTACTGGTTGGGGATCAATTGGTGGAGGAGCATCAGCAGGTGGTGCAATTTATGAGAACGTAGACGAGATTACAGCAAACTATACAATAACTGCAGGATCAAATGGGATGTCAGTAGGGCCTATGACTTTAGACGCAGGTGTTACAGTAACTGTACCTTCAGGACAACGATGGGTAATATTATAAGGAAAAATTATGGCTTCAACGATTAATGCATTAACAGGTTCAGGTGGAGTAGCTACCTCAGCAGACGCTACTGGTGTTTTAGACCTACAATCAGCGGGGACAACGATTGCTACAGTTAGTAGCGCGGGTATCGCAATGGCTAGTGGTAAAACTTTAACAGGTGATGCAATTTCTAACGGTAAAATACTACAAGTAGTTCAAACTACAAAGACAGATACATTTTCAACCACAACAGCTATACCTAGTTTTACAACTGTTACTGGAGTAAGTGCCACTATCACACCAAGTGCTACAAGCAGTAAAATATTAGTTATGGTTAATGGAGGTATTGGAAATGGTGGAACTAATTATTCTATGGGAGTAAATCTTCTTCGTGGTTCTACTTCTATTTATCAAGGAGACGCAAGAGGTTCTTCTACAAGAGCATCAGCTTTTGCAAAAAATGTTGGAGCTACTGGGGGATGTGAACAATATGCTATTAATTATTTAGATTCGCCTAATACAACAAGTGCTACAACTTATGCCTTACAAGCTGGAACTGAAAGTGGAGGAACAGCAGTAATTGGAGGTAGTTCAGCAAGTGGTGGTTCATTCAATGGAAGTGTTCCTACCAATATAATACTAATGGAGGTATCAGGATAATGAATCATAAAGCAATATATGCACTATATCCTAATGTAGTTTCAATAGATGGTACAGCAGGAGCAATGGACAAAGATGGAAAACCTGTAGAAATAGACCAAGCTCTAGTAAATGCTTGGGTAGACCCTAATGCTTATAAAGAACAAAGAGCAGAAGAATATCCGCTAATGGCAGATTACCTAGATGGTATTGTAAAAGGTAATGATGCTCAAGTACAAAAATATATAGATGATTGTTTAGCAGTAAAAGCTAAATATCCAAAAGGAGACGCATAATGAGCTCAGTAGTATTAACAGGAAATACCTCTGGAGCTATTACAGTTGCAGCACCAGCAGTAGCAGGAACAAACACATTAACATTACCTGCAAGTACAGGGACGTTACTTACTACAGCAGGAAGTGGAGCTAGCTTAACAAGTATAGACCGCATAGGATTAGGGCAAACATACACAGATGTTACAGCAAGCCGTGCTTTTGCAACGACTTACACTAACTCAACAAGTGCTCCTATTTTTGTAAGTATGCAACCTGGTACGCAAGTAGGCTCTTCTTTTGAACTAACTGTAGCTGGAAATTTAGCATGGGTAAGTAATGCTACAGCAAGTGATACGGGTAATAATCCAGTAGGAATAGTTCCAGCAGGTGCTACATATCTGATTACAAAAACAGCAGGAACAGCAACAATCGTTTCTTGGAGAGAATTAAGATAATGAAAACTTATAAAGACAGTAATAACAATATATATGCTTACGAAGAAGATGGTTCTCAAGATCATTTAATTGGTGATAAGGTAGAGATTACACAAGAAGAAGCTAATTTAATAATAGAAGCAAAGCAGGAAAAGCGTTATGCTGCCTTAGGTTACGCAGAAAAAAGAACTATGGAATATAAACCAATAGCTGAACAACTAGACATGCAATACCATGATGTACAAGATGGTACAGAGACATGGCTTGACCATGTTAGGTCAGTTAAAGAATCACATCCGAAGGGAGATGAATAATGGCTTATAATTTAAATGATAAAACACTTCGTGTTGGACAAGCCTTTTCAACTGGTGGTAACAACTACCCTAAAAATTGGTTGCAGTTATCAACTCAAAAAGATAGAGATGCACTAGGTATTACATGGGAAGACGAACCTGTAAGAGCTGATGATACATACTACTGGAATGGTGAACTAGATAACCCTAAAGCAATGGAAGATGTAGATGCAGTAGATGAAGATGGTGTTGCAATTATGGACACAAATACAGGAGAGCAATTAGTAACACATGGTTTAAAATACCAAATGACAAATCAAGTAAATCAAACAGCAGGTTCTATACTTGCACAAACTGATTGGTATGTAATTAGAAAAACAGAAAGAGATGTCGCTATCCCTGCAGAGGTTGGTGCACAAAGAGCTCATGTAGTTGCTGAATCTGATAGACTAGAAACTGCTATTGCAGGTGCCGCAGACGTAGAAAAATTAATTATAGTAATGAATGAACAGAACTGGGAGAATGAATAATGGCACTATCAATTAACGGAAATGGAACCTTAAGCGGAGAAAACGTTGCTGTTAGCGGAACAGGATTTTCTCCAACACAGACACTTACTGACGGGACTAACATTAGTTGGAATACCGATCTAGGTCAAGTAGCTAAAGTAACATTAGCGGCTAACAGAACTTTAAACGCACCTACTAATTTAGAGAATGGCGGATTCTACAGCATTGAAGTGACACAGGATAGTACAGGTAGTAGAACATTAGCTTTTAACGCAGTGTTTAAATTTGCTGGTGGAACTGCCCCTACTCTTACTACAGCTGCTAATTCAATTGATTTCTTTAACTTCAGGTCTGACGGGACAAATCTCTACGAGCAAGGTCAAACTCTAGGAGTTTCATAATGTTACTCGTAGGCGCAGCTTCCAATAGTGGCGGAGGTGGTTATGACATAGACAACAGCTTACGCTTTCGTTCATCTGCTAGTGCTTATTTAAATAGAACTCCATCTAGCGCAGGCAATTTAAAAACTTTTACACAAAGTGTTTGGCTAAAAAGAGGTAAATTAGGCGCAGCACACGAGATATACAATCCTTACTATGGTGGTGACGGTGTTAATGAAGCTCAATTTAAATTTACTCCAAGTGACCAAATACAATTTTATGAGAACGGTACTTCTAATGGTAACTATATAACTAATGATGTTTTTCGTGACCCATCAGCTTGGTATCATATAGTATTAGCAGTTGATACTACTAATTCAACAGCAGCAGATAGAGTTAAAATTTATGTAAACAACAGAAGAATTACTTCTTTTGCTACAGAATCTTATATAGGTTTAAATACTAATACTGGGTGGAATGGAACAAGTGCACAATTTATAAACAGGTACGCAAGGTCTGCTCTATTTTATTTTGACGGTTATATGACAGAGTTTAATAGTATAGATGGACAAGCATTAGCACCAACAGACTTTGGTGAGACTAACGATAACGGCACTTGGGTACCTAAAAAATACACAGGCACATATGGTACAAATGGTTTCTACCTAGACTTTGAAGATACTTCTAGTGTTGCTGCATTAGGTACAGACTCGTCAGGCAATAGTAATACTTGGACTGTAAACAATATATCACTGACTGCTGGTGTAACATATGATTCAATGCCAGATGTACCCACGCTAACCGATGAAGATACGGCTAACTTTGCTACAAGAAATCCTTTGGCATACTCGCCATCAATGACCTTTTCTA
>Ga0209071_1000866_pt1 | contig 13312 bp, 9 predicted proteins | sample CoawatmetaG10DNA_2_FD_187513 | JGI IMG/M metagenome (GOLD analysis project Ga0209071, IMG submission 187513) | Marine microbial communities from the West Antarctic Peninsula - Coastal water metaG108-DNA (SPAdes) (version 2) | ecosystem: Environmental > Aquatic > Marine > Coastal ... | reverse complement strand
AAAGTTTGATAAAGATGGAATTTATACAAAACAATTCGTACCGGAGTTAAAAGACTTACCAAACAAATATTTACATTGTCCATGGACGGCACCAGAATCTGTTTTAAAGGCTGCAAACGTCTGTCTTGGAAAGTCATACCCGCACCCGATTGTTGATTTAAAACAATCTAGAGAAGCCGCACTAAAAGCATTTTCTGATATGAAAGCTAGTAATTAATATAGTTTAATCTTCGTAACCTTTGACAAAAAATTACCTTTTTATATAAGTATTTTTCGTAATAGTTTTAAAAAATTAAGAATTTTAAAACTTATTATGAATGTTTTTTAATGTTTAAATTGATGTCCGGTAGACAGTTTGCTAGACGATCGCTAGAGTTTAAGAATATAATTAATTTTACTGGACTAATTCATGCCAAGTTTAAATGAGATCAGGTCATCATTCCTGAGTTACTTCAAAAACCAGGGCCATAGTATACAACCTTCTAGCCCCTTAGTTCCTAGAAATGACCCAACACTTATGTTTGTCAATTCCGGAATGGTACAGTTTAAAAATCTTTTTACAGGTATTGAAACACGTGATTACAAATGTGCAGCAACAGCACAAAAATGTGTCAGGGCAGGTGGTAAGCATAATGATTTAGATAATGTTGGATACACAGCTCGGCACCATACTTTTTTTGAAATGCTTGGAAATTTTAGTTTTGGTGATTACTTCAAAAATGACGCCATTCCATTTGCTTGGGAATTTATTACAAAAGAACTGGGTATTCCAAAAGAAAAATTAGTTGTCACAGTTTACCATGATGACGAAGAGACAATATCGATTTGGAAGAAGGTTTCTGGTCTTCCAGACAGTTCTATTATTCGTATCTCTACAGATGACAATTTTTGGATGATGGGTGCCACAGGTCCTTGTGGCCCCTGTTCAGAGATTTTTTATGATCACGGTGAGGGTATTTGGGGTGGCCCTCCAGGAAGCCCCGAGGAGGACGGTGATAGATTTGTAGAGATTTGGAACTTAGTTTTTATGCAGTATGAACAGCTGAAGGACGGTACCCGTATTAATCTACCCAATCAGTCCATCGACACTGGTTTAGGATTAGAAAGAGTTACCGCTCTTTTGCAAGGAACAAACGACAATTATGCCACTGACCTCATGCGTAATTTAATTGAAACGTCTGCAAACTTAAGTAATACAGAACCAGATGGATCAGCAAAAATACATCATCGAGTGATTTCTGATCATTTGCGCTCAACTTCGTTTTTAATCGCAGATGGAGTTTTACCCTCAAAGGACGGTCGCGGTTACGTTTTGCGGCGTATAATGCGTCGAGCGATGCGTCATGCGCATATGCTTGGGACAGCAGAGCCATTAATGTATAAATTGGTTCCGGCATTAGTTAAGGAAATGGGTGAAGCTTATCCAGAGCTTTATGCGGCTCAAGATTTAATTGAGGAAACATTGAGAAGTGAAGAAGCGCGCTTCAAAGAGACATTAGATAGGGGGTTAAAACTTCTTGATGACGAAGTTTTAAAAATCGAAGAAGGTACAAACTTATCTGGAGATACTGCGTTTAAGTTGTATGACACTTTTGGTTTTCCATTGGACCTAACTCAAGACGCTTTAAGAGAAAAAGGACTTAAGGTTGATGTAGATGCTTTTAATCGAGCTATGACATCTCAAAAGGAGAAAGCGCGAGCTAGTTGGACCGGATCAGGAGAAACCACTGATGCAGCCATTTGGTTTAATATATCTCAAGAGTTTGGTTCAACAGAGTTTCTAGGATACGGAACAGAAGAGTCAGAAGCAAAAGTGTTAGCTATTGTATGTGAAGGTAAGGAAGTTTCAAATGCTAAAGCAGGCACTAGTGTGCAGATTGTTTTTAATCAATCCCCTTTTTATGCAGAAAGTGGAGGACAAATAGGAGACTCAGGGCAAGTTGAACTTGATGGATCTGTCACACAGATCGAAGATGTTAGGCTTGTAGCTAGTGTTTTTGTTCATTTTGTTGATGGGTTAAAATTTAATCTTTCTGTAGGAGATGAAGTGAAATTAATTGTAAGCTCGGAGAAACGAAGTGCTATTAGGTCAAATCACTCCGCCACTCATTTGCTTAACGAGTCTTTAAGAAAAAGTTTAGGAAACACAGTATCTCAAAGAGGTTCATTAAATTCTGATGATAGGTTAAGGTTTGATTTTAATCATAATAAAGCACTTTCTTCTGAACAAATTAATACTATTGAAAAAGAGGTCAACATGTACATTCGCCAGAACTCCTTGGTAGAGACACGTGTTATGACACCTGATGAAGCTAGAGACTTAGGAGCTCAAGCCTTATTTGGAGAAAAGTATGGAGAGGAAGTCCGTGTCGTATCAATGGGGCATGCTGGTACTGGAAAAGGTGTTGATGGACAGACTTACTCAATCGAGCTTTGTGGAGGGACACATGTTAAACGCACGGGTGATATCGGATTATTTTTAATTGTTGGAGAGTCCGCATCCAGTTCTGGAGTTCGCAGGATAGAAGCTATAACCGGTAGTACAGCAGTCAATTACGTTAGGGGGCGGTCAAATCAACTTTCTCTGGTCGAGGGGTTACTTAAATCAAAGCCCGAAGACCTTAGTACGCGTTTACAGTCTTTGCTAAACGAACGGAAAACATTAACAAACCAAGTAAATGACTTACGTACAGCCATTGCCACAAACGAAGATAATTCCAATGAGAACATAGAAAAAATTAACGGGATAACTTTTATTACTAAGGTTACTAATGGAATTGAATCCAAAAATTTTCCATCAATTATTGATAATTATAAATCCTCTATTGAAATGGGTGTAATTTTGCTAATTGGGGAATCTTCAGGTAAGGTTTCAGTGGCCGTTGGCGTTACAAACGACCTTTTAACAAAATACTCTGCTGTTGAGCTTGTAAAAATAGCAGTTTCCCAACTTGGAGGAAAAGGTGGTGGAGGAAGGCCTGATCTAGCACAAGGTGGCGCGAAAGAAATAACTGGATCTGAAAATGCAATTAACGCAGTAAAAAAAATGATAGGAGTTTAGGAATGTCAGCATATTGGATAGGAAATGTTAAAGTAACTGATGAAGAGGCTTACGGTAAGTATGCTGCAATAGCGACAATTGCTATTGCTGAGCATGGTGGCAAATTTTTAGCTAGGGGTGGTAAGTATGAGCAGTTAGAAGGAAACGATAGATCACGAAATGTTTTAGCCAAATTCCCTAGTCTGGAAGCTGCACACAACTGTTACTATAGTGACAGGTACCAAGAGGCTGTCAGCCACGCTAAGGGCGCATGTGAGAGAGATTTAGTAATAGTGGAAGGATCAGACTAATTACGCATCCTACTGTTGTCTGTATCAAAAATGGGTGTGGTTAAAATTTTAGCTGGTTTTTGCCTACCCATGATTTCAATTTGAACCTCAGTATTGTCGTTTATTTCACTCGAAGGTAAGAAACCAAAAGCAATCGATTTACCTGTATGATGAGAGAAACCTCCTGAGGTGCAAAACCCTACTACCTTATCTCTTAGTGAGATAGGTTCGTAACCCACGACGTCTGCATCGTCCGCCTCAACTTCAAAAACACAAAGTCTCCTTTCGGTGCCATTAATATGCTCAAAGTATGACGCATGTCTCCCAATAAACTCATAATCTTTCTTAAAATTGATAAATTTATCTAATCCAGTTTCAGCGGGTGTGTAATCAGGTGAAAATTCAGAAAGCCAAGACCCAAAGAATTTGTCTAACCTTAAACTCATCATAGCACGCATACCAAAAGGTTTTATATCAAACTCTGCACCAGCACCCCATAAAACTTCCCAAAGATCAAACTGTTCGCTTGGACTACAGTAAATTTCAAACCCAAGGTCGCCAGTATAACTAACCCTCTGCACCAAGCAGGAAATACTACCAACTAAAATAATGTGCGCATCTCTAAACTTAAAACTTTCAAGAGGAAATTTTGTTACCTTTTGTAAGAGGGTTCTAGAGTGAGGCCCAGCAATTTGAAAGCCATTCAATTTATCAGAGATATTTTCAATGTTAACGCCGTCCTTTTGGTTCAACAAAAACCATCGAAGGTGATATTCCTGTGAGCCATAACTAGCAGTCAGTTGAAACTCTTCATCATTAATACATGTGACAGTAAAATCCCCAATTATTCGTCCTTTAGGGGAAAGCATTGGATTTAAAGAAAGGCGGTTTGGCTTCGGAATTGTTCCAGCCATAATCATATTTAACCAATCTCGTGAATTTGAACCCGTGATTTTAAATTTTCCAAAGTTATGGAGTTCATTGATGCCAACAGACTCTCTGACAGCTCTGACCTCACGGCCGGTTGGTACGAATGCATTAGAGCGCCTAAAACTTGGGACTTCTAAGGGTGGTTCCGAGGGGTTTGAAAAATAATTTACAACTTCCAAACCATTCTGTTGACCCCAAACAGCCCCCATTGCACTAAAGGTTTTATACATTGGGGAGGTTACACAAGGTCTTGCAGCTGGTAATTCTTCATTAGGATATGACACACTAAATCTACGTTGATAGTTTTCAATTACCTTTTTTTCAGTGTAATCTGCATTAATCCAACGTCCGAAACGAGAGCAGTCCATAGCAGATGTGTCTCTCTCAGTTTCTCCCTCGACCATCCACTGAGCTAACATTAAACCAACGCCACCTCCTTGAGAAAAACCTGCCATTACAGCACATGCTGACCAATAGTTTTTTAAACCAGGAATAGGCCCTACCAGGGGGTTTCCATCTGGTGCAAAAGTAAACGGTCCGTGAATTATAGATTTAATTCCAGCATCATTTAAAACTGGAAACCGTTTGTAAGAAAACTCAACACTATCAGATATTTTCTCTATATTATCAGGAAGTAACTCATGTCCAAAGTTCCAAGGTGTTCCATTTATTGCCCAAGGTTTACATGGTTGTTCATAGTAACCAATACATAATCCTTTTCCCTCTTGTCTGAGGTAACTTTCGCCTGCTGGATCCATAACATGAGGATGCTCTGTTTCGCGATTAAAGATTTCTGGTATATCATCTGTAATTAGGTACTGATGCTCCATTGGCATTAAGGGTAAATAAACGTTGGCCATCGCAGCCACCTCTCTGGCCCACAACCCACCAGCATTTACAACATGTTCAGTGTGTATAGTGCCTTTTTCTGTCACAACGTCCCAGGAACCATCTGGTCGCTGATTTGTCTCTTTAACCATGCAGTCTGTTTCGATACTTGCTCCTCCAAGTTTGGCTGCTTTTGCGTAGGCATGTGTAGTCCCTGAGGGATCTAAGTGTCCGTCTAATGGATCATATAATGCGCCAACTATTCCATCTAAATTTGTAATCGGTGCAATCTTTTTGATTTCCTCAGGTCCTAATATTTCAGTGTTTAAACCCATGTATCTATGCTTTGCTCGTTCGGCCACAAGCATATCAAATCTGTCAGTATTATCAGCCAAAGTTATTCCACCCACATGATGCAGACCACAACTCATACCAGTTATTTCTTCGAGCTCTTTATATAGACGAATAGTATAACTCTGGAGAGCTGCCATGTTTGTATCGCCGTTAATGGTGTGAAATCCACCTGCAGCATGCCATGTAGAGCCCGAAGTAAGTTCACTACGCTCTACTAGCATGACGTCTGACCACCCTAGTTTAGTTAAGTGGTACAGCACTGAGCAACCAACAACTCCCCCACCTATTACAACCACACGTGTACTTAATTTCATAGAACACCTTTTAATTAAAAATAAATAACTTTTTCACAATTTAAATAATTCTGTCATCTATTTCACGACATCATTAGTCGCCTAATGACAAGTTTAATAGAAATCGATATTAGAACATTATAAATTAAATTAATAAGGATTTAAACATGAAAAGTCATGCACAGGCTGTTGTAATAGGTGGAGGGTTGATTGGTTGTTCAATCTTGTACCATTTAACTAAATTAGGGTGGTCTGATGTCGTGTTACTTGAGAGAGACGAACTTACTTCGGGCTCTACATGGCACGCAGCGGCAGGAATTCACGGCTTACATGATAACAATAATATTACACGAATTCAAAATTATACCATGAATCTGTATAAAGAGTTAGAAACTCTGACTGGACAGGGTTGTGGTATTTTTCAGCCTGGATCATTATACTTAGCTCAAACTGAAAACCGTGAACATCAGCTGAGATTACAAGCATCAAAGGCTAAATACTATGGTTTAAATTTTCACGAGATTAGTCGAATTGAGGCTGAAAGGCTTCATCCATTAGTTGATTTTGATGGTGTAAGAACTATTATGTACGAACCAGATGGAGGAAATGTTGACCCTTCTGGTGTTACAAATGCTTACGCACACGGCGCTCGTCAAAATGGGGCTGAAATATATAGGTTTACTCCTGTAACTGGCACCGAGCAGCTACCAAATAAAAGCTGGTTAATAAAGACAGACAAAGGAAATATTAAAACAGAGGTAGTAATCAATGCCGCTGGTCTCTGGGGCAGAGAGGTTGGTAAAATGGCTGGGTTAGATCTTCCATTGCTACCAGCAGAACACCAGTACTTTGTTACCGAAACAATACCGGAAATAGAAACTATTGGACGAAGACTGCCATCCATTGCGGATAGAGATGGGGAATATTATCTCCGTCAAGAAGGTAACGGGTTGTTAGTCGGCGCCTATGAAAAAGATGTAAAATTATGGGCAGAAGACGAGACACCAGCAGGATTTGGGCACGAATTATTCCCAGATGACTTAGACCGTATAGAAGAGAATGTCCTGAGAGCAATTTCTAGAGTCCCAGTTCTTGGTGGAGCAGGTATTAAACGAGTTATAAACGGTCCTATGATCTGGTCGCCAGATAGTAATGCTCTATTTGGTCCTGTGCCTGAGTTGGATGGCTATTATTTATGCAATGGAATTATCCCTGGCTTTTCCCAGTCAGGGGGATTGGGAGAGCTGCTAGCAGAGTGGATTATAACAGGGGAGCCCCATCTTGATATTTTCTCTTGGGACCTTGCAAGGTTTGGCTCTTGGGCAGATAAAAATTTCACAAAATCTAGAGTAAAAGATCAATATTCGAATAGATTTGCAATTCACTTTCCAAATGAAGAGCGGACTGCTGGTCGGCCAGTTCGAACACGTCCAGTTTATTCAACACAAAAAGAGCTAGGAGCTGTCTTTGGGCTTAATTACGGCTGGGAACACCCTTTGTGGTTTTCAAAGGAACTCAACACAGAGGACACTAACGGATTCACTAGACAGAATTGGCATGAACCAGTCGGAATTGAGTGTAACATGTTACGAAATTCTGTCGGTATTATCGATATATCTAACTTTGCAAAATACTTAATTAACGGGGTAGGATCTGAAGAGTGGTTAAACTCAATTTTTGCCAACCGTATGCCAAAAACTATTGGAAGATCTTGTTTGACGCCGTTAATTGGCAAGCGAGGAGGGATCGCAGGAGATTTTACAGTGACCCACTTGGATGAAAATAAATTTTTATTAATTGGATCTGGAATGGCTGAACGTTATCACTCTAGGTATTTTAAATCTGTACCATTACCTGAGAGCGTTTCATTTGAGAGTATCACTGAAAAAATGTGTGGTTTTAACGTAGCGGGACCTAAGTCAAGGGAAATGTTGTCTAGGTTATCAAACGCTGATTTCAGTACAGAGTTTTTTCCATTTATGACTGCTAAGAGAATTAATCTTTTAGGGTTAAGTGTAATTGCTGTGAGGGTCTCCTTTACAGGCGACCTTGGGTGGGAGCTATATTGTGAGACTGCAGATCAAGTTGAGTTATATGAGGGTCTTCTAGCAATTGCGAAAGAGTTTAAGGGCGGGCCTATTGGGAGTCGTGCTTTAATGAGCCTTAGAATTGAAAAAGGCTATGGTAGCTGGTCAAGGGAATACTCACCGGAGTACTGGCCACAGGAAGTTGGTCTGTCAAAGTTGATTAAGTTAGATAAGAATTTTTTAAATAAGGAAGCATATACTAAAATTAAGGATAAAGAACCACGGGAGACACTTCGTATTGTTGAAGTTATGGATGCAAAAAATGCAGATGCAACTGGCGGCGAACCTATTTTCTCAATAGATGGAACTCCAATTGGCCGGGTTACATCTGGTTCTTACTGTGCCGGTGTAGGGAAGTCCTTGGCACTAGTTTTTATTAAATCCTCAATCAAAGATAAAGAAATGCACGTTATGATTTTAGGAAAACCTCACCTTGCAAAACTTTTAAACGAACCTCCCTTTGACCCTAAGGGTCTTAAATTGAGATCTTAAATGATAATTTTTGAGATAAATAATTAACTTTATGAAATTTAAATTAATAATTTACTTGGGTAGAAGTAATATTTCTCTAGATTATTTTAATTTAATTAGGTAGAGGACACCACTTAGAGGTTGTTCTTACTCTAACTAAAAAGAACTTGGGGGAAGATAAACAGATGAGCTCTAAGCCTATGCTACGCATCGAAGGTTTGGCTAAAAACTACGGAGGCTTGAAAGCTGTCCGAGGAGTAAGCTTTGAAGTGCCTGAAGGTGAAATTGTTGGTCTAATTGGTCCAAATGGAGCAGGAAAGACCACAACTTTTAATATGATAGCTGGTGCTGAAAAACCATCTGCAGGAAAAATTTTCTTGTTTGATGAAGATATTACAGGTCTTCAGACTGAAAAACTTTACTATCGCGGTTTAATGAGAACTTTTCAACTAAGTCATGAATATGCCAAAATGACTAGTTTGGAAAATTTAATGGTTGCCGGCCCATCTCAACTTGGAGAAAATATTTTTATGAACTGGATTGCTCCCGCTAGAGTAGCAAAAAGGGAGTCAGAAGTACTAAACCGAGCGCAAGATACATTAGAATTTTTAGGATTGACCCACGTCAAAAATGAATTGGCAGGAAATTTGTCAGGAGGGCAAAAGAAACTACTTGAACTTGGAAGAACAATGATGGGCGACTCAAAATGTGTTCTACTTGATGAGCCAGGCGCAGGAGTTAACCCAACCTTAATGTTAAAGATTATTGAAATGATACGTACTCTAAACGAAGAACATGGATATACATTTTGTATTATCGAGCATGACATGGATTTAATCGCAAAGCTTTGCAATAATGTAATTGTTCTAAATGAAGGACAGATTTTAATGCAAGGCGCAATGGAAACAGTTCGAAATGATGAACGTGTAATCGATGCTTATTTTGGTGGAGGTGTGGTTTGAACACTGATACTCCCACGTTAGAGTTAAAAGATATTACAGCTGGTTACGGTGAATCAGAGATTCTTCATGGAATTAACCTGAAGGTTAAGCCTGGAGAAATAGTCGCAATTATTGGTCCAAATGGGGCCGGAAAATCAACCGCGATAAAGGCAATCTTAGGGCTCTTAAACATAACTAAGGGCTCTGTGCTCTTAGACGGAAATGACATCACAGACACCCCACCAGATCGAGTAGTTACTAAGGGCATTAGTTATGTTCCTCAAACTCACAATGTTTTTGTAAACCTTAGCGTTCAAGAGAATTTGGAAATGGGCGCCTGGACCCGAACAGACGGTATACCGGAGCGATTGGATGAAATGTTTACCTTATTTCCTGATTTAAGAGAAAAACGTCGACAGGCCGCGGGATCTTTATCTGGTGGACAAAGGCAGATGGTAGCGATGGCAAAAGCTTTAATGGTTGATGCAAAAGTTCTATTATTAGACGAGCCGACAGCAGGGTTATCACCAAAATATCGAGGAGAAATTTTTTCAACAATCCAAGATATTAATAGTTCTGGAGTTCCAATTTTGATTGTAGAACAGAATGCAAAACAGGCACTGGGCTGCGCCAATAGGGGATATGTCTTAGTGGAGGGTACAAACAGGTACGAGGGAACAGGAAAAGAATTGCTCGATGATCGAGAAGTAGCACGAATGTTCCTAGGCGGAGGCGAATAAAAAATGTGGGAGTCTTTTGGATTTGAGTTTGTTAACTTTTATTTTATTCCGGGGTTAGTACTTGGGTGTATTTACGCGCTGGGAGCAATTGGGATAACTTTAACATTTGGAATACTTAGGTTCGCAAACTTTGCTCACGGGGAAGTTATGATGACTGGTGCTTATGTCACTTGGACCATCATGGCGATAACTGGCGCTTTGTTTGGCTGGGCGTTACATCCCCTAATAGCGGCAATTCCCTCAATATTTTTAATGATTTTAGTGTTTTTCGTAGTTGACCGTTTTTTTTACAAACCATTTCGCAAAGCTCCTACAATAAAAGTTGTTATGGCAAGTTTTGGTATGATGCTAGTTATACGAAGTTTAGTTCAAATTTTATGGGGTCCAAATCAAATCACTTTCGTGAGAGGTATTGCCAAGCCAAATGGTTTTATTAGGGAGTTGACTGGATCACTCGATATGATGATCCTTGTCCCCAATAAGCATTTTTTGATAATGGCGGGTACAGTAGTTATTGTAATACTCTTAGGATACCTACTAACAAGCACTCGAATTGGTAAAGCGATGCGTGCAGTCTCAGATAGTCCTGATTTAGCTCTTGTAACTGGGATCGATGTCGAAGTTGTTATTCGAGCAACTTGGATAGTTGGGGGTGCTTGCGCAGTGGCCGCAGGGGTTTTCCTAGCTATGGATATACAAATGTTAGAGACAACGATGGGGTTTAGAATGTTACTTCCTATGTTCGCTGCAGCTATTTTGGGTGGGATAGGAAAGCCATATGGAGCGGTATTAGGGGGTCTAGTGATTGGGTTAGCTGAAGAACTATCTTCCTACCCTTGGATAGGAGATTCCCCCCTATTAAGTCCAGGTTACAAGAGTGGTGTTGCATTTTCGATAATGATTGTGATGTTAATTGTTCGGCCTAGCGGTCTTTTTAAAGGGCGGACATTTTAATGGATCAGTTAATTGGATATTTTTTGTACTTTTGTTCTTTGCTAGCAGTAGGAGGAATATATTCCTTGATAGCGCTTGGTTTAAACGTTCAATGGGGTTTTGCTGGGCTTTTTAATGTTGGTATTGCTGGCTTTGTGTCAATCGGTGCCTATACATATGCATTACTCACTACGGACACGAGCCCTCTACATTACGGAGGACTAGGCTTACCCCTTGCTGTGGGAATTGTTGCCGCAATGATTGCATCTGGACTTATATCAGCAATTATTGGTGTTATTTGTATTAGATTAAGATCAGATTATCTCGCAATTGCAACAATTGGGATAGCAGAAATAATAAAGCTTGTATTAAAAAATAACTCTGAAATCACTAATGGTCCAAGAGGTATTAATAAAATACCAAGACTATGGGAAAATTTCACAGAGGAACGATTTTATAATGATTGGCCAATGTCTTGGTTTGCATCTGCAGAAACTTGGCAATCAATATTTTCTTCACTTCCTCGGTGGTGGTGGCAACCATGTTTTGCTTTGTCGATCATAATAGCTGTTTATGTCGTGTATAAATTATTAGAAAAGCTTCGTCTTTCTCCTTGGGGTCGAATGATGACTGCTATTAGAGAAAATGAGCCTGCGGCTCATGCTGCAGGAAAAAATGTTACTGGCAGACGTATTGAGGCTTTTATTTTGGGATCCATGATCATGGGTTTAGCTGGAGCAGTTCTAGCAATGCACCTGCGTCTTATAGAACCAACGAACACTTTTGACCCATCAAAACTTACTTTTTTAGTTTGGGTAATGTTAATTGCTGGTGGCTCTGGAAACAATCGTGGTGCCATTCTTGGTTCTTTTTTAATTTGGGTAATTTGGTCAGCCAGTGAAATTGTTATCAATGTAGGTATTGATGTGATAGGTGACTTTACTAATATCCATGTGGGTATCCTCTCTACTAGAGCCGGATATTTACGTATGCTACTTATAGGGCTATTGTTGCAATATATACTGCAAAAATACCCTTTAGGAATATTACCGGAATCGCGACCCACCGCTTCCAGTAAAACATAATAATAACGTGGGTTATAATGAAGGAGTAATATTATGAGAAAATCAATCTATAGCTGCATTGCTGCCTTAGCGGTAGTTAGTGGAGCAAATGCTGATGTGAAAGTTGGCAACCCAATGGCGATGACTGGTCCAATTCCGGATTTAGTTGCACCAATGGCACTAGCAGTAGACCTGGCAGAAAAGCATATTAATGAGCAAGGTGGAATGTTCGCAAGTGGTGAAGAGTACGTTATCGTACGTGCTGACTCCATGTGCGATCCAGTTGCTAGTGTGGACGCAGTAACTAAACTAATTAACGTTAGTGGTGTGGTTGGACTTGTTGGCCCTGTTTGTTCAGGAGCGACTATTGCTCAAGCTGAATCTGTTGCAATTCCTGCTGGAGTCGTAACTTTGTCTGTTTCAGCTTCAGCTCCAGCTATATCAAATATGGAAACTGGAACTGATTTGATGTTTAGAACTGCTGCTTCGGACGCTTATCAAGGCGTAGCTTTAGCTGAGTTGGCTCTTGCAAACGGCCTTACTGACCTTTCAGTTTCATATGCAAACGACGACTATAATGCTGGTTTAGCTGAAGTATTTGCTGAACATTATGCAGCTAACGGTGGTAAAATTCATTTAAATGAAGCTCACGAGCCGAATAAAGCCTCTTACAGGTCTGAAGTAGCAACTCTTGGAGCAAATACTGAAAATCTAGCGTTATTTGCCTATTACGGTTCAGGTGGTATTACACTTATGCGAAACGCTATGGAAACTGCAGCGTTTTCAACGTTCTTGGGTGCTGATGGAATGTTGGCTCAAGAAGTTATTGACCAATTAGGTGCTGAAAACCTTGGTCAAGCCACTTTTACCACATCGACATCAGACGAATCTACACATGGATATGCTATGTGGAAGGCACTTGCGACTGTGGCAGGTTTAAATCCTTTAGGGCCATTTGTACCAAATTCCTATGATGCTACATTTATGATGGCGTTAGCTGTCGAACATGCTGGATCAGCTGATAGAGATTTAATAGCTACTTCACTAAGAGCAATTGCAAATGCGCCAGGAGAAATAATTCTTCCTGGTGAATGGGCAAAAGCTAAAAAGATCTTAGCGGCAGGTGGAGATATTCACTATAATGGTGGATCCGGACCACAAGATTTCGATGCAAACGGTGACGTTGCTGGAGATTTCTCAGCTAGTGTTGTTCAAGATGGTGCTTGGGTTGGAAAGATAATTAAATAGTTAATTTATCTAACTTTAAAAACATTTAACTTAAAATTTGTGTCCGTAAGTTCTCTTACGGGCACTTTTTTTTATTTTACCATGGGCCATGTG
>Ga0209071_1000865_pt1 | contig 13319 bp, 10 predicted proteins | sample CoawatmetaG10DNA_2_FD_187513 | JGI IMG/M metagenome (GOLD analysis project Ga0209071, IMG submission 187513) | Marine microbial communities from the West Antarctic Peninsula - Coastal water metaG108-DNA (SPAdes) (version 2) | ecosystem: Environmental > Aquatic > Marine > Coastal ... | reverse complement strand
TCTTGGTCGCTCAACAGCGTGCAACCAGCACAGAAGAAAGCACACAGTATAGCCCGGATAGCTCAGTCGGTAGAGCAGAGGATTGAAAATCCTCGTGTCGGCGGTTCGATTCCGTCTCCGGGCACCAACTTCCACGATATTTCCAACTGTTAAACACCCGCTCGGGACTGTGTCCCTCGCTACGTTGTGTGGCTCTATCCCCTAGCCTGTACGTCTTTCAGAATGCTACGCCTCGTCTTGAACCATGTTCACGATACGGCTACCAATGGAGATGCTACTCGTGCTGTCACACCAATTGATTACACTGCCAACAAGCTTTTTGTACAACAGAAACGGCAAATACTACTTCCGCCGTAAGGTTCCACTAGACCTATCATCACACTATAAGCCTAAGATTATTTGCTTTAGCCTGAAAACTTCAAGCTATTCATCCGCTGTCAGGGCTGCCACTGTAATGTCCGCTAGACTAGAGTCCGAGTGGTTGACCCTAAGGCTAGCAGACCCCACTTTCACGCCTCAGCCTTATATAGATAATAGGATATCGTTAACCTTATCTTTAAGCGATGCTTTGGCCCTCTACATCAAACTGAAGGCAAAGACTAAGCCTGCCACCTTCGAGACTTCGGCAAGACGCAATGTCAGCTATCTTATAGAAGCTGTAGGGGACAAAGACATGGCAATCTACACATCGTTAGATGCCGGCTGCTTCCGTGACTACCTACTAGATAAAGAGCTAGCGGGTGCCTCTGTCAAACGTATCTTCTCCAGCATTAAGGCGATCTATAACCTCGCAGCTTCGGAATATGGCTTAGACGGGAAGAACCCCTTCTCTAAGGTTTACTTCCCTGAGACTAACGACACTAAGACACGACGACCAGCTACCGTAACAGAGCTGAGTCAGATCCAGTCAGAGTGCATCTCACTCAACGACGAAATCAGGTGGCTTATTGCACTCGTGTCCGATACTGGAATGAGGCTCTCTGAGGCTGCAGGACTGTACTGGACTGATGTAAAGTTAGATGACGAAACACCACATATTATCATACAACCCAACGCCCATAGGCGTCTTAAGACAGCCTCGAGCAAGAGGATTATACCAGTTGTCGGGTTCAGCTTATGGGCTTTGAAGCAGGCCAAGGCTCACGCCACTGGACCACACGTCTACCCTAAGTATATGAAAGGAACCACTTGCTCCGCTAACTCGGCTTCTGCAGCAACAAACAAGTGGATTAAGAGCCTGGTTAACTCGGACATCTCAATGCACAGTCTAAGACACTCGATGAGAGACCGCCTAAGGTCTGCCCAGTGCCCGACAGAAGTCATCGATCAAATTGGTGGTTGGTCTAGCGGATCGGTAGGAAGTAAGTACGGCTTAGGCTATCCCATCCATATATTGCAGGAGTGGATGTTGAAGATGTAATCGTGTTCAGGTTACCTTTTGGTCATGCGAGTAGCATCTCCATTGGTAGCCGTATCGTGAACATGGTTCAAGACGAGGCGTAGCATTCTGAAAGACGTACAGGCTAGGGGATAGAGCCACACAACGTAGCGAGGGACACAGTCCCGAGCGGGTGTTTAACAGTTGGAAATATCGTGGAAGTTGGTGCCCGGAGACAGCCAGTCTTACAGTTCCTTTCCTATGAGTGGCGCTAAGACGCTTAATCTATACGCTTCACAACGGTACTACGCGGCCTGTAGTGGCGTCAAGCTTGCGCTCAGGTGTCACAGTTGGTGTTACACAAAGACCCTCCTTGTGCAGCTGTGGCGATGCCAGTGCTAACACACATTTATTGGACTAACTAAAGCTACCCTTGCAGATAGGCTATAGGCTGTTTACAACCTCCCTCACTCAACCTTCACCGTTACCCAGACCTCGTGAAAGTGGCCCTACCGCCCACCTATGGGGACTAGGGCCATGACCTTGCGATTCACCACAGTGTGGCCACCACCGTGGGTAAGGGGGGTGAACTGAAAACATACAAGAGAGTATATGTCAGCGTAAATCACACAGGTTTTTCGAAGGCCTTCATACGGCTACCACTGTTTTATTGGAGTTCGCAGGTTGCTTGGGGGACATGCTCGTCAAACTTTACAGACGCCTCCAGACCACTCATGCAATAACGTTCGCATACGTTTAGACGGCAGGTAGAGGTGAACGTCTTTCTCATCTCTAATGGCCGACCTAAATACCCACTGTAAGAGTTCAGATAGCGCATAACGGTTTAGGTCAACCTTTACGCCCTTAGCGTCGAAGTACTGTAACATAGGGCTTCGAGTATAGATGTTTCGAAGATACGCTAGATGAGTTTTGTCCCTATATTCGTTGGTGGCTCTCACATTACAAACTACAAAGGCCTTTTTGAAGCCTTTGGGAGCAAGGTCTAACCTGAGATCTTTGATGCATGACCACATGGTAGTGCAGCTCCTAGCGCCAAAATAGTTTTGAAGTACGTTTCTTACAGCACGCTCAATCTCGGCACGTTGCTTGATGTTCATCTTCTTTAACCCTCTGGAGCTATAACTATATTTTTCCTCACCAGTGTCGTTTACTTTATCTCCGACTAAGACGTGAAGATGCTTCGCAACTGATAGAGCTTGAGATGCTTCTATATCATGATTCCAACTAACCAATTCGTGATTATTGGTCAGGGTTAGATGCTCCCAAACAATACCGTGACTTTGGAAATAAGCATGCATTAACGACGCATCGAACATATAAGTCAGAACGGTAATAGACTTAAAACCCCTCAGGTGATTAATAGGGAACTCCCAAAAGAATTGATCAGGCCGCTTGTTCGTCTCTACTGGGGAGCGACGCTTAATAGTGATACGTTGATTATCACAATCTCGCTTTAGGTTATAAAGTATGCTGTTATATTCGACACTTTGGCTGCTCTGCCACTTCAAGTAACCATCATCACCGATACTGACATAATTGCTATCAAGCCATCGGTTAATGTCACTAGAAGAGTGTTCCCGTTTGCTTTTATCGCCATATTGTCGAACACACTCGAGTGTTTCGTCGGAAATGAGATCATAGCCTTTTGCAGCTAGCAGATTAGACGTATCGGTGGACATAATATTTAACAGACTATGGGTGATGACAATATTTTGCTCCTCGTCGATTAGCTTCATGAGTTCCTTGGACTTGAACCGACGCTCAAGCTCAAGTTCAACCTTGGACTTGGACTTGGACTTAGATTTAGATTTAGATTTAGATTTAGGTTTGGATTTAGGTTTGGAGTGGGCATCTTTCCCCTCTGGGGTTTTGAGACATAAATTAGGCATTGCCCCAATAAGACGATCAATCTCTTTCAGGTATGGCGTTGCTATGAGGAAGCGTTTACTCCGGTCCTTTTCGTTGTTAAGTTGGTTAATAATGTAGGTAGTCTTACCCGATCCCATAATGGCGTCGATGACGCGAACTTTAGGTTGGTGATTCAAAGGAAAATCCTTGTTAGCTTAGGAGAATAGGAAGAAAAAACTTCCTAAATTAAGCCAAGAACATAGCAATAGCAGGACTTTCAGAGCATGCCCCTTAAAGAGATGTACCCTTTAGACCTGACTATTAGTGAGCATGAAGCGCACTGTTACTTTTAGTTTGTTTTTAAGTTCACTGTTATAGGGAAGGCTTAATAAATAAAAGGCTTAGAGTCAGGCATAGAGTCACCGTAAAATCACCGATATAGTGATTACGGTTTTGGACATCCCTCTATAAGGAAGAGCATGAAAGAAAGACTTAAAGTAAGCTATAAGTATTGTCTATAGGACTAGTGTCCAATTACTTTCCTATACCGCGTTACCGTGGTCATATAGGTCTGGTAGCAATTACGTAGCTATTTTAAGAGCCTGTTTGCGGTGTGCTTAGCAAGAGCGCCTACAATTGACTCGGACCCAAAGTAATCGCATCGCTATTAACGGGAGTTAGAGGGGAGCTTGTATCTGACGGTGATCAGTTCCATGGATGACTTAAGTAGTTATTCTTTAGTCTTTAAGTCTTTAAGTCTATGATCTAGTTAGTCACTAATAAATCATTGATGTTCTATGTCCGAAAAGGTTTACCTAACGTAACGTTGGATGATTCGGTTTCTATCAGGAGGTCCGACTATTGACTAGGCTCTATTGTCTAACGATGAGCTTCTAGATATATATGGTTCAGCATAGTGGTGACATGAATATAATAGCTGGGTTGTATGATGATCTTTGTGAAGTCTTCTTAGTTGAGCATGGAGTCACGAATTTCGGTAACGAAATCGTAACTATCTCCGGGGAAATATGAGCAAGTGAATTCCACAGGAGTGTCATCTGCGAGCATACCTAAACGCTCTATATAGAGGGTTGCGCTGTCAGTAGGCACACCAAGGTAACTCGCTCTTTCTGCATCAATAGAGATAGCACGCAAGCGTTGTGTGGCTTTAACAGGGTGCACTCCTTGGTGCCGAAGAGCATTGTAGAGGGAATCTTCCACGGTAAATGGATTATCAATAAAACAGCGCGGTACTGTTGCTAATTCTAATGCCATGGGTTGGTCATCCGCCAAGCGTAAACGATTAAAGCGCACAACTTCTTGACCATCTTCCAGCTGCAGCGCACTGGCTTCTTTGGCACTAGCAATGCCCATGGAGCGGTCAATCCAGAGCGATCCTGGACGTTTGCCCTGTTCGGTTATAATTTCCGTATAGCTTTTAAGGTAATTTAAAGGTTGTTCAAGGCGCTCGGTGACGAAAGTTCCAGCTCCCTGACGCTGCACAAGCAGCCCTTCTTGCACTAAGGTGTCAATGGCTTTTCGCACCGTGACTCGTGACACATCTAGGCGCAGGCACATTTCCCGTTCAGGAGGCAAAAACTGACCTGCCTGCAAAACACCTTCACGAATGGCATCGCGGACACGACTTTGTAATTGCACATAGAGCGGACTTGAGGAGGTCTTTTTTATGGAACCCAAAAGGGCAACTATTGGATCTTCTTGCATTGCTTTACTCATCAACTATATACCTATTGAGCATACCTCTATTTGATCATGGAAGCGACTAGACATCAGCCTTCAAATGGCGCATTACTTTTATTTTGTAGGGATGATGGGTGCCTTCACCTTAGACCTGAGCTGAATTTTTCAAAAGCCCTTAAATGAGGGGCTCTCATATTCATGCTTCGGTATTTAATTCACCTTAATGCCCAGCCCACATCAATGGAATCGCTGCAAAGTAGCTACGCAAAGAGCATTAGAATCTAACCACTATCACAACTGAGTGGCCGTCGTTCTTAAAGGCTCACCCGCCGATGTTCACTGTCAAAATAGAAAGACATCTGCTCGTCAAAATCAAGTTCAATGTTTGTGCCCACACATGTTGGGTCCTGACCAAAAAGGCGTACGGTCAATGCTTCTTGCTGTTCTGTTAAGACCAATAGATTAGTATCCCCTCCCAAGCGCTCAACATGGGTGACTGTGCCTTTGAGTCTCCCACTTTTCACAAGTTTCAAATGTTCGGGCCGAATCCCCAGGGTCCCGTTCACAGGTATTTGAAGTGGCGCTTGTTTGAGAAAGTTCATTGCAGGTGATCCCAAAAAACCAGCAACAAATTGATTGGCAGGGTTGTTATAAAGCTCCATTGGGCTACCAACCTGCTCAATCTGCCCATCACGCAGAATGACGATTTTGTCAGCTAGAGTCATGGCCTCCGTCTGATCGTGGGTTACATAGATTATCGAGGCACTGAGTGTGCGGTGCAGCTCAGCAATTTCAACGCGCGTATTCATTCTCAACGCTGCGTCAAGATTTGATAACGGCTCATCAAACAAGAATAGCTTGGGCTCGCGCACGATGGCACGTCCAATCGCAACTCTTTGGCGCTGCCCGCCAGACAGGTCAGCCGGGCGACGATCGACATAAGCTTCAAGATCAAGCATTTTTACGGCCTTATCAACCCTGTGGTCAATAACAGTTTTAGAGTGTTTCTCTTGCTTTAGGCCGAGGGCCATATTTTCACAGACGCTCAAGTGTGGATAAAGTGCATAAGACTGAAAAACCATGGCAATGCCGCGCTGAGCAGGGGGAACATTGTCGACGGCTTCTCCACCAATTTCAACGGCCCCTGTGGTTGCCGTCTCAAGTCCTGCGATCACCCGCAGCAAGGTTGACTTCCCACAGCCCGATGGGCCAACAAACACCACAAATTCACCTTCCTCTACACTCAGTGTGATGTCTTTGAGTACCTCCACAGACCCAAAGTTTTTACAGATATTCGTGAGGGTTAAGGCGGTCATTGAATAGCTCCTAATTCTACAGGGCGACCACTGCGGATACTCTCGTCAGCTGCCAGGCAGACGGCCAAGGATTGGACGGCATCGTGCATGTGGCGGGTCAGGTCTAAGTTTTGTGAAATTGCGTCGACCATGAACCCTTGCTCTAGATCGCAGAGTTCTTGGTGGTTTGGCTCGTCTGGCATTTCAATCAATTTGTCTCCAGAAGTGCGGTGGACAAGAATCCCACCGACCTTGGTATGGCCATCGATGTTGTCTGATTGGCGGTTGCTGTCATCAGTGATAGACACGGCTCCATTGGGTGAAACCACATCCTTCACAAAAAACGCAGTTTCCGACATCATGGGGCCCCATCCGGCTTCATACCAACCGATTGAACCATCAGAAAACCACACCTGCAATTGGCCATAATTGTACATATTGGGTGCTATCTCGTCTGACAGGCGCAGGCCCATGCCGTTGACGCGCACAGGGCTGGAATCAGTGATCTGGCACATCACATCCACATAATGCACACCACAGTCGACGATAGGGCTGGTCGTGCGCATGAGAGATTTGTGCGTGTCCCAAGTGGGACCATGGGATTGCTGGTTGAGGTTCAGACGAAACACATATGGCCCACCCAGATCCCGTGCCTCAGAAATCAAACATTGCCAACTAGGATGGTGGCGCAAAATGTAGCCCACGACCAGTTTGCGATTCAACAGCTGTGCAGTTGCGACAACACGCTTGGCGTCTATGACCGTGGTCGCCAGTGGTTTTTCAACAAACACATGGGCACCGCCCTCCATGGCTGCAATGGCATATTCTGCGTGACTGTCAGCATAGGTTGCAATGCATACTAAATCAGGTTTTAACGCTAAACCTTGCTCCAAGGTCTCAAGACGGGGGTAGCCTGCTAGATTTTGCGGCAAAGCAACATCAGAACGGTTTACCAACCCCACAATCTCTGTCAGGGGATTAACATGATAGGCAAGCGCATGACTGCGCCCCATAGTGCCAAGCCCTACCACGACAACTCTCATTTTACCGCCCCCGATGTGATGCCGCGAATGAGTTGGCGAGAGAAGATGATATATAGCGCCATCACGGGCAAAATTGCTAGGGACAGTGCCGATAGTACTGCGTTCCAGTCCGTCACAAATTGGCCGATGAACACCTGGCTGCCAAGGGTCAGAGTTTTAACCTCTTCTGCAGGGGCCAATATTAGCGGAAACCAAAGGTCGTTCCAAATTGGTATCATATTGAATACCGCAACCGTGGCCATAGCTGGGCGCACCAAGGGTAAGACAAGACGGAAGAATATGCGGTATTCAGACAAACCATCAATGCGACCTGCATCCTTCAACTCATCACTGACTTGTCGCATAAACTCGCTTAAGATGAACACAGCCAGCGGCAGACCCTGCGCTGTATAAACAAGGATCAGCGCCCACAAAGTATTCACCAAGCCAGTTTGTACCATTAGTTCCAATATAGCGACTGTTCCAATACGGATTGGAATCATGATGCCCAAGGCCAAATATAAGCCCATGATCATGTTGCCCTTGAAGCGGTACTCAGCGAGGGCAAAGGCGGCCATGGCCCCAAACAATAGGATAAAAAATAGGGAGCCCACGGTAACAATCATCGAATTCTGAAAGTAGAGGAAGAAGTCCCCTTGCTTGAGGACGGTCTCATAACCGATGAGTGAAAAGCTGTCGCCATCGGGCAGCGCTAAGGGTTCTCGGAAAATGGCCTTACGTGTTTTGAAACTGTTCATTACAATGACAAACACAGGAAACAGTGCGATCAGAGTATAGAGCATGAGCGCACCATGGGCCGCGTATGTGTTTAATCTATTTTGACTTGGTTTGTGCACAGGCCTCTCCTTAAAACTGGTAGCGGCGCATGCGTGACTGTATGCCAAAAAGATACACACACACACCCACAAGAATGATTCCAAACATAGCTGATGCAATGGCAGAACCCATATGCGGGTCTCCTAGCTGTAACTGGAAGCCAAAAAATGTACGGTACATGAACGTACCTAAAATATCGGTCGAGAAATCTGGGCCTGCTAAGGCACCTTGAGCTGCATAAATGAGATCAAAAGCGTTGAAGTTGGCTACAAAAGTCAGAATCGAAATAATCCCTATAGAGGGCAGTATAAGTGGCAATTTGATCTTGAAAAATGCCGACCAACCCGTTATTCCATCAACCTCAGCGGCTTCCAGTATCTCCTCGGGAATAGATAACAATGCGGCGTAAATCAACATCATAGGAATGCCAACAAATTGCCAAACTGAAATCAATGACAGGGCTGTCAGAGCGGAAGCTTCTTTACCAAGCCATGGTGCATAAAGGACTTTTAGTCCAATCGCATCAAGTAGTCCCGGCGCTATGCCCCAAATAGGTGAGAGGATTAGTTTCCACGCGAAGCCTACAATCACAAAGCTCAAAATGGTAGGAACGAAAATTGCCGATCGATACACACTGGAAAAACGTAATTTCGATTGGCTTAAAATCGCGGCAAGCACAATTCCAATGGGGTTTTGAACAAGCATATGGATAATAAAAAACCACAAATTATTCACAAGAGCGTTCCAAAACTGGTCGGACCAAACACTTTCACCAAACAGAGTTTTGAAATTTTCCAAGCCTACAAACACTCGTGTTTGGTCGACCTCGGTGAAGAGAGACAACCACAAAGTTGCTAATAATGGGTAAATCATAACAGTGGTATAGACCAACACGGCGGGCATCAGGAAAATAATGATGTGCCATCTGAATTGTTTTCTATTGGGGTGTTTTGCCACGGAAAAATCCTGCTATTTACAACGACACTGCGTCAAGGCTAGGTGGCGTAGATTTGAAATTCGGTGATTTAAGGCGCACCAGATAGGTATCTAGAGCGCCTTATTGGATTTTCCAAGATCTATTTTTGCGGCTCATACCAGCTGGCAAGACCTGCTTGTAGACGTTGGCCAGCGGCTTCAGGGCTTTCGTTTCCTTTAATTACCGCCACAGAAGCGTTCCATGTATCGTTTTCCAAATTTGGAGTGCCGCGTGACAGAACCTGATAGGTTGATCTAATACTGCTCTCGCATTCACTGCGCCATGAGATAAACTCTTGAGCAAGTGGATCTTCAAGCGTCACAGGAGCCGAAGACAGTGGGAAAAACCCAGGTAGGGCATTCGCAAAAATACCTGAAAACTCCGAGGACCCGACCCAATTCAAGAACGTCTGAGCTGCCTTTGCATTGGGGGTTGCTGCATTCATACCAATACCGATATCAGTATGGTCTGAAATATAGCAAGTGTCACCCGCATTCTGCACTGGTGGGTAAAAGGCACCCATTTCAAAATCGGCAAGTCCGTTAAAGCCAGAAATCTCCCAAGACCCTGCTGGATAAATAGCGGCTCGACCAAGGGTGAATATATTCTGGCTGTCAGGATAGGTCTGCGCCTCGAATCCGTCCCCTAAATAGGGACCCCATTTTGCCAATTGGCGATAAGGCGCAACCCAAGCCTCATCAGTTAGTTTCTGCTCGCCTGCAAGTAATGCCAAGCGTCCTGATTCGCCTTTCCAGTAATTTGGACCAATATTATTGTAGCCCATGGTGGCCGCTTCCCACTGATCATTAGTACCCATAGCCATTGGGATATAACTGCCGTCTTGTTTGAATTTATCTAACACGGCAAAAAATTCGGCTTCAGTGGTGGGCTCTTGTACACCAACATCTTCAAAAGCCTGCTTGTTGTATATAAATCCGTGGATAACCGAGGCCATAGGCACACAAAACTGAACTGAGGCATCATCGGTTCCCCAACCAGATTTTGCAACGGGTGAGAAATTCACCATGCCCTCAAGGTCACTAATATCGGCTAAATGGCCAGCCTCAAATAGCGCCAGAGACGCGTCGAAAGGTCGGCAAGTGATAATATCACCAGCAGAACCTGCAGCCAATTTTGAATTTAGAACTGCGTTGTATTCAGCGGGTGCAGAAGGGGTGAACTTGAGTTTGATGCCGGGATGACCCGACTCAAAAGCAGGAATGATTTTATCCTGCCAAATGGCCAAATCATCATTGCGCCAACTTTCAATAACTAGTGTCACATCCTCCGCAGCAGCAGCTGGGCCTGCTATAAATGCCGTAGCCAGCATCGCGTTAACCAGTGTTGTCTTTCTCATAGGGTTCTCCTTTTTTATTCGATTTAGTCAGCTGAAGTCTCGTCTGATTATGTGCTCACATAGCTGTGAAGCATTAACGTGATAGATTATTCATGCTGCATTGGACTTCTTTTCATGATTGAACTTAGATACCAATATATATCCAATAATGAAGCATTGCAAGTTTTATGCAGGCATTATTATGACAAATAACGTTAGTTACTTGAAAATGAATATGATTTAACCCTAATCTTATTAGATTACAGGCTACTTATTAATTATTTAGATAATTGGTCTGTAAAAAATACTACAAATGTATTATATTGGTATTGTTGAGTCCGGCATGAGTTGTGTTGCTAGAGACAAGTGTTCTAAGTTCTGGGAGTAAAATTTAATGCGAGTGGTGATTACTGATGATTCTCATGCAGTAGCAAAGGTTAGTGCAGATATACTATGCCAGCAACTTATCGATCAGCCAAGTTCTGTATTAGGCTTAGCTACAGGGTCAACACCCATGTTGCTTTATAACGAATTAGTATGCCGCTATCGCGCTGGCCAAGTATGCTTTAGTCAGGCCAAGACATTTAATTTAGATGAGTATGTAGGCATAGACCCTGAACACCACCAGAGTTATCGCCATTTCATGCAGCAACACCTGTTTGACCACATTAATATCGACCCAGTGGCAACCCAAATTCCTCAGGGCCTAGCACAGCCAAATATAGAATGTCAGCGCTATGAAGCGGCTATCAAGTCGGCAGGTGGTATTGATCTTCAGGTACTAGGTCTTGGTACTAACGGACATATTGGCTTCAATGAGCCCACGTCAAGCCTAGCCTCACGTACCCGCATAAAAACCTTAATGCAAGCCACTTTGGCAGCTAATGCACGTTTTTTTAAGCCCCACGAAAGGCAACCAAGTTTGGCCTTGACCATGGGCATTGGCAGTATTATGGAAGCACGACACATTTTATTGCTAGCCATTGGGGAGCATAAGGCTGAAGCAGTCAAGGCCATGATAGAGGGCCCCGTAAGCGCCATGCACCCCGCGTCAGTACTGCAGTTTCATAGGACTGTAACTGTGGTTTTAGATGCGGGTGCAGCTTCTTTATTAGATGCGCACCAATATTATGACTGGATTGAGAAAATGCGGGCTGAAACAAGCGAGTCTAGAGAGGAGTATAGATAGTTATGCAAACAGTTAAGGCGCTTATAAATGGACGTATATTCACTGGCGAAAAAGTTATTCATCAACATGCTTTGTTGGTGGACAAGGGCCATATCATCGACATAGTGCCAGAGCATTTATTACCACGGGTAAAGTATCGCCATGACCTTAATGGGGGGCTACTAGTTCCTGGATTTATAGATGTCCATGTCAATGGTGGAGCAGGGGAACTACTCAACCATAAACCCAGTGCCAAAGCACTAAAAACCATTGCCCAAGCGCACCGTGAATACGGTACTACTGCATTTCTTCCCACCTTAATTACCGATACATGGGAACAAATGGTTAATGCAGTTGCTGCAGTTGCTGCAGCTGTGGAACTGGGTGTGCCAGGTATATTAGGCATACACCTAGAAGGACCTTACCTTAATGAGGGGCGCAAAGGGGTACATCCAGCCAAACGTATTCGAGTACCTACAAGTCACGAAGATTTAAACCATTTATTTGATGTATTTCCAGCCCACCTAATAAAGCTGATGACTTTGGCACCAGAACAGGTCAGCCCGGCATTTATTCGGCGGCTAACACAGGATGGGGTGATCGTCTCAGCAGGTCACACCGAGGCCAGTTATGATCAAATGCAAACTGCCCTAGCTCATGGAGTAACAGGATTTACCCATTTATTTAATGCCATGAGCCCGATGACTAGCCGCGAGCCAGGGGTGGTTGGAGCAGCCTTAGACCATGTAGATAGTTGGTGTGGATTAATTGTTGATGGCCACCATGTACATCCTGTGACCTTGCGCCAAGCCATTAAAGCTAAGGCTAAAGGTAAAATGATTCTGGTGACAGACGCAATGCACACAGTGGGTCAGGGTGCTGGCCGATTTGATTTAATGGGCAGCCCTATTATCAGTGCAAACGGAAAGGTGACAACCCTCGATGGCACCTTGGCTGGCAGTGATTTAGATATGGCTAGTGCTGTGCGCAATACCGTCCAACAAGTAGGTTTGGAGCTAGAAGAGGCATTACGCATGGCCTCACTTTACCCTGCACAGTTTTTAAAGCTCGATCATAAAATTGGTCGAATCGCCAAAGGTTTTCAGGCAGATTTGGTCTTAATTGATGATCATATGGTGGTGCAGCAGACGTGGATAAAAGGCCAGCTTTAAACTGCTTAAACACCACTTACGCCCTTTTCTATGAGACACAAAACGGCATCTACAGAATTTGGAAAACTAGCACGTTCTTTTGTAGGTGCGGGGGGGTACGATCATTACGCTGGCCCATACTAACAAAAAACGAAATGACGATAGTAAACGGGTATTTTGAGGCACATCTGATATTGTGGATGACTGTGATTGCGCGTACATAATAGATGCTGGCGGGCCAGATACCAGTGATCTGTATTTGGTTTGCTTTGATACAAAATTTTTAGAATTTTTTTAACTATTCACTTTTACCGCTATAGAAAAAACTTCACTTAAAGTGGCGTTTCAATAAAAAATGTTCACTAATTAGACCTTATATAATGCAATCGATTGCTTTTCATTCAAATGCTTATAAGTAATGCGCCCCTGAAAGAGCTAACCATCTTTCAAAGCAATACATATTCAGGCCGATTTAAAAAACAAAATGCACTAGCCTAGTTTGAATGTGTGATATTTGGCAACAAATAACTAACTCCAAACCCCAAGTTAGCTCTTTGTAAGTAGCACCGTCATAATATGATATCAA
>Ga0209071_1000861_pt1 | contig 13344 bp, 8 predicted proteins | sample CoawatmetaG10DNA_2_FD_187513 | JGI IMG/M metagenome (GOLD analysis project Ga0209071, IMG submission 187513) | Marine microbial communities from the West Antarctic Peninsula - Coastal water metaG108-DNA (SPAdes) (version 2) | ecosystem: Environmental > Aquatic > Marine > Coastal ... | reverse complement strand
CGCGGCCGGCACATCGAGAGCTTCGTCGACGCATTCCGCGGCACCATCGGTGAGGTGCTGCGCGCGGTGCACGACAACGCCGCGACGATGCGGCAGACCGCGCAGACCATCGCGACCGTCGCGGCGGACGCCAATGGCCGGGCGGTTGCGGCGGCAGGCGCGACCGAACAGGCCTTGAGCAACGTCTCCGCGGTGGCGGGCGCGGCCGAAGAGCTCTCCGCCTCGGTCGCGGAGATCGGTCGCCAGGTCAAGCAGTCGTCCGGCGCGGTCGATCACGCCGGTGCGCGCACCGACCGGTCGATCACCGAGATCGAGAGCCTTGCCGCCACCACCCAGCGCATCGACGGCGTGCTGAGCCTGATCCAGGCGATCGCCGAGCAGACCAATTTGCTCGCGCTCAACGCCACCATCGAAGCCGCCCGCGCCGGCGATGCCGGCCGCGGCTTCGCGGTCGTTGCGCACGAGGTCAAGGCGCTCGCCGGACAGACCGCGAAGGCAACCGCCGAGATCAGCGAGAATGTCGGCCTGATCCAGGCCTCGACCCGCAACTCCGTCGCCGCCGTGCGCGAAATCGGCCAGGCGGTGCGCGAGATCAACAACGTCACCGCCAATATCGCAAGCGCGATCGGCCAACAGGACGCGGCGACGCGCGAAATCTCCGCCAATGCGCAGATGGCCGCCCAGGGCAACGAGACCCTGGTGACGAATGTCGGCTCGCTCCGCGACGACATGGACCAGACCAGCAAGGCGGCAGAATCGGTGCTCGCGGCATCGAACGATTTGACCGCGACCGCCGAGACGCTGTCGCGCGAGGTCGAGCAGTTCTTCCGCAATTTGCGCAGCGACGCCGCAGAGGACCTACGGCGGACCGGAACCTGAACGGAACGCGCGATCTGTCGAGGACCCGCGACGGGTCCCGGTCAAGCCGGATGGTTAAAGCTCCCCCAACGCACGCGCATAAATTGCCTGCGCTTCAGGTCGCCTTTCTCAATTTGATGCCCCTATAGAAAACGTCAAAGCGCGGGGGCGCGGGGGAAGCGGGAAGCGAACAATGAACGGGCCTGTGCCAAAGCCGAAGGCGGTGCCGACCAAACGGCTGCTTGCGCTCGGGATCGGCCTCGTTTTGGGCTTTTCGGCGATCTGCGCATCGATCCTCTGGGAGATGGCGGACAAGGACTATCAGCATGCGAAGGAAGGGGCGACCAACCTCGTCGCCTCCATTGCCAGCGAGATCGACCGCAACATCGAGCTCTATGACCTCTCTCTGCAGGCGGTCGCCGACGGCGTCAAGCTGCCGGAGCTCGGCAAGGTCAGCCCGGAACTCCGCCAGGTCGTGCTGTTCGACCGCGCCGCCACGGCCAAGGATCTCGGCTCGATCCTCGTGCTGAATGTCGCGGGAGACGTCACGCTGGATTCCCGGACATTGAAGCCTCGGACGGCAAATTTCGCCGATCGGGACTTCTTCCAGGTGCATCAGACGCGAGCCGACCGCGGACTGTTCATCAGCGCTCCCTGGGTCACGCCGGACGGCGAATATCTGATCAGCCTGAGCCGCCGTATCAGCACGGAGGATGGATCCTTTGCAGGCGTGGTCGCGGGCAGCATGCGGCTCAGCTATTTCCACAACCTGTTTCGCAAGCTGAACTTCGGCCTCGGCGACAGCATGGCGCTGTTCAACACTGACGGCGTCATGCTGATGCGGACACCGTTCGAGATCGGCAAGATCGGGCAGAGCATCAAGGACTCCCAGGTCTTCAAGCAGTATCCGGCGCGGCAATCCGGCTCCTACATGACGAAATCGCTCGTCGATCATGTCAGGCGGCTCTATGTCTTCCAGGCGGTCGGCAACCATCGCCTGATCATCGCCGAGGGTCTCTCGCTCGACGGCATCTATGCCGATTGGTGGCAGCAGGTCTGGCTGATCGGCAGCGTGGTGGCCGCGCTGTGCAGCTTCTCGATCGTCCTGATGTTCTATCTGCTGGCTGCTCTCAAGCGGCGGGCCGCTGCCGAACGCCGGCTCGCGCATCTTGCGAGCACCGACGCGCTGACCGGCCTCGCCAACCGCCGCCGCCTCGATGACACCCTTGAAGCCGAATGGCGGCGCGGCATGCGCGCGAAGTCGCCGGTTTCGCTTCTGATGATCGATGTCGATCATTTCAAAGCCTTCAACGACACCTACGGGCATCAGGCTGGCGACGCCGTACTCGCCACCGTGGGGCGATGCATCGCAGCCAGCGCCAAGCGCGTCACCGATCTCGGCGCGCGCTACGGCGGCGAGGAGTTTTCGGTGTTGCTGCCCGGCATCGGCAAGGCCGGTGCGTTGGAGGTCGCCGAACAGATTCGCGCGAAGCTCGCGGCCGCACGCGAATCCGAGCAGGAGTTACCGACCGTCAGCATCGGGGTGTCCTGCCTCGTGCCCGACCACGAGCGCACGTCGCGCGAACTGCTCAAGGCAGCGGACCTTGCGCTCTATCAAGCCAAGGCAGAAGGCCGCGACCGCGTGATCGTCAGCCCGATCGGATGGGACAAATCGGGCAAGCGGCATGTCGCCTGATCGGCATTCTCGCCGCGCTCCGCTCACTCCACCGGCAACACGTCGACCGCGACGCTGAGCCTCTGCTTGCGCGCACCGACGATGACGCCGTCAACCGGCGAGACGTCGGCGAAGTCGCGGCCGACAACCGCGTGTGTGCGGATGTCGAGACCCGCCTCAATCTTCTCGATGCATCTTTCGCTTGGCAGTCCTGCAAAAAAGTGCCTTAATAAACTTAGCGTTGGGTGAGTGGTTGAAGCCAGCCGATTACGAATCGGCCATACAGGCAACTGTATCGTGGGTTCGAATCCCACCCGCTCCGCCAAAGGGGTTCGGTTCACGCCGGGCCCTTTTGGGGTTTTAGGGCAGCTTTTTGAGGTGAGCCCGTTTGCTGTATTCATGTAACCTCAGCAGTGTGGACAACGCGGGTGCCGTTACGGGGTGGCCGCGACGAGCGGCTCTCTTCTCGCTATAGTGATTTGGGTCCGCCTTCACACCCATCCTACCGCATAAAGGTATCGAGCATGGCTCGATATACTACATCGAGTATGTCAGACCAGTTCGAGTTTGATTTCAACGCGGCGGTTGGTGTCAACGATAATCCTGCCGTTTGGACTCCCCGCGACATTTGGGTCCGGCTCAATCAGCAGGTCATCGAATTCTTGGGAGAGGATCGCAGATTCGAACGCAAAGGCTGTCGAAAGATTTCGATAGACGATCTCGCCACCTACTACAGCACGTTCTCTAATACGCCTGACGGCGGCCTTCTCGTCTACGGCGTGGAGAACGACGGCACAATCGTCGGATGCAACTCGCTCAGCCAAAAGCAAATCAATGATATCGAGTGCTCTCACTTGACGCGATGCCCGCAGGCAAAACCGGAGTTCAAGAAATTTCCGGTCGTCGTCGATGGGAAGCAGGACTATTGCTACGCAATATTCGTCCCATACCTTGGGAAGCTTGTGGAGACCAACAAGGGAGAGGCGTGGATCAGATACGGCGAGAGCCGTTCCAAGATGAGCGAGCAAGAGAAACACGATTTCCGTGCCACGCGCCAAGAGTTGTCGTTTGAGCTCGAAACGGCTCCATACAACTATCCGAGCGATTTTGATCTCCGCATCATTCAAGACTTTTGTGATAATTATCGACAACGAGAAGGGGTCGAATTCTCCAACGATGAGTTGCTGATTGATCGTCGTTTGCTTCGGCGTGAGGACGGCAAGCTAAAGCCACTAAACGGTCTTGTTTTATTGGCTGCCAAAGATCCGGGACTTTCGATACCGGGCTGTCGCCTCCGTATTCAGCGTTTTGCTAGCGAGACAGAGGGGCAAGGCCAATCCTACACCCCTCAGAGGGACCGCACCGTAGAGGGCAACGTCGTAAAAATGCTCCGCGAGGGCGCTGAGATCATCGCTGGCCTCATTTACGACGTTACTTGGCTGAACGACCAAGGAAAATTTGTCACAACGCCAGAATACCCTACCTATGCCTGGTTCGAAGGCGTTGTGAACGCATTGGTCCATCGCTCGTACAACTTCAGCGGCTCAGAGGTCTTTGTGAAGCTCTTTCCCGATCGAATGGAGATCGAAAGTCCGGGAGGATTTGTTCCGCCCGTCAACGAGAAGACAATCTATGAAGTTCGCGCCGCTCGGAATCATCACTTCATGGATGCTCTACGCTTTCTGGGTTATGTGCGGATGGCTCGCGAGGGTACGCGCCGCATACGCGAAAGCATGAAGGAGTATCATCTACCCGAGCCACAATGGAAACAAGAGGCGGTCCACGGCGTAGTTGTACGTGTAACCCTTAGCAACGACCATGCAACCAGAAAACGAGCAACGAACACCGACGTCGCCAACCATTTCGGCGTCGATGTCTGGAAGCGCCTTCAAGATCACGAAATCAAGATTTTGGCGTACGCGTTCCAGAACTCAACGATCCAAGTCTCAGAAGCTTCTCGGCTTACCGGGCGCACTTGGCAAACGAGCAAGAAGGACCTCGATCGTTTGATGCGTGCGGGGCACCTGATATTCTGGCCCGGTGAGTATGCGCGCGATCCCAAGGCTCACTATACCATCGTCAAGAAATAGCGAATGCGTATAAACGCAATCCTAGTCCTCACTCCACCGGCAACACGTCGACCGCGACGCTGAGCCTCTGCTTGCGCGCACCGACGATGACGCCGTCGACCGGCGAGACGTCGGCGAAGTCGCGGCCGATGGCGAGAATGATGTGATCGTTGGCGATCATGAGATCGTTGGTCGGGTCGAACCCGATCCAGCCGAGCTCGCTGCCGCACCAGACCGACACCCAGGCATGGGTTGCGTCCGCGCCCTGCAGCCGCGGCTGCCCGGGCGGCGGAATAGTGCGCAGATAGCCGCTGACATAGGCCGCGGGCAGGCCGAGACCACGCAGCCCGGCGATCATCACATGGGCAAAGTCCTGACAGACGCCGTGGCGCTTCTCGAACACGTCCCGAAGCGGCGTCGAGATGACGGTCGCCTTGGGATCGTATTTGAAGTCACCGCGGATTCGGCGCATCAGGTCGGCAGCGCCGGCGAGGATGCCGCCACCTGGCGCGAAGCTCGCGGAGGCATAGGCGGTCACCGGCCGCAGCACGGGCACCAGCGCACTGGCGAAGACATAGCCGACCGGCGAGGCTGCATCGAGGCTCAGCGCCTCGAACGCGTGATCGCGCACGCTCTCCCAGGGCGGACTGGCGGCGTCACGCGCTCGCGGCTCTCGAGCCACCGCGACCCGCGAGCGGGAATCGATGCGAAGGCTGCGATGCGCGGTCTCGATCAGGACGCTTTCGGTCAGCGTGCCGAAGAAATCGCGCCGTGCGGTGCGTTCCGCCGGCCTGGGGCGGATCTCGACCGAATGGGAAACCAGCTCCTGCCCGTCGCCGCTGAGCGGCTCCAGCCGCAGCGAGCAGCGCGCGAAGCTGACCTGGGTCTCGTAGCTGTAGGTCGTGACGTGGCGGATGTCGTAGATCACGCCAGCCCCGTGAGCTTCTCCGGCCGGCTGGCATTCGGTCCATGCGGGAAGTAATGCAGCCCGACCGCATCGGCGAGGTTGAGCAGATCCTGCTCCAGCGCGAACAGGGTCTTGACGTCGAGGCTCGAGGCTTCGGCCGTCGTCAGCATCGCCTCGACCGAGACCGCGAGCCGCTGCGGCCGCTCGATCAGGCCATGCTCCTTCAGGCTCGGCAGCGCGGCGATATGCTCGTTCAGCGCCGCGACCTGGAATGCGACCGAGCGCGGATTATAGGGATCGAGCACCGCAAGATCGCGCACCGGCGTCAGCAGCGGCTGCACCAGATAGCGCGAGCGATAGGTGATCTGGCAGTCCACCAGCGTGAGCAGGACGTCGAGGTCCTCGTCACCGGCTTCGTCATAGGCGAACTGACGGGCAAAGCGGATGGTGTTGATGGCGCGCTCGGCACGGCGGCCCATCTCGAGGAAGCGCCAGCCGGCGGCGCGGTTCATGTTCTCCTGCGCGAGGCCGGCGAAGCTTGCCAGCTCCTGCAAGGTCAGTTCGGCGGCGCTGACCACGCCGTCATCGTCATGAACCTCGATCGCCAGGCGGTCGGCCATCTCGGTGATGACCTGCCAGGCGTCCGGCGACAGCCGCTCGCGGAGTGACGTCGCGGTACGCTGCGCCGAGCGCACCAGCGACAGCGCCGAGCCGAACTTGTCCTCGCTCTGCAGCGCCTCGAGCGCGACCTTGGCGGGATTGGCGCGCGCGGTCTGCGAGGCCGCGCCCCAGGTCACCAACAGGCGCTGGATACGCTCGGCCGAATGCATCGCCGGCGCGTTGCCGTTCGAATTACCCCGCGCCGGATCGCGTAGCGGCGTGCACAGCGCCCGGATCAGGCGAATGGTGGCCTCGGCGCGCTCGAGATAGCGGCCGAGCCAGAACAGATTGTCGGCGGCGCGGCTCGGCAACACGCCGGCGATGCGGCGGATGCGAACCGTGTCGACCGCCGGCAGCAAGGTCGAGGTCGCAACCGCCTTGTCGGAGACCACCCAGACGTCGGCGGACACCGCGCCATCGCCCATCGACACCGCGCGCGCATCGGCCCGGTCGGCGATCCGGCAGAAGCCGCCGGGCAGCACGGTCCAGCCGTTCGGCGTCGCCGCCGCAAACACCCGCAGCACGAACGGACGCGGCGCGATGCGGCCGTTCTCCCACACCGGCGTGGTGGAAAGGCGCACCAGCTCCTGTCCGACATAATCGATGCCGCGGTGACTGATCGCATCCTTCAGGCGGTCGCGGTCCGCAGCCGACAATTCGCCCGGCAGCACCGGACCATTGCCCGGGAAATCCGCAACGCCGCGGCCATAGGCGCCTTCGATCGCGAACTCGTCGAGCCGCGACAGCACCTGCTCGCGGGCCGACTTCTGACCGCACCACCAGGTTGCGATGTGCGGCATCATCAGGTCTTCAGAGAGCAGGCGCCGGCACAGATTGGGCAGGAAGCCGAGCAGCGCCCTCGCCTCCATCACGCCCGAGCCCGGCATGTTGGCGACCACGACGCCGCTCTTGCGCAGCACTTCGACGAGGCCGGGCACGCCGAGATAGGAGGACGCATCGAGCTCGAGCGGATCGAGCATGTTGGAATCGACCCGGCGCAGCAGCACGTCGAGCCGCTTCAGCCCAGCGACGGTGCGGATGTGGATGCGGTCGCCGGAGACCGCGAGATCGTCGCCCTCGACCAAGAGGAAGCCGAGATAGCGCGCGAGCGTCGCGTGCTCGAAATAGGTCTCGCTGAATGCGCCGGGCGTCAGCAGGCCGATCCGCGGCTCGTCGCGGTCGGCGCTGGCGCGCAGCGAATCGCGGAACGCTTCGAAGAACGGCGCGACGCGCTCGACATTCATCGACTTGTAGAGGTTGGAAAACGCGCGCGACAGCACCAGGCGATTTTCCAGCGCATAGCCCGCACCCGACGGCGCCTGGGTGCGATCGCCGAGCACCCACCAGCGGCCGTCGGGCCCGCGGCCGATATCGGCGGCATAGAGATGCAGATAGCGGCCGCCCGGCGGCTTGATGCCGCTGATCGCGCGCAGATATTCGCTGCTGCCGGCGATCGCGGCCGCCGGGATCGCGCCCTCGGCGACGAGACGGCCGTCGCCGTAAAGATCGGCCAGCACCATTTCCAGAAGCTGCGCGCGTTGCGCGACGCCGGCGGCGAGCTGACGCCAGTCGGCAGCATCGATGATCAGCGGCAGATGGCTGAGCGGCCAGATCCGGTCGGACGTGTCGCCGGGCGCGCGGTAGGTGACGCCGGCCTCGCGCAGATGGCGGTCGGCGGAAGCGAAGCGGCGCTCGATGTCGGCCGGCGACAGCGCAGCGAAGGCATCGAAGAAACGGGCCCAGACCGGCCGTGGCGCGCCGTTCTCGGCGATGTATTCATCGGGAATGCCGGGAAGCCGGACATAGTCGCGGGTCCATTGCGCCATCCGGCGCTGGCCGGGCCGGGCCCTGCTCTCCTGACTACTCCCGCCTTGGCCACCCGGTCCGGTCATTCCACTTCCCCTGCCCTTAATTACTGCAGGAGCGGCGTCCGCAAGTCGAGGGTCAAGGGAAACTCAATTGTGCGTTCCTCCGGCGGCGTTTCGATCTTGCCGGGGGTGTGGCCGTGCTCCTGGAAGCGCGCCAGCCGCCGCGCCTCGGCCTCATAGGAGTTGACCGGCTTGGTCTCGTAGTTGCGGCCGCCGGGATGGGCGACATGATAGACGCAGCCGCCAAGCGAGCGGCCGTTCCAGGTGTCGATCAAATCAAATGTCAGCGGCGCGTGCACGGGAATGGTCGGATGCAGGCCGGAGGCCGGCTGCCAGGCCTTGAAGCGGACGCCTGCAACCGCTTCGCCCGAGCGGCCGGTCTCGGTCATCGGCATCCGCCTGCCATTGCAGGTGACGACATGGCGGCCCTCCACGAAACCGGTGGCCTTGACCTGCAATCGCTCGACCGACGAATCGACGTAGCGCACGGTGCCGCCCGAGGTGCCCTCCTCGCCCAGCACATGCCAGGGCTCGAGCGCCTGCCGCAGTTCGAGGCCGACGCCACCGTGATGGACCCGGCCGAAGGCGGGGAAGCGGAACTCGAGCTGCGCCTGATACCATTCCGGTTCAACGTCGTAGCCGAACTGCTTGAGCTCGGCGAGCACGCCGAGAAAGTCCTCCCAGAGGAAATGCGGCAACATGAAGCGGTCATGCAGCGCGGTGCCCCAGCGCACGAATTTTCCGTCCTGCGGCTCGCGCCACAGCTTCGCGATCAGCGCACGGATCAGCAGCTGCTGCGCCAGCGACATGCGCGGATCGGGCGGCATTTCGAGCGCGCGGAATTCGACCAGGCCGAGCCGGCCGGTCGGGCTATCGGGCGAATAAAGCTTGTCGATGCAGATCTCGGCGCGATGGGTGTTGCCGGTGATGTCGACCAGGATGTGCCGGAACAGCCGGTCGACCAGCCACAGCGGCGCGTCCATGCCCGGCGGCGGAACGTGCGCCAGCGCGATCTCCAATTCATAGAGCCCGTCATGCCGCGCCTCGTCGATCCGCGGCGCCTGGCTGGTCGGGCCGATGAACATGCCGGAGAACAAATAGGACAGCGACGGATGCCGCTGCCAATACAGCACGAGGCTCTTCAACAAATCCGGCCGGCGGAGGAACGGCGAATCCTCCGGCTTGCTGCCGCCAACCACGATGTGGTTGCCGCCGCCGGTGCCGGTATGCCGGCCGTCGATCAGGAAGCGGTTGGCCCCTAACCGGGTCTTCGCGGAATCCTCGTAGAGGCCGAGGGTGATGTCGACGGCCTCCCGCCAGCTCTGCGCCGGCTGCACGTTGATCTCGATCACGCCCGGGTCCGGCGTCACCTTGATCACTTCGACGCGTGGATCGAATGGCGGCGCGTAGCCCTCGACATGGACTGCGAGCTGCAATTCTTCGGCAGCGGCCTCGATCGCCGCGATCAGCTCGAGATAATCCTCGACCTTCTCGACCGGCGGCATGAAGGCGCACAGCACGCCGTCGCGCAGCTCGATCGACATCGCCGTGCGCACCGGCAACGGCTCCGGAATCTCCTTCAGCGCCCGCGTCAGCTCCGGATCGATCTCCCCCAGTGCATCGCGCGGCGCCATCGGATCCCGCTCGATGACGTAGGGAAAATCCTCGGGCGGAACGTGTTCGAGCGAAGAGATCGGGAGGCGCAAGCCCAGCGGGGAATCGCCCGAAAACAGGAACAGGTGGCTGCGCCGGATCTTCCAGCGCTCGCTGCGCCAGCGCGCCGGCACGCGATCGTCCAGCGGGCTCCAGCGCTGGATCGGCAACACGTAACCCTTCGGCGTGGTGAGGCCCTCGTCGAACACCCGCGCGAGACGCGCGCGCTCTTCCGGATCGGTCAATTTGGAATTCGCAGGGCTGACATTGGCCGGCAGGCCGGCCTCGCGCTCCAGCCAGAACGCTGTGTCCTCAAAGGCCGGCATGACGTAGTCAGCCTTCAGGCCGAGTCGCGCGGCGATGCCGATTGCGATGCGCTCCGCATCGGCGATTTCAGCCTTGCCCGGATTTTCGACTGAGGCGATCAGATCGGCATTCTTCCAGATCGGCTTGCCGTCCTTGCGCCAATAGAGGCCGAACGCCCAGCGCGGCAGGCTCTCGCCGGGATACCATTTGCCCTGGCCGTAATGCAGCAGGCCACCCGGCGCGAACCGCGTGCGCAGCTTGCGGATCAGCTCATCGGCCAGCGCGCGCTTGGTCGGACCGACGGCTGCGACATTCCATTCCGGCGATTCCAGATCGTCGACCGACACGAAGGTCGGCTCGCCGCCCATGGTCAGCCGTACGTCATCCTTCGTCAGATCGGCGTCGATCTGCTCGCCGAGCCGGTCGAGCCGCGCCCAGGATGCATCCGAAAACGGTCGCGTGATCCGCGGTGCCTCGCGGATACGCTTGACGCTCATCTCGAAGCCGAACTCGACATTGGCGAAGCCCGCAGTGCCGGTCACCGGCGCGGCCGAGCGGTAGTGCGGCGTGGCGCAGACCGGGATGTGTCCCTCGCCGGTCAGCATGCCGGAGGTGACGTCGAAACCGATCCAGCCCGCGCCGGGCAGATAGACCTCGGCCCAGGCGTGCAGGTCAGTGAAATCGCTCTCGACCTCGCGCGGCCCCTCGAGCGGATCGATGTCGGGCCGCAGCTGGATGAGATAGCCGGAGACGAAACGCGTCGCGAGCCCGAGATGGCGCAGCGCCTGGATCAGGAGCCACGCCGAATCGCGGCAGGAGCCGGAGCCCGCGGCCAGCGTCTCCTCCGGCGTCTGGATGCCGGCCTCCATGCGGATGACGTAGCTGATCTTCTTTTGCAGCTGCGCGTTCAGCTCGACCAGAAAATTGACGGTCGAGTCCGCCTTGCGCGGAATGTCCTTCAGATACGCCGCGAGCAGCGGCCCGGGCGCCTCGGTCTCGAGATAGGGGGCGAGCTCGGTCTTGAGATCGGGGGGGTATTCGAACGGAAAGCTGTTGGCGTAGGGCTCGACGAAGAAGTCGAACGGATTGACCACCGTCATCTGCGCGGTGAAGTCGACCTCGACCTTGAGCTCGGTCGCCTTGTCCGGAAACACGTAGCGAGCGAGCCAGTTGCCTTGCGGGTCCTGTTGCCAATTCACGAAATGGTTTGATGGTGTGACCTTGAGCGAATAGCTCAGGATCGGCGTGCGGGTATGCGGCGCGGGCCGGAGCCGAATGGTCTGGGGCCCGAGATCGATCGGCCGGTCGTATTTGTAGTGCGTGACGTGATGCAGTGCGACGAAGATCGACACGGACCAGGAACTCCAGCAGCTTTTTTAAGCAGAACACTGGTTCCGGCCGACATCAAGCACTAACAACGGGCAGCAAGTGCCTATCGGGAGAGCGGATTTCGCCGATTGGCGGCCGGGCTGAACCCAAACTTAACCAAGTCCATTCACCATAACGGTACGGACGCATGTTGAGTATGGAGTAGCGCCATGCAGAAATTGACCATCCTGCTAACCACCGCCGCAATGCTGCTGCTCGGGCTGAATCAGGCCGCACGCGCAGACGAGGTCGAGGGAATCTGGCTGACTGCGGCCGGTGACGCCAAGATCCGCATCAGCTCTTGCGGCAAGGCGTTGTGTGGCATCATCGTCTGGCTGAAGGCGCCGATCGATCCCGCGACCGGCAAGCCGCAGATCGACGACAAGAACACCAACAAGGCATTGGCGCAGCGGCCGATCGTCGGCATCAACATCTTCAACGCCATGCGTTCGGTCGCCGACAAGAAATGGTCGGGTACTATCTACAACGCCGACGACGGCAAGACTTATTCCAGCGATCTGCAGCTCGCCGGCACGAAGAAGCTCGAGGTGCGCGGCTGCGTGCTGGCGGTGTTGTGCGGCGGCGAGACCTGGACCAAGGTCGGCGAGATCACGGTGGCGTCGGTCAATCAGTGAACAAGCCGACTTAGCAGTCGTCATTGCGACGAGCGACAGCGACGACGTAATCCATCGCTCCGCAAGCTGGGCTGCGCATCGCTTCGCAATGACAGCGCCAAGGTGGCCGTCCCCGAGCGCTACATCGTCGCGCCCAAGACCCAGGGGGCGAACTCGGCGCCGCCGAAATCAAAGCTCTCGCTCTTGGTCGGCTGGCCCGAGGCGGTCTTGAGGATGAGGTCGAAGATGCGCTGGCCGCATTCCTGCACGCTCTCCTCGCCGTCGAGGATGGTGCCGCAATTGACGTCCATGTCATCCTGCATCCGCTTGTACATCGGCGTGTTGGTGGCGAGCTTGATCGACGGCGCGGGCTTGCAGCCGAACACGCTGCCGCGGCCGGTGGTGAAGCAGACCAGATTGGCGCCGCCCGCGACCTGCCCGGTCGCAGCGACCGGGTCGTAGCCGGGCGTGTCCATGAACACGAAGCCTTTCTTGGTGACGGGCTCGGCATAATGCAGCACGTCGACCAGATTGGTGCTGCCCGCCTTGGCCATCGCACCGAGCGACTTCTCAAGGATCGTCGTGAGACCGCCCGCCTTGTTGCCGGGGCTCGGATTGGCGTTCATCTCGGCACCCTCGCGCTGGGTGTATTCTTCCCACCAGCGCATCAGGCCAACCAGCTTCTCGCCGACCTCGCGGCTGACGGCGCGACGGGTCAGCAGATGCTCGGCGCCATAGGTTTCGGGCGTCTCCGACAGGATCACAGTGCCGCCGTGGCGCACGAGCAGATCGCTCGCGGCGCCGAGCGCCGGATTGGCCGACACGCCGGAGTAACCGTCCGAGCCGCCGCATTGCAGCGCCACGGTGAGTTCGCTCGCCGGCACCGCTTCGCGCTTGACCTTGTTGGCGTCAGTGAGCGCTTCCTTGACGAAGGCAACACCGGCTTCGACGGTCTTGCGGGTGCCGCCGACCTCCTGGATGTCCATCGCGCGCAGCCGGCCGGCAAGCTTCTGCTCGGCCATCAAGCCGCCGATCTGGTTCACCTCGCAGCCGAGGCCGAGCACGATCACGTTGGAGAAATTGACATGGCGCGCATAGCCGCCGAGCGTGCGGCGAAGCAGTGCTAGCGGCTCGTCCTGGGTCATGCCGCAGCCGGTCTTGTGGGTCAGCGCGACGACGCCGTCGACATTCGGGTAGTCGGCGAGCGGATTGTCGCCGGTGAACGGGTTCTTCTTGAACATGTCGGCGACGATGCCGGCAACATGGGCGCTGCAATTCACCGAGGTGAGGATGCCGATATAGTTGCGCGTCGCGACGCGCAACTATATCGGCATCCTCACCTCGGTGAATTGCAGCGCCCATGTTG
>Ga0209071_1000858_pt1 | contig 13420 bp, 8 predicted proteins | sample CoawatmetaG10DNA_2_FD_187513 | JGI IMG/M metagenome (GOLD analysis project Ga0209071, IMG submission 187513) | Marine microbial communities from the West Antarctic Peninsula - Coastal water metaG108-DNA (SPAdes) (version 2) | ecosystem: Environmental > Aquatic > Marine > Coastal ... | reverse complement strand
CTTAAAAAAGTGGGCCCATTTTTTTTATTTTGATTAATATCGTTTCTTTTTTGGGGCGCCAGTTCTTCCCCTACCAGAGGAGGCGCCTGCGCTTTTGTTTCCTTTAAAATGAGGTTTATTTTTTGGCTTATTACCATCAGAAGAATTAGATGATGAAGATTTCTTTTTCCCAAACGAACCCTTACTCTGAGTTGCAGCTCTTTTTGGAGGTGCTGTGTCTGTAGGTTCGAACCCTTCTAAAATAACAGATTTTAGTTTTTCTTTTAAGAGTTTTTCAATTTCATTTTGATATTCTACTTCTTCACTACAAACTAAAGAGATAGCTTCTCCTGCTGCTCCTGCTCTCCCCGTTCTTCCTATTCTATGTATGTAATCCTCGGGAACATTTGGCAATTCATAATTAATAACCAGAGGTAATAATGGGATATCTAAACCACGTGCTGCAATATCTGTTGCAACTAACATTTTTATAGTATTCTCTTTAAAATTTCTTAGCGCTTTTGTTCTTGCTCCTTGACTTTTATTACCATGAATAGCCGCTGCAGAAATACCAGATTTTATTAATTTTTCTGTTAACTTATTTGCCCCATGTTTAGTCCTAGTAAAAACTAAAACCTGGCTCCAATTATTATCTTTTACCAGCTTAATAACTAAATCTGTTTTTTTCTTTTTATCTACTTTAAAAACCTTGTGAGTTACTTTTTTTGCTGTTGAATTTTGCGGAGCAGTTTCTACAGAAATAGGATTTCTTAAAATACCTTCTGCTAATTTTTTTATGTCTTTAGAAAAAGTTGCGGAGAACATCAAGTTTTGACGTTTTGTAGGCATAAAACTAATAATCTTATTAATGTCTCTAACAAAACCCATGTCTAACATTCTATCAGCTTCATCTAAAATTAAAACATCTATTCTTTTGAAAGAAAGCGCTTTTCTATCATGTAAATCTAGAAGTCTACCTGGTGTTGCTACTAAAATATCGACACCATTTTTTAATGTTGCAATTTGTGGTTTCGCATTAACACCTCCAAAAACTACAGCAGATTTTATATTAACATATTTGCTATACTCTCTAATGTTATCATAAACTTGTGCCGCTAACTCTCTTGTAGGGGTTAAAACCAGTGCCCTTAAAGGCCTGTATTTTGCGTGTTTAGTTTCTGATAAATATTGTAAAACAGGTAGGGTGAATCCAGCTGTTTTTCCTGTCCCTGTTTGAGCGGAAGCTAAAAGATCTTTACCGTCTAAAATATGAGGAATTGCTTTTTCTTGAATGGGTGATGGTTTGGTGTATCCTTTTTCTTCAACTGCTTTTACTAAAGCACTAGACAAGCCTAAATCTGTAAATGTCATAGAAATTATTTAAGAAACCCACTTTATGTAGTGATTTCTGGCGACAAAGATACATTCTTTTATGTTTAGGGATTATAAACTTTTAAACGGCTTTTATGTTAATTCTTTTGTTATTTATCTTACAAGTAGTAAATTCATCAATTCAAACCAAACCCATATCCAAATGAAACTAATTTCACAGTTTTTGTTTTTTATAATATCTATCAGTTTATTTTCTCAGAAAGTAACAAGTGTTGATAATATTCAGCAGTCTTTAATTAAAAAGGAAAAAATTACAAAAACATCGCTAGTAAAAAATATTTCATTTACAAATATTGGTCCAACTGTTATGAGTGGCCGGGTAGCAGATGTTGACGTAAACCCTTACAATACTTCAGAGTTTTATGTAGGTTATGCCTCTGGAGGATTATGGTATACAAATAATAATGGAACAACTTTTTCGCCTGTTCTAGACAACTCTCCAACACAAAATGTAGGTGATATTGCTGTAGATTGGAAATCTGGAACAATTTGGGTTGGTACGGGAGAGAAAAACTCTTCGCGATCTAGTTATGCTGGAATCGGAATTTTAAAATCTATAGATAAAGGTAAAACTTGGATAAACGTTGGCTTAAATGATTCACATCATGTTAGTCGAATCATCATCAATCCCAACAATCCTGATCAAGTTATTATAGGTGTTATTGGGCATTTGTATTCTTCAAATGAAGAAAGAGGAATATTTAAAACTTCTGATGGAGGAAAAACGTGGGCAAAAACATTATACATAAACCAGGATACTGGGATTATTGACGTGGCTCACGCACCAGAAAATTTTGACATAATATATGCAGCTTCATGGGAAAGAAGCCGTGAAGCATGGAATTTTAAAGGTAACGGGAGTAATTCTGCAATTTATAAAAGTACAGATGCGGGAGAATCATGGACAAAAATTACTGATAAAAGTGGTTTCCCTTCGGGCAGTGGAGTTGGTAGAATTGGTTTAGCAGTTTTTAATAAAAACACTGTTTATGCTCTTCACGACAGTCAATTTAGACGTCCGAAAAACAAAAACAAAAAGCCCTCTGATGAATTAACAAAAGAAGACTTTAAAACAATGTCCTCTAATGATTTCTTGAAGCTAACAAACAAAAAATTAAATACATATCTAAAAAATAATGGATTCCAAGAAAAATATAGAGCTGAAAACGTAAAGCAAATGTTACGAGTAGGTTCTGTAAAGCCAATTGATTTGGCGAGTTACCTAGAAGATGCAAACTCTATGTTATTTGACACACAAGTAATCGGTGCCGAAGTTTTTAAAACTACAAACGGAGGTAGATCTTGGAAAAAAACACACAAGAATTTTTTGGACGGGGTGTATAGTTCTTATGGTTATTATTTCGGGGAAATAAGAGTAGACCCTCAAGATGAAAATGGAATTTATGTAATGGGGGTTCCAATTATAAAATCAAAAGATGGCGGAAAAACATTTAAATCTATAAGCAAAGAAAATGTACACTCAGATCATCAAGCATTGTGGGTAAACCCCAGAAAGGCAGGTCATATTTTAAATGGAAATGACGGTGGATTAAATCTCTCATATGATGACGGTGAAAACTGGATAAAATTAAATGATCCCGCAGTAGGTCAATTTTATTCCGTTTACGCTGATAATCAAAAAAACTATAATGTTTACGGAGGACTCCAAGATAATGGTGTTTGGGTTGCTTCAAATAAAGCCAAAATAGATAAAAGCTGGAAGCAGTCAGGTCAAAACCCCTACAAATCTATCATGGGAGGTGATGGTATGCATGTTCAAGTAGATGATAGAGACCCAAATATTGTTTATTCAGGTTATCAGTTTGGGAATTACTACAGAATTAACAGAAAAACAGGTAAGAATACTTATATACAACCAAAACATATATTGGGAGAGAAACCATACAGATTTAATTGGCAAACACCAATTCACTTATCAAAGCACAACCAAGATATACTTTATTTAGGGGGTAATAAATTACATCGCTCCTTAAACAAAGGTGATAATTGGGAAACAATATCAACAGATTTAACTACTGGAGGGAAAAAAGGAAATGTAGCATACGGAACATTGACTTCTATTTCAGAAAGTCCATTTCGATTCGGTCTGATTTATGTTGGCTCTGACGATGGTTATATCAATGTGACAAAAAATGGTGGAGGAACTTGGAAGAGAATTTCTAATGATTTACCAAAGAACCTTTGGGTTTCAAGAGTTATCGCGTCAAAATTTAAAAAAGAACGGGTATATGTTACTTTAAGTGGGTATCGTTTTGATGATTTTACATCTTACATTTATTTATCAGATGATTATGGGCTAACATGGAAAAGTATCAGTAATAATATTCCAACAGCTCCAGTGAATGTTATTAAAGAAGATTCTACTAACGAGAAAATACTTTATGTTGGAACGGATAACGGCCTGTATATTTCTTTTAACCAAGGAGATTCTTGGGAGGTATTCAGTAAAAACTTACCAAATGTAGCGGTACACGATTTAGTAATTCAGCCAATAGCGAAGGATTTAATTATTGGTACCCATGGGCGAAGTTTATACAAAGCAAAGGTAGCATCACTCCAAAAAATGACTCCTTCAGTTTTAGCCAAGCCGATTCATGTTTTTGAAATAAAAAACATCAGAAAAAACGACTCATGGGGTCGCTCTAGGAATCAATGGAGAGCTCCCTACACGCCAGAGTTAAAAATACCTTTTTACTCGAGTTCAACTAAAACAATAACAATTTGTATTTTTAAAAATGACATAAAGGTAAATACTTTATCTCTTGACGCAGACAGGGGTTATAACGAAGCTGTTTTTGATCTATCTTTTTCTGAAAAAGGTAAAAGAGCTTATGAAAAATTGAACAAAGGAGTTAAATTAATAGAGTCTAAAAAAATGGAGTTTATTATCTAAAAAAAGGAGAATATATTGTAAAAATTAATGATATAAATACCGGTTTTAAAATTAAATAAACTTTTTTCGAGATTTAATTAATGAGCTACAAAAGGGTCTCCCCCTATGTCTTTAAGCTAGGTTTTAAGCATTCTATTTAAAACAAGTCTAAACAGGGGCGAAAACGTTGTAAATTCTTTGTTTTACTTCTTGTTTCGATGTATTTTTGTCACTTAAATATAATAAACTATACAATGAGCGGATTTTTTAAATCGTCAATTGGAAGAAAAGTAGCAATGGCGCTCTCTGCGTTTTTTTTAATGTTCTTTCTGCTTCAGCATCTAGCAATTAATATTTTATCAGTTTTAAGTCCAGATACATTTAATGAGGTTTCTCATTTTATGGGGACAAATCCTTTAGTTCAGTTTGTATTGCAGCCAGTTTTAATTTTTGCTGTTGTTTTTCACTTTATCATGGGCTTTATTCTAGAGATAAAAAATACTAGCGCTAGAAAAGTATCTTACTCCAAAAATAATGGTGCAGCAAATTCTAGCTGGATGAGCAGAAATATGATTTGGAGTGGGTCAACAATTCTTGCCTTTATTCTTTTACATTTTATTGATTTCTGGTTCCCAGAAATTAACACAAAATTCATTCAACAAGATTGGTCAGGAACAATGCAAGGAATAGATGGCTTTCGCTATCATCATGAATTGGTTGAAAAATTTGTAAATCCGCTTAGAGTTGGAGCTTATATATTTGCCTTTGTTCTTTTAGGATTGCATTTAGCACACGGTTTTACCTCTGCTTTTCAATCCCTTGGAGGAACTGCAGGAAGAAAGAAAACACTTCAGACTATCGGGAAATTATATTCAATTATAATTCCTTTTGGGTTTGTTTTTATAGCAACGTATCATTATTTTAATCATTAATCTTATATAATTATGGCTTTAGATTCAAAAGTACCAAAAGGTCCAATTAAAGATAAATGGACAGCTTATAAAAATCATATTAACCTTGTAAACCCTGCAAATAAAAGGAATATAGATGTTATAGTAGTTGGTACTGGTCTTGCTGGTGGTTCTGCTTCAGCAACTTTAGCAGAGCTAGGCTATAATGTTAAATCATTTGCATATCAAGATTCTCCAAGAAGAGCCCATTCAATTGCCGCTCAAGGAGGAATTAATGCCGCAAAAAATTACCAAGGAGATGGAGATTCTACCTACAGATTATTTTATGATACTGTAAAGGGAGGAGATTATAGATCTCGTGAAGCAAACGTATATAGATTAGCAGAGGTTTCTGCAAACATCATAGATCAATGTGTAGCTCAAGGAGTTCCTTTTGCACGTGATTATGGAGGTCTTTTAGACAATCGTTCATTTGGGGGAGTTTTAGTTTCTAGAACTTTCTACGCAAAAGGGCAAACAGGTCAGCAATTGTTATTGGGAGCTTATTCTGCGATGAATAGACAAATAGCTAGAGGGAAGATTGAAATGTTCAATCGTCATGAAATGCTAGATGTTGTTGTTGTTGATGGAAAAGCAAGAGGAATTATTGCACGAAATTTAGTTACAGGAGAAATTGAAAGACATTCTGCGCATGCAGTTGTTATTGCGTCCGGGGGTTATGGAAATGTGTACTTCTTGTCTACTAACGCGATGGGATCGAATGTAACAGCTGGATGGAAAGTGCATAAAAAAGGAGCATATTTTGCAAACCCGTGTTACACACAAATTCATCCAACATGTATCCCAAGATCTGGAGATTACCAGTCTAAATTAACATTGATGTCAGAATCATTGAGAAATGATGGTAGAATTTGGGTGCCAAAAAACATGGAAGATGTTTTGGCAATTAGAGAGGGAAGTAGAAAGCCAACTGATTTATCTGAAGAACAAAGAGATTATTATTTAGAAAGACGTTATCCCGCATTCGGTAATTTAGTTCCCCGTGACGTAGCCTCTAGAGCTGCCAAAGAGCGTTCTGACGCAGGTTATGGAGTAAACGCAACTGGTGAGGCGGTATATCTAGATTTTGCAGCATCATTTGAGCGTTATGGTAAAGAGCAAGCTAAAATTAATAATATTCAAAACCCCACAAAGGAAAAAATTAAAGAATTAGGACAAGAGATTGTAAAAGCGAAATATGGAAACTTATTTCAGATGTATGAGAAAATTGTCGATGAAAACCCATATGAAACACCTATGATGATTTATCCAGCAGTTCACTATACAATGGGAGGTGTTTGGGTTGATTACAATTTGATGACAACAATCCCAGGCTGTTACGCAATTGGAGAAGCAAATTTTTCTGATCACGGAGCAAATAGATTAGGTGCATCTGCATTAATGCAAGGCTTAGCAGATGGTTATTTTGTATTACCATATACAATTGGAGATTATTTAGCAGACGATATTAGAACTGGTGAAATATCCACAGAAACTCCAGAGTTTGAAGCTGCGGAGAAAGCAGTAACAGAAAGAGTCGAGTTTTTTATAAATAACAAAGGAGCTCATTCTGTAGATTATTACCACAAAAAATTAGGAAAAATAATGTGGGATAAATGTGGTATGTCAAGAAATGCAGAAGGGTTGAAAATAGCGATAGAAGAAATTTCAGAATTAAGAAAAGATTTTTGGGAGAACGTCAATGTTCCAGGAACTACTAAAGAATATAACGAACAACTTGCAAAAGCAGGAAGAGTTGCAGACTTTCTTGAATTAGGGGAATTATTTGCAAAAGATGCATTGGTAAGGGAAGAGTCTGCTGGAGGACACTTTAGAGAAGAGCACCAAACAGAAGAAGGAGAAGCAAAAAGAATCAAAGAATTCCAATTTGTCTCAGCCTGGGAGTACAAAGGAGAGCCAAAAGATGCAGTTTTACACAAAGAAGCGTTGGCTTACGAAAACATAGAGGTAAAAGAAAGAAGTTATAAATAAAAAGATACAATGAATTTAACACTTAAAATTTGGAGACAAAAAGACTCAAAGACTAAGGGTCAAATGGTGGATTATAAAGTTACTGAAATTTCAGAGCATATGTCTTTTTTAGAAATGATGGATGTTCTTAACGAACAATTAGTTAATGCTGGTGAACAGCCAGTTGCATTTGATCACGATTGTAGAGAGGGGATTTGTGGAATGTGCTCTATGTATATAAACGGAGAAGCTCATGGTCCAGACAGAGGTGTAACAACTTGCCAGTTGCATATGCGTATGTTTAAAGATGGAGACACCATCACTATAGAACCATTTAGAGCAGCAGCTTTCCCAGTAATAAAAGATTTAGTAGTTGATAGGTCTGCTTTTGATAGAATTCAACATGCAGGAGGATATATCTCTGTAAATACATCAGGAAATACTCAAGATGCAAATTCAATTCCTATTCCTAAAAAAGCAGCCGACGAGGCTATGGACGCGGCAACCTGTATTGGTTGCGGAGCATGTGTAGCAACGTGTAAGAATTCATCTGCCATGTTATTTGTGGGCGCAAAGGTATCTCAATATGCATTATTACCACAAGGACAAATTGAGGCTGCAGATCGAGTTCAGAATATGGTCGCACAGATGGATTTAGAAGGTTTTGGAAACTGTACAAATACAGGAGCCTGTGAAGTAGAGTGTCCTAAGGGAATTTCTTTAGACAACATAGCAAGAATGAATAGAGAATTAATGAAAGCATCTATTTAGTGACTTAAATATATTTTGTGTTCAGGATACTTAAAAAAAGCTTTTTTTAACACTTAATCGAAGACAAATACTTAGGTAAAAACATAAAAAGTAATATAATATTGGATATTATCTAGTAAAAATTAATTTAGTATTCACTTTTTTTCCAATTTTCATTCCCTGTACGAACCCTTCTTCAACAGCAGAAGAGTAATGAATTCCTCCATAAACCCTACTAATAGCAGCTTCTTTTGCAGCGCTTTTAAAAGATGAGAACCTTCTTACTGGTAAGCCATATGGTAACTCTGTAGTGTCGTTAAAAGAAAAATTGTCACCGAAAATATCTGTTAATACTTCTGCCGCCGCCGCCGATACGACAGAATGACCACTTGTATATTCTGGAAACGGGGGTGTTTGTAAAAGAGGTGTCCAAGTATCGTCTATAAATTTATTAATCAGTGTTTCTGGGCGAACTAAGTTACTTCTATATTTTTCATCCCAGCAACTAATAAAGGCGTCAGAAATAGCAATAGAAGTTTTAGTATAAGCGAAAACAGTTTTGGAGAAATTAGAATTTATTTTTTTGGATGCAATTTGGCAAATTCCAATCCAATGAGCTCCTGGTGTTATTTTTTTAGAAGCAAACATAAAATGCCCTTTGTTAACAACAACAAAGGGATTACAATCCCAAAATTTAGCAATTTTTATTTCTTCAGAATTATTACCTTTTTCTTTTATTTCATTTGTTAGATCATATACATACCTGAGTTCTTTGTAAAAAGGAGAATCTTTCTCTAATGAAAATTTAGGAGGAGGAGTGGGTTTAAATTCTGAAGGGGTGTCTAAAATAAAAGATCTAATACTACCCCAACTAGGCTCAATCCCTTTCATGTATGCTGGAGGTGTTGGCTCCCATCTTGAATCATTTTCGGAAGAAATATTGAAATCTGGCATGTTGCGAGTTTCTTTATAATTATCCGAATGCATCAATTTTAAAATATGTTCAGTATAAGGAGAAGCATATTTTTTTGCTTTTAAAAAAACAGCTTCATTTTCTGTTTTCCAAACAGTAAAAAGGCTATCTCTATAAATTTTAACATCAACCTTAGAAAAAACTAATTCTTTAGCGATATTTAAATAAGCGATTAAAGCCGCTAGCTTCTTATTAACATCTCCTTTTGTTGTGTTTGCAGAAAAACTAACTAAACCCTTTATCTGATTAACTAAAGACATATAGTTTGAATCTCCTGAATTTAAAACTTCATACGCTGCGATATTTGGATAAACGTAGACTCTGCTTGCTACTGGTGGAGAGAAAACATCATGAATCATAACTTCAGTTAATTTATCCACTACCTTATGATAATCATTTGCAGTAATCACAATTTTTTTACTTTCTTTTTGGCAAGAAATAAATAGGGAAATTATGATTATAAAAAATATTTTTTGTGAAAGAGACATCTGTTATTTTTTATAGAAATAAGTTTGTATGGAGTCATTATTAGAAACAACTAATAATAATTTTTCATTTTTCATTTCGACACTTTTAATACCTTTAATTTTTGTGTTAAAAGGGAGGATTCCGAAATTAGAGACAAAGTCATATTCAGTAATCGATTTTAGCAAAACTCCTTTTAAAGATGTATATCCCCCATGATAGGTATTTACACTAAGTGAATTACCAGAAATGATAACCCTCTTTTCTTTATTGACATCAATAAAGTCAAAGCTACCAATTGGAGCGTATTGTAGCTCCTTTGGAAACTGTTTAAAAGTTTTAAAGTCACCATCATTATTTTCTAAGTACCCAGAAGCTAGGGTGTTTACAGTAAATTTTAGTGCTTTTTTTATCCCTTCAACTGATAAAATTTCTTCAACTGTTTTTAGTGCATAATCTTTGTGTTCAACAAACTGTTTACTCACAATATTCATCTGCGCCGCTAATTCATCTTTAGAATTAACAGGATATTTCTTTCCGTTTTTAGAGTATGTAATAACTGTTTCTTTTCTATTATTTTGATCAAAATCTCCATAGTACATAGTTAATGGATTTTTTAATGTTGGATTAAATTTTGTATTCAACCCCCAATTTCCTAATAAAATATCCTTATCACCATCCTTATCAATATCGTACGCAGTAATTGACTGCCATAAACCCTCTAAGTTTTCGGCAATTTCAACTAAAGATAATTTTCCATTACTATTTATAAAAACCTTAGGAGCTCCCCATTCAGAAGAAACTAATAAGTCCTTTTGACCATCGTTGTTAATGTCAATCCAAATTGCATCTGTAACTTTAGAATTAAGCTTAAAAGTTAAATCTGCATTAAACTTACCTTGACCATTATTAATTAAAATGGCTGAATTTACATCTGCACCAAAACCCCCTGGATTTGACAAGTTTCCAATAAACAAATCTTCATCACCGTCATTGTCATAATCATAACTAGCTACACATGAGGTGTTTAGTGGGTTTATTAAAGTTCTATTTCTACTTTTTTCAAATTTCCCTTTTTTATTTATATATAAACGATCTACCTCAAATCTGGAATCCCTTATTTTATTAATTCCAGTAGCAACATATAAGTCTAAATCACCGTCATTATCAGCATCTAAGAAAACAGCATCATTATCTTCGTAATTTGCATCATTTTCAAATTGTTTTTGAACACTTTTCTTGAATGATTTCCCATTATTTAAATATAATTCAGCAACATTTCCAGAGCTACCTCCAAGATAGATATCATCAAAACCGTTACCATCTATATCACCAATTGCAAACGCAGGGCCTAATTTAGAAACTTGATATGGAATAATTTTCTCCCTATTAAAATCATAATAAAAATCTTCTTTGTGTTTGAAATCTATACTATTAGCAGTTTTAAAAATCTTACCACTAACATTATTCTTAGGATAATAATATACAGGATTATTCTCCTTATAGTCAATAGATAGTGTTTTATTAATTTCAGGACTTTTAATTTTTTGAAAAGTATTATCAGGCCAAATAATAGAAATAGAGTCTATTTCAGTCAAGCTGTCTAGGCCAAAATGAATCTTTTGTTCTACAGAAGAAATAAACCCCCTTGATGAAAATAATTGTTTTAATTGTTTCTTACCAGAGTTATACAAGATCGCTTTTGTTCCTAAACCGTTTTTGTTATTAATTTTGTAGTTAAACTTTAAGCTTATTGAGTTCCTTTTTTTGTTTGTACTATTTTCATAGATCCCTGCAAAATTATTTAAATTGTTTATCACAATATCTAAATCTCCATCCAAATCTAAATCAACATAAATAGCACCATTAGAAAGTGATGGTTTTTGCTCTATCCATGAACCTGTTTTCTTTTTAAAAGTATTAGAATTTCCTTTATAAATCTCATTGGTAACTTTCCCAGAAGACATTTCATTAATCGACTTAAAAAGCCAGTCTAAACTTTCTGCCTCACTTTTCTGCTTAAAAGTACTTGACACATATTTTTTAAAATCAAGCCCATTTGGCCTTCGATTAATACCATTACTAATGAATAAATCTTGATGGCCATCATTATCAAAATCAGCAAACAGCGGTGACCAACTCCAATCAGTATCAGCAACATTATTTAGCAAAGCAGTTTCATAAAAGTAATCTCCTTTTTCATTAATCTGAAGTGTGTTTCTAGAATATTGATCTTTGTATCCTTGCTTTCTTAACTTTTCTTGCATATTATACATTGCATCATCACCTTCGGTTTCTTTTAAAACTCGCTCATCATTTGGTAACATATCAAGAGTAATGAGGTCTTGAAACCCATCTCCGTTAATATCAGCAACATCACTACCCATAGAAAATCTTGAAATTGTAGAAAAAGATTTTTTTAGTTCTTCTCTAAATGTACCATCTTGGTTATTAATGTAATAATAATCGTCCTCGTGAAAATCGTTACAAACATAAATATCATCCCACCCATCGTTGTTGAAATCTGCAATTGATGCGCTTAGTCCGTATCCATTAACGCCACCGAAAATTTTCGCTTTTTCGCTAACATCTGTAAACTTACCATTGTTGTTTTTTAGTAAAACATCACCAACAAAAGGGGCGCGTTTATTTCTTAAGGAAGCTTTACCATGAGACGTTATTGTGTGTGTTGCATGGTTTACAATATATACATCTAAATCTCCGTCTTTGTCGTAGTCAAAAAAGTATGCTTGTGTAGAAAACCCTTCAAAATCTAACCCATATTCTTGAGCTCTTTCAGTAAAAGTATTGTCTCCGTTATTAATGAAAAGCTCATTTCTACCTTTAAAGTCTAATAAGCCAGAAACAGTACAGACATAAATATCTAAAAAGCCATCATTATTAATATCAACCATTGTAGTTCCAGTATTCCAATCCGAAGCACTATCAATTTTTGCCTTTTTGGAAATATCCTCAAAAGTTAGATTTCCTTTATTAAGAAAAAGTTTATTTTCTCCTTGGTTAGATACGAAATAAAGATCTGGTAATCCATCATTATTGATATCGCCAGCACTAACACCTCCACCGTTATAAAAATAAATGTAATTAATAATACTATGTTCTAAGTCTTCAGTAAGAATATTTTTGAAATCAATTCCAGAAATTTTTTCTGACAACTTGTTTAAAAGAAATGGTTTATCCATTCCTTTTCTTTTTTTATTACAGCTTAAGCATAGTGAAATAAAAATAGAGAATATCAGTATATTACGTAGGGTAAGCATTTATTTTAAGAATAGTTTGAGCTCAAAGGTAAGAAAAAAATTAACGGTTATTTCCTTCCAAAATCAGCAGGAATTTCTCCCCAAGCTTTAGTTTCCCATTTTATAATTGGATTTTTGTAAGTGTTATTTTCTAACCAATTTTCTGCTCTTTTTATTAACTCGAGTAAATCTTTATTTGTTGAATTAAAATGAATATTAGTTTTACATTTTTTTTGTTTTACCCAACTCATAGCGATTTTAGAATCAGTGTATATAGGAATACTTTCCTTGTTCTTGCTTTTTAAAAGAGCAATACCATGAACTAAAGCTAAAAATTCGCCAATATTATTTGTGCCATTTTGATAAGGACCTTTTATGAAAAGTTCTTTTTTATTATGTGTTAGAACTCCTCGATATTCCATTTTACCCGGATTCCCAGAACAGGCAGCATCTACAGAGATACTTTCCAAATTAGGCAACCCGTACTTTTCTTTTTCTATTATAGACAATGTGGGCTTTTTATTGTTTTTTCCTTTGTAATCAACATATTTTTTAGAAAAAGCAAGCTCAGCTTCATCTAAATTCGTGAAAGATTTATACTCAGCGCCATCAAATCCATCAACTTGTTTTTTGCAAGTGCTCCAAGAAGTAAAAAGACCTTTTTTTCTTCCATTCCAAACCACATAAAACTTTTTTTTACTCATTACCCTCTAATATTACCCTCTAATATTACACTTTCAATAACTTTTGCGAAATGACTATGTTCTAATAAATGAATTTTGTCTGC
>Ga0209071_1000842_pt1 | contig 13633 bp, 11 predicted proteins | sample CoawatmetaG10DNA_2_FD_187513 | JGI IMG/M metagenome (GOLD analysis project Ga0209071, IMG submission 187513) | Marine microbial communities from the West Antarctic Peninsula - Coastal water metaG108-DNA (SPAdes) (version 2) | ecosystem: Environmental > Aquatic > Marine > Coastal ... | reverse complement strand
TGACGCTAAAAAAGAACACTGTATACTTCGCCCCTCAATGTGCCAGTGTGGTGAAATTGGTATACACGACGGATTCAAAATCCGTTGCTTCGCGGCGTCCCGGTTCGAGTCCGGGCACTGGTACCACATTGATCTTAGTGCGGTCGGTAACCCTTTGATATACATGCAGAAGTTCTATCTGCTAACTATCATGAGAACCACTGCTATGCACCATGAATACTCTTATATCGTACTCCGAAAACACACCTATTATTACTCTCGCAGAGTCCCACTGGACATGCGTGGACAATATAAGTCCAAGCGCATTGTAGTCAGCCTCCGCACTCACTCTAAACGAGCAGCCTTAAGAGGTTCGCAACAAGTCAGCATTCAGTTGGAAAACCACTGGAGCGCTATCAGAGTGCAAGAAATAACCAATAGCATTATCAAGCAAACTAAAAAGCCACAGTTATCTGTTGATTTTGATGGTTGTGGCTTTGACTTACTCGATGCTCGGGATAATTACTTAAAACTCAAAGGTCACGACAAAGGCTCCATATTCCATAGGATTGCTGAACGAAACATCGAATATGCTATTGATGTCATTGGAAACAAAGATCTTGGAGAGTACACAACTACTGATGGCGCAAGCTTCAGAGATGCACTACTCGCCAGAAGTCTAACTGTAAGCTCAGTCAAACGTATCTTCTCCTCAGTTCGCTCAATCGTTAACTTAACGCTAAAAGAACATGGGCTTCGAGCTACGAATCCATTTGCTGGCACCTACATGCCTGAAGAAGTTAACGCTAAAAAGCGAACACCTTTCCCTGAGGACTCATTAATAAAGATTCAAAAGCTATGTCGCAGACATGACGATGATCTTCGCTGGCTGGTATCCCTAATCAGCGATACAGGAATGAGGCTTGGAGAGGCATGTGGACTCAAGGTGGCTGATATTGAATTAGATGCTGAAATACCATGCGTACACATTCGCCCAAACGAAGCTCGAAGACTCAAGACCACATCAAGTGAAAGAACCATACCTCTTGTTGGCGAAGCTCTGTGGGCAGCTTCGCAAGCTGTGAAACACTCAACTGGTGAGTTCCTTTTCTCACGATATACAAAGCTAGGCAAGGCCAACTCTAATTCAGCAAGTGCAGCTCTCAACAAGTGGCTAAGAACACATGCTCCTGAGGGTTGTGTCATACATTCTTTTAGACACTCAATGCGTGACCGCCTAAGGGCCATTGAGTGTGCCAAAGACATTGTAGATCAGATAGGTGGGTGGGCTGCTGGCAGTATTGGCGAAAGCTACGGGGATGGTTATCCTATAGCTGTGCTAAATAAATGGCTTGAGTTGGCAACTTCACAATGCAGATAACCTAGTGGTTCTCATGATAGTTAGCAGATAGAACTTCTGCATGTATATCAAAGGGTTACCGACCGCACTAAGATCAATGTGGTACCAGTGCCCTAATTCGAGTCCTAAGGGATGTCTCAGAAGCGCCTATATACATGCAGAAACCACGATATCAGTGACTCTCCTGATGGTCAAGAGGATTAAATTGGTGCATACCTGTGGCCTACATCTTCTTGGTTTGTATTGATAATCGAAACGCCCAAACCCCATAGCCTCCCACAACCACATTATCCAGTGATAACTGCATGATCTCACACAAGGCAAGACTTCTAACTGTCAACTCATTCAGCGTGTCCTAATGGGCCAGTACAGAAGCTGTTTAAGCTCGATAGATGGCATAACCGACAGGATAGATATGGGTCTCAGATGGCCCAGTAGGACTCGAGGGATGGGTTAATTAATACTGTATCTAACCTATTGATATCCCTAGATATTATGATGAACCATATGAGGGCCTACAAGCACCCTAAGGGGTTAATTTATATCACCAATACACAGGCTTAGGTTGGTATTTTAGTGTTCCTCAGAGAGCTTGTATGGAGCCTCGTATGGGTACTTTTTAATGGTGGTTATTCTGTGTCTAACCTTTGGTATCAGTTGAGGTAAATACTAGAACATTGGGGGTATGGCTAATTAAAGTGGGTACCTATATTTAGTGGGGTGTTGTTGTCTGTTCTTGAGATCAAGTTATGCCACAGATCCCGATGTAGCTACTACTCTTTTGGATCCATCGGGTTAGGTGGGAGTTCTTGGAGATAATCGCCACTTACCTAATAATATACACTACTACAGATGATCTAGCGGGTAAGGGCAACCAAGAGATTTGGCAAGATGGTAAATCCTGTTATTATTTAGTCTTAAGCATAAGGATATGGCTATATGGTAAACACAATTACAGTTCTTCAAACCACTGGTAGGCTTAAGGCCTGTAAGGTTGTGTCTCGTTTGAGTGATGGGAGTATTTTAGTCAAACCAAGTGACTGGGCTAAGAATTATAAACTGTCGTCACTTAATGCTTCCAACATCCATGAACTTGCAGAATGTATTGATGGCCTATTCAACAATCAAATAGTCATACGAGGAATACCTGAAACTGATGTAGATATTAATTCTCTTATGCAAAGGGTTGGTCGTAATGATAATCCCGAACTAACTCCTAATCAAAACCCCTTTATTGATTCACTCTCCAACTGGCTAATGATCGATATTGATAAGTTTGAAGCGTTAAATGGACATGATGTACGTAACAAGCCAGTTGCCTGCATTGAAAACCTAATCTCTATACTCCCAAAGCAATTCCATGACGTTACATGTTACTGGCAGTTTTCAGGATCCTCTGGAATTAGTTACATTGACCAGCCTAATAAGCTACCTGAACACCTATCCGCACATTTGTGGTTTTGGATGACCACCCCTGTTAACACCATGGTCCTGCGACAGTTTGCCAAAGCTCACAATACATTGGTTCCGGATTTAATTGACCCATCAATATACAAAGTTGTGCAGCCTCATTTTGTCAGCTCACCAATCTTTGAGAACCCACTACACGACCCGCTAAACCTTCGTTCTGGGATTATTCAAAGGGATAAAGACGAAGTTGATATTGATGTTTTAGCGTACATTGCAGAACACCCTATTTCAAAACTCTCAAGTGGAATAACTACTAAGTCAGACACAACTAAAGGCCCCAATCCATATGCTCAAACTGTAGGGTATGATGGGTATTTACAGGGCTTAGGCGACCATGAAACTGGAGATGGATTTAATGACCCGTTAACATCCGCAATCATGTCATTTGTCCAAACACAAAAGATTTATCCTGACGATCAACGAATAGCTGGACTCAAAGATGATTTGAAATCTAGGATAGATGCTGCGAATGTTAGTCCATCTAGATCAGTGTCTGAGTTGGACCGATATAAATCCGATGAATGGTTAGATTCCAGTATCAATGGGGCTATCGCTAAAGCCCAGCATGACCAGCCAGTGAATTCACACATACTCAATGCAGATCCAGTACCCTTTGATGAGGCTGTAAGTGAACTGAATAATGCAATTTCAAAGTTCTCAGAAGATGTAGTTAAGTACAACGAAGCAGTGATTCTAGGCGCTCAAAACGTCGTACCACCTACACTTGCCCTTAAAGCTGCTGCCGGGATAGGTAAGACACGAAGCATTATAAAACAACTGATATCGGATGGCGGTTTAAGGGGCAGTATCGACTATTACGTTCCCTCCCATGCACTTGCCGAGGAAGTTGTGAAAGATTTACGTGAAGAACTGAAGGTTGATTTAAAAGGTCTAAATATTCCAAATATTGATACTGTCCGCTTTATACGAGGCAGAGAGCGAGATGATGATTCGGGCAATCCACTTTGCACTCAACACGCAGATGTTTCAAAAGCTTTAGCCTTAGGTATCTCAGTTCAAAAAGACGTATGTGGCCCATGTGTCGATAGATTTATTTGTGGATACCAAAAACAGTTCAATCGAATAACATTGCCCGATACTCCACCGGAGCTACTTGCTCAGGGCAAAGACTTGGAAGATGTACTAGAAATTCCAGCAGTGGTTAATGTCATGGCACATAACTACCTTTTCTTACAAACCTCTTTGTACGATAGGAACCTAAAGTCCAACGAGAGATTTAATCAAGCTACCAGCAACCTTGCCATCGTTGATGAGAAATTCTGGGATAAGGGTTTTACTACCGCAACACTTAACCCAAATAAGCTAGCAAGCCAAGGCAGTGAAGTATCTAAAGTCATTTCAGAAGGGCTCAATGCTAAATTACCACTCCTCAAGTATTTAAATGATTCGGGTATTACCGAGTTTGATCTCAAAAGAGAAGCTGCAAAGCTGAAGCCAACATCGGCATCGGCATCGGCAGCCTCAAATAGGGACCTACGCACACTATACTATGTGCTAGCAGGTGAGGTTGAGCTTGGGTGTCACGAAGATAGTAGATGTGTGTTTTTGTCAAAAGAGAAAGATAAAGATGGAAATGAAAAGCCAATCATCCAAGTGCTCAAACGCAACGAGCTAACTATACCTCCTGAGATCCCCATGATTTTCCTTGATGCTGATTTATCAAAATCTGTTATCGATCTATATAGGGAGAACTGTCAGCTTAAAGAAATAAGCGCAAAGCGCGAAGGCACAGTGCTTCAAGTTAAAGATCTTAGCTTCGGCACTCGATACCAAAAGGATCACCCTCAAGAACTTGATAACGTTAGGCAGCTCATTGAGAAGGTTGCTAAAACTGGCAAGACACTCGTTGTAACAACTAAAAAACTAAGACACAAACTAATGGGGGTCAAACTCTCAGACCTGCCTTCTTTCTCACCTCTTGGAGAAGCTGATATCGCTCACTTCTCAAATCTTCGGGGATTAAATGCATTTGAAGAATATGTAAATGTAGTTATTGTAGGGCGGCAACAGCTTTCTTGGCGTGATGTTGAAAATCAAGCAAAGGCCTTATGGTGGGATGACAGAGAGCCATTTAGGAAACTCGAAGTATCTGAGGACAATCAATACTATTGGGTAAATCAAACTCAGGGGATTCGCATGAAGGATGCGGACCCAGTAATAATTGGGATGAAAGGGCATCCAGATGAACGAGTTCGAATCATTAATGAACAAACCTGTAACGCTGAAAGTACGCAAGCAATAGATCGGCTGAGGTTGGTTCGAAACAAAGGGGACAAGAAACAAGCTAAGGTCATTATCTTGTCAAATGCCCCCCTTGATATTACTGTTGACCATTTGTTTACGTGGGACATGTGCTGCGAAATGGCCAAGTTTGAATCCGAGGCCGATGACATTGGCTTTATTCCTCTGAAGGCTAATCACCTATTGGACATATTTACCTGTATTAAGAGTAAGAAAACTGCTGAAAGAAGAAGTGTAGCCATAGCCAAAGACTTTGAGATCTATAAAGCCCTCGGTTTATTCAGTAACTACACCAAACAAATCAAGTATAGAGAAGCTGGCAGTAATGCTAGATACTCAACTGCCCTATGTTCTGTAGGCACAAGCAATACAGCAATGATAGATTTATTCACTGAACGGGCAGGCATTGAGATTGAGATAAAACCAACCGTTAGCGAATCTACAGATCCTCAAACTTCAGGACTTGGTATTTAACATTGTTGATGAGTTAACGTGGGCTGAGATTCCGTGTCTGACCGTTCATGACTCTATTATTGTTCAGAAGAAACATCAGGGGCTTGTTAAGTTGCTTATGGATTCCACTACCTTTCCTGATCCAGACTTGGGTGGGTGGTTGGTTTTGGGTCAGTTCAACAATCCACGCAGATAAAATTCAATATAACTCCAAGATCTTTATGCGTATGCTGGTAAAACGCATTAGATTTAACCTTAGGATTCAATTAAATTATATAAGGAATCTCTCCGCGGCAAACTCTGCTCGCCTAAGAGCGATATTGAAACGGCAAGAGTAGACAGACCAAACAAACAAACAAACAAACAAACAAACAAACAAACAAACAAACAAACAAACTTATTAGGCTGTTAACGTTGGCGAATATATTTGTTAGTATGGACTGAGATATGCTACTTAAGATGAAAACTATGGAAGAAACACAACCATTACGATTTGCACGACTGCTTCAGATGGTTCGTAGTATGGAAGCAGACATGGGTATCAGTGCACTCAACAAGTCTGAAAAGGTCTTATTCACCTGTGTTGGAGACCTTTGCTTAGGCACAGACAGCCATGTCAATTTGACCCAAATTCTTGCACATCCAGATGTTAAGAAAATGCCCCAGGTTACTGTTTATAAATGCTTACGTGATTTAAGAGAAAAAGGTCTGCTGGAACATGTTGGTGGACGTGGCTCTGGACTCTACCAACTTGGCTAAGATACTTTGCAATTATTGATAAAATCCCACGGACGGCGATCATGACAACAAAAATCACCCCCTTCATCATCGCATTTGGCTGTTATCTCGCCCTGCACTTTCTTCAATTCTTCATCATATTCCCTTTAGAAGCCAAATATGGCTCAAATGTGACGTGGCTTGCAAGCCTCTTTTTCTTTCCACATTTGGCGCGTGTGCTGGCTGTATGGATGCTAGGTCCATTAGCGTTTTTTGCGTTGTTGCCAGCAGATATTATTATCCATTTAATTCTCCACCCAGATCGTCAACTGACTGATATACAAATGTTAATCCCACTTGTCGGCAGTGGATGTGCAATCGTTGCATTTGAGTTATTTAAACTCGCTGGTATGAATTTTTACATGACGGCAACTAATACATCCAATTGGCGCCCCTTACTTCTCATCGGCGCTGCTGCCTCAGTAATCAACAGTGTCATGTCATCACTGTTGTATCAGGGTTTGATCATGCCCGAGGAAACACTACTTTTATTGGGTAACTATCTGGTAGGGGATATATTAGGACTGTTCCTTGGGCTCTTAGTGTTAATGGTATTAATGAGACTATTGAGATTAAATGCAGCACGTTAGAATAAAAACACTGCGACCTTTTAGTTTCCCCTGCTAACGACCCTGCGAAGACACCTATAACCGCCAGATGGCGAACTTTGCCTTTTGAGTATCATCCAAACTATTTGGCTCCCTCCAACATTAGCCCACCCCAGATTAGAAATAGTGATTCCAAATTGTCGGCCACTATATTTTTTAATACTCTTAGCGTTTAAATCATTTAATAATTTATTAAAAAACATTACGTATAAAAGATCCCAGTATAGATCCTCAAGTATAGATATTGGACTATTATCTATGGGCTCTTATGCTGGGTATGTAAGTAAATTTTAGATTAGGTATAAAAAGTGCTACTATATTTTAATATAGTATGTTGGAAGTGAATTAGTAGCAAAGCTATTTCATATGTCACTTTATTAGCGTGTGTTGATTCGAGTAATTTGCTTCATTAATCCGAGGAAGTTCTTATGAATAAATATTTACCCTTAACTCTGAGTTTGTTAGCCGTATCCATTCCAGCAATTGCAAATGCAAGCTCTGCACATATTGGATACGAAAGCGTAAGCATTAGTTCTGTCTCACTGACAGGCCTGAGTATTTCTGGCTCGCTTGATATATCTGATGACTTTTCACTGGAACTGTCGAGTGGATCAGTGAATACGACAATAAGTGGAATAAAGGTACAGCTTGACCAAACTGATGTTGGTGCTGGTTACAACACAAAATTTGGTGATACTACTGACCTCAAGGTATTTGTTGTGCGTGTAAACCAGACTTTAACAGCAAGTTGGAATGGATATGTTGCGCAAGCTGACGGTACATCAACCGCCTATGGAGCCTCTGTAAAGACGGAGCTTACTGACAATGTAGATGGTCTGCTTGGCTTTAGAAAATCCACTGAATCTGGCGCTACGGTGAGCACAATGTTTGGTCTCAGTGTGGGTGTTTCAGATAGCATGGATCTGACTGTTAGCTCATTAGGCAACAGCACGGTGAAGAGCACTGCTATAGGTTTAAGATACAACTTCTAAACTAACCTGACCCCTAACTCCATCTTTTGTGAGGCCTAGAGCCTATTTTAGACCTTACAGAATATGGCCCCCAGTGGCGCTTTAAGTGCTACTTTTAATCGGTGTATCAACAAATTGAATATAATGGAATCGAGAACGCCAATCAAAAATTCAAAGAGGTTTTATATGCTGTTAGCTTCGTCCAAAACTACATTAGCATTAGCAGCCGCAACACTGCTAACCGCTGGTTGCGCCTCAAAGCCAAGCGAAATTCAAGCTCAATATGTGTCTCCAATAACCTATTCTGACTATTCGTGTAAGTAAATCCGGTCAGAAATGCGCAGAGTTCAGTCAAAAGTAACAAGTTTAGGTGGTCAAATTGAAGACAATTCAAGTGGTGACGATATGGCAATGGGAGTTGGATTGGTCCTCTTTTGGCCAGCACTATTCTTCTTGGATGGAGATGGTACCGAATCTCAGGATTATGGCAGATTAAAGGGAGAGTACGAGGCTTTAGAACAAGCTGCTATACAGCAAGACTGTGGCTAACTGCATTATCAGTAGAATAGGTTTTAAAAAGGAGTAAATGTATATGAAAGGGCAAAATAAAATTCTTATCGCAGCTACTTTTTCTCTGCTTTCATTTGGGGTGATCGCAGGTGAATCTTATACCTGTGAGCTAGACGTAACAAAAGCGAAAGGTTGGATACCCAAAACAATTCAGATTAGTTTTAATGACGAGAAGGAGGTGACAAAGCTATATTCAAACGATTATTTCGACTATGACATAGAAATAGTAAAAGTTTTAAGGTTTACGAAAGACTTTAGAGAAATAAAGTATCTTGATCACTATAAAGATACAAGTGGAGAAAGTGTAAAAACTATCCACACCATTACGATCTTACCAAAGCTTAACAATAAGATAAATTACATGATGAAGTTTTCTGCCTATAGCAACCACTACAATGCTCGCGGAACATGTAAAAAAACGAAATAAGCAGACTAAATAAGCTGATTTATGAACATTAAAACTATCTCTTTAATTATGATTGCCTCAGCGGCAACATTAAATGGTTGTGGTGGCGGCGCTACTAACAGTGCGCCGACGTTATCGGCTATTTCTTCTCAATCTACAGCCAAAGGCGTCATTAAAACGGTAAGCATTAATGCAAGTGATAGTGATGGAGACGTATTGACTTACGCATTGACGTCCAGTCCCACCAATACAGTCACTGGAAGCGTTTCAGCTTCAATATTGACTTTAACCCCTGAATCTACTTTTTCAGGTACAGCATCGCTCACACTTAAAGTTAGCGATGGTAAAAGTGAGGCAAGTCAATCTTTTTCATTAGTGGTAACTGCGGCTGACCCTTTATATGGGTATCAATGGCATCTAAATAATTCAGGCCAAACTAATTTTGCTGCTAATCCAGGCACATCTGCCGAAGATATTAATGTCGACAGTGTTATTGCCGAGGGTATTAAAGGTAACGATGTAATTGTTGCAGTAGTTGATACTGGCCTCGAAATAGCGCATGAAGATCTTTCTGCCAATGTAGTATCTGGTGGCTCTTGGGACTTTGTGGGAAGTGACTCAGACCCCACCAGTTCGAGTACTACAGGCGATCATGGCACAAGCGTTGCTGGTCTTATTGCAGCGACAGGATGGAATGGAAAGGGTGGGAGGGGGGTTGCTCCTTCAGCTTCATTAAAAGGTTTCAACCTTATAAGTTCGAACCAAACTTTAGCAAATTATGTTAGTTCACTTGGAGGAGCCTCATACTCTAATGACGTTGATATATTTAACCAAAGCTATGGATCTGACAGATATTATAGTACTACTATAAACTCCACAATTGAGGCTCAATACATATACGGGGTTTCATCCCTGCGGAGTGGCAAAGGCGCAATTTACATCAAATCTTCAGGTAACGGATTTCATCTAGGGGTAAAGATTAGCGGCACTAGTTATTACTGTTACCAACTATACGGTGGAGCCACAGGTTTATCTTGTCAAAATGCTAACATGGATCCGTCTAACTCCATTCCCGAAAATATAATGGTGGGTGCTTTAACGGCCAAAGGAAAAAAGAGCAGTTACTCTACAGCTGGATCTAACCTATGGGTCTCTGCACCTGGTGGTGAGTTTGGTACTACTGATCCCGCCATGCTTACTACTGATCAATCAAACTGCACTCAGGGTTATGTAAGAACGGGTGGCGCGTCTGGCAATGCGTTCGATACAGTATCTGGAGGCTCTGGGCATTCAGAAAACTCTAATTGTAACTACACGTCCATCTTTAATGGAACTTCCTCAGCGGCTCCAGTTACATCTGGCGCTGTTGCTTTAATGCTGGAAGCTAACCCAGCCCTCACTTGGCGTGATGTTAAACATATTTTAGCCAGTGCTTCAGACCAAGTAGATGCAACACTTGGTGCAACAATTATAACGATTAATGGTGTGGCTTATGATGCAGAACCTGCTTGGCTGACTAATGCAGCAGGGTATAAATTTCATAATTACTATGGTTTTGGCAGAGTTAATGTAGCAGCCGCTGTTACTGCAGCGAAAGCCTATACGGCAGGTAGTCTAGGAACCTTTACTTATAGCTCATGGGCATCCAGTGGTACATTAAATACTGCAATCCAAGATAATGATGCGTCTGGTTTGTCAAATGCTATAAGCGTGAGTGATAGTAAGTCTATTGAAGCTGTGCAGGTCAAAATAAACTTAACACATCCATATACCGGGCAACTGGCAATCGAATTAACATCTCCATCAGGAAGTAAAAGCATGTTGTTTAATCCAAAGAATATTTTCGCCAGTTCTAATGGCCTAACAAATTTTATTCTTCTTTCAAATGCATTTTATGGTGAGACAAGTAATGGCAATTGGACCCTCAAAGTTGTCGACACCAATAGTGGCAATACAGGAACATTAACAAACTGGTCGATCAGGGTATTTGGTCACTAGAAAGGAGTATTTTATGAAGTTATTTTTAATAGTTGCGCTTACACTTGCTTCATTACCTTCATGCGCCAGTAACGAAATAACCAAAGAATCAATTGAAGAATCAAGTGTTGAGAGGAATTCTATTGTGGTGGAAAAGGCACAAGAAAGTGGAATTGCCTTTATAAGTAATGGTGACCAATATCAATTAATTTCAGGTGGCCGAGCTTTTAAGCCAGATATATCCCCCTCTGGAATCTCTGCTAGTCAAACTCAGGGACAGAGTGAGTTATTATGGGAAGGAGTTAATGGAGCATTTGACCTCACAATTTCAAGATCAAATACGCAACAGCAAAATGCACAAGTCCTATCAAACAGTGGTAATTATAGACAAATAGCGTATAACCAGAGAACTGAGGGTATTGCGATTATTACTGGACAAATAATTGTCACATATACTGCAAACTATGACTCTGAATTCATTGCTGCTAATTTTGGAATTCAATTAATTGACGACTTCTCCCACCTAAAGACGGCTTTTTATACCGTAAATCCAGATCAAGATATATTTATAATTACAAATAGCTTGAGCCAGAGTGGCCTGGTCTCGAGTGCTGAAATTGAGATCATAGAAAACTTTGCCATGCCTAACTGAAATGTATAAAAATTAGATCCTTATATCAGACACTTTTTCAGGTGAATTGTTAGGTTGATTATACTGCTTATTTTCACTGTCAGTAGTCACACATGATCAATGAAAAGGCAGGAATAAATGATGTTTATGAAAAAGTCGATGTTAATTCTGCTAGCATTACTGACACTAGGCTGCTCAACTAAAGGTGATGTGTACTCTGGCAAAAAGGGAGAAGAGTTTGACGTAGGTAAAACAATTGGGCTCGCTATTGGTGCAGCACTGCTTTATGAAGCTGCCCGAAGTGGGGGTGGTGGAGGCGGTGGCTCATCTGGAGTTACATATATGGGCACTTCCGTTGACGATGATGATTGGGATTACTTGCGCGGTAGCAGTCAATATCGTTGCCGATCTAAAAGTTCGGGACAGTTTGTTTCAGATTATTTATGCAGTGATGATGTGAAAGAGGACAGTTGGTATTAAAGAAATCCATACCAACCCTGACAGTCAATGATTCATTTATAGTAAAAGCTGCTGACAAGGCCACATTAGACACCCTAATGACCACCACAGACTTCCCAGATCAAGACCTAGTTAAAGGATTAATCTAAAGCTAATACCCAAGATCGTCTGTCAGGAGTCCCAAGGGAATACAAACAAGGTAGACAGGTTCTTTGGTTATAGCAGTAGCTGATTGATAAAAAGAACGCAAAGTTACTACGATAATGACTACAGTATGGAAATATACCTGTGACACTATAGCAATCCTCAGGTAAACATAGGGGGTTGGGGGCATGGATTGGGTCTGGTGTAACTTTGGTAGCCTATGAAATTTTAAAAAGAGTGATTTTGCTTTTACCTTAGGCTGCTCATGCCTTATTTTTTGGTATAAGCCTTTGAAATTTATGCTAATACTAAGACTTATTAGGTGTCGCTCACGCTACTTGATGAGGAGAGTCGTTCCAAAACACCTTTAATTAATCAACCACACCGATGCCAACTAACATTAATAAGGCTAATATTAATGTCCATTAGTTTACACCCATGTGCACACTCTCTAATCAAGGTAATAGTAAGCAAAGAGTATAAATAACAGGCGCTTGGAATGGTGCTTATATGAGGTATCCACAGCACTGAAATGTAATGACATATGAGCTCAGATTGATGTGACTTCAAGCGAAATTTGCTCTATTCTACGGCCAGACTCTGCCCTTTTGCGTAGCTCAATGCTAGATCGGGCAGACGGGTTGGTGCAGGTAATCTTTTGCAGTAGGTTAAGCGGCCATCCGAGGGCTAGATTGGCCTTGTAAACGGAGTTCCAAGCATTGAATAATAGAATTTTTACTTTAGACGTGTTGCGCACCTTTGCCATTGTTCTCATGGTAGTGTTTCATTTATTTTATGATCTTAAGTTCTTTGGCTATGTCGACTGGGACACCCCAGATGGGAATGGTTGGCGCACTTTTAGACAGGTTATTCTTAGCTCCTTTTTTATTTGTTTAGGCGCATCTCTTCATTTGTCATATTCAAGAACTATTAATTGGAGGAAGTTTTCTAAGCGACTCGCCCAAATTTTAATTAGTGCCTTAGCTGTGACCTTAATTTCGTTGCTAATGGTTGCTGAACATTATATTTATTTTGGGGTTCTTCAATTTATCGCTTTAGCTAGTCTGATGTGTATTAAGTTAGCAAAGCACCCTCGGGCCTCACTAATTATCGGACTCTGCATTATTGCCGCCTATAATGTTGGTTGGGTATCCGACTTTTGGCCATTCACCTATATCCAACATAAGCTTCCAGCCTACACCAATGACTATGTAGGTCTGTTTCCTTGGTTGGGTGTGGTTTGCATTGGTATTTGGCTGGCTTCTACATCATTTTTACAGAATGATCCCCTTCATCGGCTAAAATATAAATCGTGGATGGCATGGCCGGGCAATCATAGTTTGTCTATTTACCTGCTTCATCAGCCAGCTTTGTTCGCCGTGTTTGGCTTTATTGCCTACTTATCAAACATCTAATGACGACAATCATCTGTAGTAGTATATATTATTAGGTAAGTGGCGATTATCTCCAAGAACTCCCACCTAACCCGATGGATCCAAAAGAGTAGTAGCTACATCGGGATCTGTGGCATAACTTGATCTCAAGAACAGACAACAACACCCCACT
>Ga0209071_1000826_pt1 | contig 13754 bp, 25 predicted proteins | sample CoawatmetaG10DNA_2_FD_187513 | JGI IMG/M metagenome (GOLD analysis project Ga0209071, IMG submission 187513) | Marine microbial communities from the West Antarctic Peninsula - Coastal water metaG108-DNA (SPAdes) (version 2) | ecosystem: Environmental > Aquatic > Marine > Coastal ... | reverse complement strand
CCTTCTGGTGTGAATCCACATTGTTTTGCTAATATTATTAGAGTTACAAAAGCATCTCCAATTCCATCTTTCAATTCAACTTGGTCATTCTTAGCCAATGCACCTGCAGTTTCACCAACCTCTTCCATAACCTTTAACATTTGTTTTGTTGCGTTTTCTGGTTTTAAGATTGATTTATCATCAGCCCATTGAATTACATTTTTGATTAACTCATCAAAGTTTAAATTATTCTTGTTCTCCATCTTTTAAATCTTTAATTATATTACTTGGTTTGTATTTGTGTATTTATTATCTCAATAGCTTTGTTTACATTATCCAAGGATGCTTCAACCTCACTACCATCTGAGTAATTCATATCCCAACTGCCATTCTGTAACATCTCGAAATCTTCTTTTAAACATCCTAAGATTTTAAGTAAATCTTTTTTAGGTGATAGGTTTTCTTTAATTTCTCTTTCTTCACAACCACCACAAGTTTTTCTGTATCCGGCGTTCATTGAACCACATCCACATGTCCATACGGAATCTACGTTGCTTATCTTCATCTTATTATACTAAGAGATTGAACTTCATCACACTTAACACAAACTGTTGTATCAATTCTACCTCTTACACAAGAATCATGTTCCCATAACTCAACTAATTTTGGTGAACTACAATCACAATTTGAATCTGTTGATTTCTTGTTTCTGAAATGTTTTAGATGTGGATGTTGTATCCAATCTTCTTTTAGAAAAGAAATACCGGGTTTCCACCACATTGGTATTCCACTTTTTGCATTCATTATCTCTCTATCACTCATAATTTTAATTTATATTTACTAATATACGAAAAATATTTGAATTATCCAAATATTTCTACTCTTATATCTTTTGTCATCTCAAATCCACGTTCAGCAAGATGAAATCTTCCTTCTGAAATCATTATATCCCAACCACAAAAGTATACCCATGGCTTTTCAGAAGATTCATCGATTAGTTTTAAGTAGTGTTCATGTACGTGTCCTTCTTTAAACCCTTCTTTGCTTTCTTGAGATAATGATGGAATGTATTCGAAGTTAGGTAATTCTTTTTGTATCTTTTCTAATTCAGCTCTATATAGTAAATCAGATTCAATACGTGTACCAAAGAATAGTTTAATATTTTTGAATGGTACTTTGTTTTCGTAAATGTAATTTATCATAGAACGGAATGGTGAGATACCAGAACCTGTAGATACAAGATAAATATCTCTATCCATTAGGTTATCAGGTAAGGTAAATATACCCATCGGTCCTTTGTAAATAAATTCATCTCCTATCTTAGCTTCTTTAAAAAGATATTCACTCATCAATCCCTTTTCCAAATAAGTAATGATAAGTTCAAATTTATTAGTTCCATCTGCCCATGAGGAAATTGAATAGTTTCGTTTGATACTATCTCCTCCTTCACTTGGAGCATATGGTTTTGCTAATAATTGAACCAATTGTCCTGATTGGAATTTTAATTCATCATATAAAGGAGATTCAAATACAAATCTCCAATTTTTATCAGTTTCTTTTATTATATCTACAAGTATTGCTACATCCATAAACTCGAATCTTTATATATTTCTCTAATTTTATTTAATCTTTTTTGCATCCTATCATCATAAGTGGTTACTCCATTATTCCAAATTGAATAAATAAATTCATAATCTTCAATAGATACTAATTCATTAGTATGTGCCACTTTCCAATACCACTCCATTATTTTCTTCAATCCATCTCTATGTTTTCCTGTCATTTCCATAAGTAATCTATTGATTCATTTGATTAATCCACGATTGTATAAATCCTACTATAAATGCACAAAGAGTTACAGGCCACAATAATAGATATCTTAATCTAGTTCCATTACTAGGCATTTTCTGTATTCCCAAATCCCATATTGCCAACCATACAAATCCAATCAATAAATAGAATATCATTATATTATACATAATTTTAATTTTTTAGTGTAAGAGTAAAGGGGAAATTAATCCCCTTCATTCATTTGTAAATAATTGATAACCTTAAAACTGAGGGATATCATCCTCATTACTTTGGGTGTCATCTACTTCTTTGAATAGAGGTTCACCATTTTCATCTTGTTGGTATTTCTGAACTAATTGTTTAACGTAAGTTCTTTCGGAATCAACACCACCATCTTGTGAAAAGAATGGGTAGATTGAAATCTCAGCAGCTTCGTTAAGTTCGAAACCATCGTAGATTAATCCAGCCATCTCAACAGATGCTCTGGTAGAAACCATTGAAGTTAACTTACCATTCTCACTCATTGATTGAGTTCTAGTATGGTGAGATATCTCAGCAATTGCTTTCAAATCATACTCTTTAACTTCAGGGAACATGAATTTTAATAATCCCAATTCTTGAACATCATCAAGAACATTCATTTCGATAGTAACAAATCTATCTAAGATTGCTCTATCCATAACTCTCGTTGAAGTATATTCATTACCAATGTTAGCAGTAGCGATGAAAGTAACACCTTCAGCCACATTCACAATTGGTGAACCTTCAGCCTCATCTAATCTCAAGTATCTCTGTCCTTGGTCAAGAACAGTCATTAAGATATTCCATGCATCCGGATGTGCTCTCGATAACTCATCTAATAGAATTACAGCATTTGGTGTTTTAAGTGCAGTAACAAACGCAGATTCCATAAAGAATGTACCTTTTTGTTTATCGAAGTGAGTATTACCAATTAAGGTTGCTCTCGGGTCTTGAGTAGCTCCAAGGTTGAAATAGAAATCTGGTCTATCCAACGCTTTTACCAATGCTTTTGAAGCCATGGTTTTACCACATCCACTTGGACCAGTCATCATAATATTTTTAGCTCTCACAGCACTTCTGATAAGATATTTCCATTTCAGTTCTTCCATAACCAACTCAGTTGGTTTTAGAGATACAGAACCTTTATGGATAAAATCTTTGATTGCGGTGTGGTCACCTTTATCTTCAAATTGAACACCACCTTCTTGGGTATTCATTGGGATAACTAAAGAGTTGTAAACATTCATATCAACTCTACGATATGTTTTTTTACCATTCTTATTGATGTAAGCTTGAACCGCTTCACCATTTTGGTATGCTTTTTTTCTAGTACCAGTCGTGATACCCATAGTACCAACTTTAGTACCACTAGAATCTATTAATTTAAAGGAATTACCAAATGCTTCAACTTTGTAAACTTCATTTGGAACTAATCCGATTGTAATTTCTTTGTTACTCATAATTTAATTGTTTTAAGGTTTATAATTTAATTTATCTTGGGGATAATCCCCCACTCATTTACTATGTAAATATACGAAACTTATTTGGAATAAACAAGCTTTTTCGTATTTATTTTGCTAAAAATAATTGGTTCATTGTTTTGGTGATTTGGTTAAGATTTGTAACATCTACAAACTTAGCTCCATTACCGTACATTGTTTTAAAACTTCTTCTGTCATATGAACCAGCATCATAATCTGATATGAAATAAGATAGGGTTTTTATTCCCATACTTTCAATCATTTTAACCATTTTACCGGTGTGTTTTTCAGCAGCATCACCAGAGTAGTAGAAACCTCTTCCACCGAAGTAAGGTTGTCCATCTGAGAGATTTAAGAAGTAAGAATCCATATCATTGTTAATTGGAATAAAAGATTTCATGATTGCTTCAAAACATAATCCTTCTGGTGTTGTACCACTTGGTCTTAAACCACCGAACATTTGTTTTACTTTAGAAAACTTTTCTGTTTTAGAATCATACGCCATAACGATATATGGTTTCTCTCCTTGTGTACATCTGAAAGTTACTTGAACTTGTAAGTTAGGAATCATATCAACTGCCTTACACATTGCAACTACATTAATCATAGTATTACTCCACTTATCACCATTCATAGATGAACTGGCATCTATTGAAATATGTAAGTTAGCTTTTTTGTAAGAATCAATTTCTGTGAATTGGAATACATTTTCATTACCAAATCCTAAAGATGAAATCATTCTCTTATCAATTCTACCAACTTTCTGTCTATTGAAAACTGTTGTTCTATCTTCACCTCTCACTTGAAGTTTCTTACCTAACATAGTTCCAAGTTTAATTCCTTTCTGAACCTCTTCAGCACATTCCATTCTAACAACACCGTCATCTTCAGGATTCCAATTTTTGTAAGTCATTGGAAACATTGGTGATTCAAATAATCCCTTAGTAAGTTTCTTAACTACGATACATTGAACAGATTGATTACCATAATAACCTTGGTTAACTTCCTTACCAACTTCTTTCATTTCAGAACCACTCTCTTCAATAGCATTTAGATTACTAGAATCTGTTTTAGTGATTGCAGTTTTCTGAATATCACCATCCATAAAATCTTTTTGTTTTTGGATTTTCTTTTTAAGTAATTCTTTTTGTTTATCTGATAATTGAACTGATGATTTAGATGGAGAACTATTTTCTGTTTCTTCACCTTCCATACCATCAGGCATATTACCAACATCCATTGAACTACCACCACTTGGAGTATCATCCGAATCACCACCCATTGGAGATTCACCAATCGATTCTAATAAATCATTGAAATCTTCATCACTCATTTGAGAAGAATCCCCATTACCATCATCAGAACCTTGTTCATCTGAAGAACCATCACCTTTACCATCTTGTGGTTCTTGTGTATCATCTGTAGTTGGTTGATTGATACTGTTTAAAATTATATTGAACATCGCAAGTGCAACATCAAATGCTTCTTTTGAGTTAGTTAACCTACTAATAGTATTCAAACCAACTAATCTATAAATTGCTCTCAATCCCTTTAAAGAATCTAATTGAGTATTTTTGTTATGAAGATTGATAATTCTAAACATATAAGAATCAAGAGTACCGTCCCTATATTCATCAGAAAGTAATCCCTTATCGATTATCTTATCATTGAAGTACTTATCGTACATCTTTCTGTAATAATCTCTGTAACCCGGTGCTGATTTGAATACAAAGTTATCAATTCTTCTATCCTCAACATAATTCCAAAGATTTTTTATCACCTCAATTGGATTGTTAATACCTTTTTTAATAGCTCCATCCTTTACATGAGTAGGAACTAAGTTGTATATATCATGAAGTAATTTGAAATCAGAAAGTTTAATATGAGAACCCTCATGAAGTGCCAAACCAACTGCCACATCAAAATCTTTTGGTTCTGTAATCCTACTACCAATAACAACTGATTTGCCATCAGTATAAGAATCACCTCGTTCCTTAAACTTAACAGGTATTGATTGGTTAGTTACGATATTAACGAAGTTAGATATTGCTCTTTTAGAAGAGGCTAATTTGTATAAATCTAAAGATTTCTTTTCCTTATCAGAAAGTTGGTCTGTGATGATGGTATCTGTACCGTAATCATCATACCAAAAGGAAGAATTACTATATTTACTCATGTTTTAGGTTTTTAAGGTTTATATTTTGTGGGAACTCCCACACATTTACTACGTAAATATACGAAAAATAATTGGAATAAACAAGCTTTTTCGTATTTATTTTTTATCTATACAAAGTTACTACTGAACCGAAGTTTTTATCAAAGACCTGTATAAGGTTTTCATAATCTCCACTCATCATATCTTTGAGTATTTTGTTACCATCCATATCAAGTTGATTGGATAGTTTTTTAACCATTCCCATTAGAAAATATGCATTTCCTTGAGGACCTGTTAAATCAATTTCAATTCCGTTTGTTTGTGGTTTTTGTTTTATCATATCTTAGTTGTTTAAAGTTAACATTGATAATGGAACGTTATATTGATTAACTCTACCATAAGAAGTTGAGTTTAGAACTTCAATAACAGCTTTAGTTCTGTTAATTTTACTAACTCTACATTGTTTACCACTCAACTTAGGGTGATTAACTGAAACGTTAGCTCCAACATATAATTCTTGTTTTGTTTCCCAAGCAACTTCGGATTTTTTGATTTTAACTAATTCTGCAATTTTAGAGTTTAAATCTCTTAGTTCTTGAAGCGAAAGGTTTTTTAATTCTGAATAATTCATTTGTTTTATGTTTTAAAGGTTTAATGTAATATCTCTCTCTCTATTACTTACGTAATATACGACTTATTATTGGATTGCGCAAGCTTTATGTGGTTTATTTATATATTTATAATAAGAATTCACCCAAAACCATATTAGATGAATAAATTAATAATATTATTAGTATTATTACCAACACTATCCTTTTCTCAACTTTTAACTGAGAAGGACAAACAGATGCATTTTACTGCCGGAGTGATTACATCAGTATTAACTTACGAATATGTTTATCTTAAAACTAATAATAAGAATAAAGCTTTAGCTTATTCAATTGCATCTTCTATAGTGGTGGGATCATTAAAAGAATTCATAGATAGTAGACAAAAAGGAAACTCATTTGATACTAGGGATTTAACAGCAACTACATATGGTGGAATATCTGCTTCTTTTACAATTAACCTTTTTAGAAAAAAGAAGAAAATCTTATCCGAATAAAAAGATTCCGTAACCAATTAATAAATTAATATTTATCAATACCAAGTTCCATTGCTTTGCTAACCAAACTTGGGGTAATGATAATACTGCTCCACATAAGTAAGTGTACGCTCCTATATTATCATAAGGTAATAGGTAAGGACTCATCATAATAAATGCAGTTCCCATATAACCTAAACGATTACCCATTCTTTCTGCTGGTGTTAATTTTCTAGATTTTACCAACATTCTCATGAACCAATTACCAAGGGTTCGTTCACATGCTCTACATGTTTTCTTCTTACTCTTAAAAAGTAATTTTGGTTTCGTTTTATTACAAACGTTACATTTCTTCATCATAACAAATCATCTGGTGTTTGTTTATATATTCTGTATGAATCTTCATTAAAGTGTTGTGTAGATACCTCAAAAACGATAGAGTTCTCTTCTAGTGAGATTAATTGATGTGGTTGACCTCTTTCTATCAATACACTATCTCCTACCTTTAGAATTCTACTATCGTGCAATCCCTCTTCAACATCTATCCAATTGAATTGGAATTTTCCTTGTTGAATATACCAAGTTTCTTTTTTCTTTAAGTGATAATGCATTGAGAAGCTTTCCATCTTCTTTTCAAAAACTAATAGTTTACCACAATATTCTTCATCATTGTGAATCCATAGTTCATAACCCCAAACTTTTTCTACTCGTTTTGGTGGTTTTACATCTATTGGTATAATCATAAAATTTTATGTTATTCGTACTCATTTTCAAATCCACTTTCTTGTCTATCCAATTCCATATACACATTATCCAAATCTTCAATCAGTTGCTCAACAACTGACCAATCTTTCTCAGATAGAGCTTCTTCTAAACTAATGGTTATTCCTTTAATATCTTCTGCTAAACTTGTCATATTTCTTTTTGTAGTATGTTTTTACATATAATACTATCCAATTAGGATGTTTTATATGTTCTTACATATTAAGAAATGAAAAAATAGGTTATTTTTTTATAATATTTGAGTTCTTAAGAGCTTTTGCAGTTTTAATCCATTTCTTACCAATTGCATTGTAAGTAGGTTTATTTACAAATTTATTAACTGCTTTTTGTACTTGACCTGATATTGGTTTATAAACTGTATTATCTACAATTCTAAAGTTACCACCAAATAAGTTTTGGAATTTACCAAGGTTCTGTTGAACGTCTTTCCAAGATTTCTCTAATAAGTCATCAGGTAAAACCCTATCTCTATTTTTGTTACGTTCTTGTGCAACTTCTAAAGATGTGTTTACGAATACCATATAGGTATCATATCCTAATTCTATAGCTTTCTTTTTATTCTTTTGAATCTTAGCGTAATCATGACCAGTACCATCAATAATCATACCCAATCTACCAGCTTCGTAAAAAGCTTTCTGTTTCTTAGTTATATCCTTAGCTCTTGCTCTGATACTTTTTCCTTTTATAGTACGCCTTCCTCCTTTTGAAATATCGTAACTGGTATCAGAAGTTGCCGATGAACCACCTGCTATTTTATACCATAGTTCAGGATCTTCCTTTTCGATTCTTGCCAAATCTCTTGGGTCAATACCATTATCCTTTAATCCTTTTTCAAAAGCTGAATCTGAATTTACTGATTTAAGTCCTGTTGATGCAAAGGATGATTTGAGTTTTTTATCAATACCAAAAATCTCCATGGCAGTAAAGGATTTACCTGAACCAGGTCCTCCTGCCATGAAAATACATTTAAGTATACCAGGGTCATCTACTCCTTCAACGATTACTTGTTCTAAGATAGATTCTTTGATAGTCATCAATTCTTGTTCCATATCGAACATGGAATCAACTACTACCGCTTCTGTTACTAGTTTTTTTAAACTCAAAATTTCTCCTTATTTTTTGCTATAAAGTGAATATACTTTATTTACTAATGTTGATTTTTTTGTAGCATTTTCCAACTCAACTGAATGGTCTTTTTTTGCTGAATCTATTAATTGTTTTTTGGTTAAAGCATTTAATTTACTTTTTGTTGGTTTACCTTTGATTGCTGCTAATACATCAGAAATCTCTTCACCAACATCTTCCAACTCATCGATTACGTTATCTACACGAGCTTTAACTGCCTTTACTTTTTTGTTAACTTTACGCTTTGCTTTGTTAACTTCGTCTTTTACATCATCGATTGTGTCTTCAATACCATCTGCGATATAATCTCCGTCTCTGTCCCCAATCTTACCTGTTTTGATAAGAAAGAAGTAGATACCTGCTGCTATTGCAACAATACCTATAATACTTAAAAATGTTATCATTTCTTTTTTTATTAATTATTAATTGTTTGTAACTTACTATAAATATACTATAATCAAATAAACATATGTTCTTCGTCATCAACTTTCTTCTCATCTTTTTCTTGATAAGTGCGAGTTTGGTAACCAAGTGTGGTTAAAAAACCAATTAGTATAATGATTATGTATTTCTTAATTCTATTCTTCACCGTACAGACTCCATGTTTTAGTTGGTTCGGGTTCTATGATTTTATCTTCTGTGTCTATAACATACACAAATCCTTCCCTAGCATCCATGAAGAATTGTGAATTACCTTGTTTTTGGTAAACATATTCTAATACATCTGTTAGTGATTCTAATAAGATGGTTGAATTATCTAAGGGAGACCACCTATCTCCAGGTGGTACTCTCTTAGCAACTCTCGTCTTAATTTCTTCCTGTATTACTTCAGGTTCTTTACTCATTTATTCTATTACTCTTAGTATTCTACTTTCTTTAGCCATTGATACTTTGTAATCCATCTGAACTCCACTATCGCTAAAATCTTTTACAACTCTTGCTTCTGCTTCTGTTACTGACATTGCATCTACTAAATAAGTTTCCTTATTCTTTTTGTCTTTACCATTTTTAAGTGTGGCAACTACCACTTCTACTGTAACTTCAAAATACTTCATAATTTGTGTTTTATATTTATATATATTGTTAATTTAAACAAAGATACAACAATTTATCGGATTTACCAAATTATTATTGATTTTTTTTTAAATTTGTTTATTTTTGTTATAATCCTCCCCAACTTTGGTTGAAAAATTCATAATTCTTTTTAACTGATTCATCATCACCTTCTATATCTACTGTTTCTTGTTCGGTTGCATATATTGCTTTAACAGGACATTCAGGTAAACAAGCTCCACAATCAATACATTCTGCTGGGTCTATATAAAGTCGTTTTCCAGCCAACTCTTCCTTAGACATTCCAGCTACTTCCATTCCACTACCAGCTATATCAATTGGTCCATGGATACAATCCACAGGACAAACATCCACACACACGGTATCACATACACCATCACAAGGTTTTCCTATTATGTAACTCATAATCTAAATTTTATGTAAATATACAAAATATATTTGATAATACCAAATTATTCATTATCTTTTTTGTACATTATTTTATATACACTTGCTAATATTACCGCAAATACAAATAAAACAAAGAATGCTTCTTCTGTTGTACTCATTAGTATACATATTCCTTACGTGGTCCTGTGAGATTTCCGTTTATTAGGAATGAGCAATTGAAACACATCATCTTTAGATTCTCGTAAAGGTGATTTTGTCTATTACCATCTATAAAATCTAATACCAATGGAACTTTACCATCTACTAATCTTTTTTCCTCAAATCCACAAGTATTACACTTCTCTAACATATAACCGTTGTTAAGTAATCTTTGTTTAAGTTTCCAAATTGGATACTCTGGATATTTTCCTTTGAGAATATCATCCAATGAATACTTTCCTCGTTTGATGTTATAACCTTTTCTTATACCTGTACCATCTGGATTCTTTAAATCTTCAAATATACCATAACTTCTAGCATATTTCTTATAGGTGTTGTAAGACACTCCAAGCAATCTAGCTGCTTCCATTGCAGAACGTGCTTTTGATTGTACATCTTTAATTTCGGATTCAAGTAGTGGTTTTGCTCCCAGTCCTCGTTTCATTCTACGATTTGTACCTGCTTGTGATAAATTTGTTGTTGGATCGAAGTTGGGGAATATCTTCTCGTCTTTATTTTCCATACTAATGTTCTTTTATATAAGTATAGTATATTAAAACTTTTTGATATACTTTCCTTTACTTTTTAAGTTTAATACCAAACTTAGAGAATCTATACCAAGCTCTTTCATGGAAAAAGTAAAGAATCATTTTAGTAATTATTTCTACTCCACCAATAGATAGTCCTAGTTTCCAAGAACCTGTTATAAACCATGATAATAAGAAGGTATCAATTGTACCGATTATTCTCCATGATATTGTTTTTGCTACGTGTCTTTTATAACTTACCATTTTTATTAATATTGTTTTACTTGTGATTACTCTTCCGGTCCGTACATCTTAGCTGCTCCACCGTCTTTCTGATTTTGAGAATTGGTTATTTTACCTAGAGGTGTACATATAAAGTGAACATTCCTAATAGTAACCCTACCTCCTTGTTTAACTATCTTCTTGAATATGGTTATATGAGTATCAGACCAATCTTCTGATAATTTGATTACTTGTTCTCTTGTAATACCCAATCCATTAGCTGTTATTCCTGTACTCTTAGTAACATTTACTTTCTTTAGTTCCACTTTGTTATTTTTAAATTAATGTTGTTCTTTTACTATCTGATATAAGGAAATGGATACTCCATCGTGTTCCCCTTGTAACTTCTTTAACTCCATGTGATTCTTCAAATCCATGTGTAAATAATCTGCCTTTTTTATAATCTACAATTTCATCACTTACAAAAAATTCTCCACCATCAAATTCATCCTTTTCATTTAACTCTACTCCACCATAAAAATGATATGGAAGATTTTCAGAGGTACTTTGGTTGTGGTTACCATCACTATGTTTTTTAAAGTAGTCTCCTTTATCGTATCTAAGAATCGTTACTCTTTGTAGTAATGAATGATATTTTCCCAAATTTACTTTGATAAAATTATCAATAAGTTTATAAAGCCATGAACATTCATCCGTTTCATGATAATTTCTTTGTTTTCTAATTCGGGTTTCTCGTAGAATTAGTTTATAATTATATAATTTTTTTATTTTGTTACATTTATCTTCTGATAAAAGCAATGGTGTATTATAACTTTCCATCTTTTTTCATTTGTTCTCTAATAGATGTTGCAGATATCTCACCAATTTCAGTTGGTGGTACATGTTCTATGATATCATAACCAACTCCTCTACCATAGTTGATAGATTCTATATCTGGTATGATTGATGTTACTACCTTACCTTCCTTGATTAAATCTTTTAAATCCCCATCATGTACCATCTTCTCAATTTCTTGAGCAGTCCATGGGTTCTTCTCATCTGGTTTAACATCTCTGATTGCTAACCATACATTCTTTCCTTCTTTTAATCTTTCATTGATTAACCACAAGTGTCCTTTATGTAACGGTTGCCATCTACCTACGAACATTGAATATTTAATTTCTGTACTTGAACTTTCTTTATCTGCTTTTGCTTTGAATTCAGACATTATAATTTATTTGATTTTGTTAATATATTAATTATTTTTGAGAATGAAATATCTGGGGAATCTTTAGTGGTATCTACATCTATGAACTCACGTATAGGTGGTTCATATGCTTTTGAATGAAAGTGATCTCTTTCTCTTGGTTCTGAACAATGGACGTAAAATTCTACGAAATCTCCTTGTCCGATTCTTTCTTTAAACTCATCTCTTAACCAACGAGGTGGTGCAACTAAAGATACAACAACATCACATCCACTATTATGTAGATACTCTACAATCATTTGAGCATTTCGTATGTTGGTTACCCTACCTTCAGGAGTGTAATCTTTGTTAATAGTGAGTTCTCTCAAATCATCACCATCAACATGAAAAACATCTCTTCTCCAGTTTCTTTTTTCTGTCTTTAGGAAATTATGAAGCTTTTTTCCTAGTATTGTTTTCCCGTGTGCGGGTTGACCTGTAAACCAATATATCATTTGTTGTAACCTGTATTTGTATTGTGTTATTGTATTTAATATAAATATATAAAAACAAGAAACCCCTCAAAATTGAGAGGTTCATCTTGTTTCATTTTGTATGAAATTGACTATTCTTTTTTGCCAAATGCTTTACCAACTTCTGATATTCCAAATGAACCTAATGTTACTATGACAAATGAATTATAAATCACTTCGTTAATAACTAGTTGTTGTCCCATTGCTCCTGATATTAAATCTGCGAATGCAAATAAAACCATTACTGCAAATGATGTAAACCCTACTACTGATTTTTCATTGATGTCGTTGTTGTCTTTAAACAAATCTTTAAATGCCATGTTATTATCCTTTTAAAATTAAGATAACCTTTATTACTATAACTTCTTGCTTATATATATTGAATTATTTTTTTTGCAAGTATTTTATGGTCTTCTGAATTAGGATGTGTACGTCCTTCGGAGTCATATGTGATATCATAACTTTTAATAAATTCAGGCCAATTCTTTATATTTCCTCCCAATAAACCTTTTAAATTCATTATATATGGTTTTGATTCAATTCTAGGGTCTCTAGTCAAAAGACCTTCTTCCTTAAATAAAGCAAATCTTCCTTGGCCATATTTCTTTCTTTCAACCATATATAAATCTAAATCCTCTTCTAATAAATTATTAATTACTATTAATTTATTATTATCAGTTTTAAGAAGTTTATCTATAATATCCAATTCCAATTCCAACTCTCTAATATAGTGTTCTGTACTGAAATATACTTTATCTCTTAATTGGTTAAATTGAATATACTCCTTATGACTACATTGGTTTTTATTATTTAATATCTCGTATTTATCTTTATTTGGTTCTATATAGAACTTATTTGTTATATAGTTACCGCCTTCAGATGGAACATTATACCTACAAGATTGTGTAAGTCCCAATATTACTATGCTATTTTTTAATTTAGAAGTTAATAAATATTGTTTTAGCTCTCTAATAATTTTTTCATTAGATTTTCCAGGTGAGGCTTCGTTCACATAGTTTTTAATATTTAAATTTTCCTTTAAATGCCATCCAAAATTATATTTTTTTAAGAGTTCCTTTCTTTTTTCTTTAGGATAAAATTGGAGTTTAACTACTTCTTTATTAGTAGATGTTCTTTTAGAACTTTCCCAGTCCCATGGATATGCAAAAAAACTGCAACCATTAATATAAACAGTATCGTAATTC
>Ga0209071_1000819_pt1 | contig 13814 bp, 14 predicted proteins | sample CoawatmetaG10DNA_2_FD_187513 | JGI IMG/M metagenome (GOLD analysis project Ga0209071, IMG submission 187513) | Marine microbial communities from the West Antarctic Peninsula - Coastal water metaG108-DNA (SPAdes) (version 2) | ecosystem: Environmental > Aquatic > Marine > Coastal ... | reverse complement strand
AGGCGTCACGCGGGTGCAATAAGAAAGTATTGCGAACCATACGACCATCAATGCAGAAAAAAGCAAAGACAGGCATTGCTTCACTGGGCTTACGATGCACGAAATATATAAAAACATAACAAGTAAAGTAACTTGACAGCTGTGCCGCCAGTTATTCAGGCGTTATGTTTTGGGCTAATTGATACAAAACTATAATAGAAGCTAAGCGACCGTTCTAATCCCATCAATCGCTGTATGGGCATTGGCCAAAACCTTTTCTTCATCCTTGCCAATGCCGCTGCTATCAATAAAAGTCACATCGTTAATCCCAATAAACCCCAATACATGGCGGATATAACTGGACACAAAATCAATATCACTGCCTAATTCAGTGCCGCCAGAACTCAAAATGATATACGCCATTTTACTTTTCAACAAGCCCTCAGGGCCGGTTTCACCGTAGCGGAAGGTGAGCTTAGCTCTGACTACTTGATCAATCCAAGCCTTAAATGCTGCCGGCACACCAAAGTTGTATATGGGTAAACCAATCACGACCACATCAGCCTTTTCTAGTTCGCTGACCAGCACATCAGAATAGGATAAAGCCACCTGCTGTTTTGGGCTGCGCTCGCTTACATTGGTGAAGTTGGCGTTTATCCATGCTTCATTAATATGGGGTACACCATCAGCCAAATCCCGACTTGTTAATGTATGCGGCTGTTGCGTATGAAGTTGATCAATAAGGCGATCACTAAGTTTACGGCTGTATGAGCCGTCTTTGCGCATACTGGCATCTATTCTTAATAGTTGTTTGGTCATAATTTGCTCTTCTTATCGCTTATTTTAAAAATGTATTTAAACAGACTATTTTGTGCAAAACCGTTCTGTAACATTGAGCGATTAGTATGATCATTGCCAATTAGTTGATAAACAGGGTGTTTTTAAAAAGACTTTTTCTCTTTCGAGAACAATCCAATCAACACTCATTACTCTTTTCCATATACTTAAAACGTGACCAAAATACAGTGAAATATGAATGAGTACTGCTTTTAAACAGCTGTATAGAGTGGCTCTTCGATGGGCTTTTGGGGCGCCAGTACAATAATAACCCCAGCAAAAATAATGAGAAAAATGCCAACAGCACTCAAGTAATTGGGAATAATGCCCCAGAATAGCCAGCTAAACAGCCCAACTGAAATTAGGTAAGCATATTCGAAAATTGCGGCATAGCTGGTTTGAGTTAATTGGTATGCGCGGGTCATTAAAGATAACGCAGTGGTCGCTAACGCAGCGATGATAAACATCCAAAGCCAAAATGAGCCGTCAACACTTTGCCAACCCTTAAACAGAAATGGAGCCTGTTCGATTAAACCCGGTGCAATAGGGAAAACGGTGAGCAATGTGGTAATTAAAAACCCACATAACCCTATACTTACTATAAAGCTCATAAGAATGGCTAACGGGCTTTCTTCACGCAGATAGCGATAAGTGATGATTGAACCAAGTGCATAGCATGCACCCGCCATCATGGGCATTATTTGATAAACAGTGAAACCATTGGCACCAGGCTGCAAAACCAATAAAACACCGCAGCTGCCAATAATCACAGCAACTATCCTACGCCAACCAATGCGCTCTTTAAAAAAAATTGTTGAAAATATTAAAACAAAAATGGGTGAAGTGAAAAGGCCTGCGCCTGCTTCTGCGATGGGCATCATGGGCATAACACCAAAATAAAGAAGCATTGATGTCACCATAAAAAATGTTCTTATGAGTATGGGTTTCCAGTATTTTGGGATAACGGAAAGCCCAAATGCTCTGCCAAGCCCAAAGACCATAAACATGGCAATGAGTGAGCGGCTAAAGTGAAATTGCCCCACGCTCACCTGGTCAGATACAAGCATAGTTAGATTGTCAGAAAAACCAAAAATAGAGATTCCAGTGATAAGCAGCAGTGCGCCACGGGTTGCGGGGGTAAATTTTTCTAACAACACAAGCCACCTTTATTAAAAATATTAAACACACTGGTAAACCGATCGCTCAAAGCTACCACAAATACCGTAAAACCTAGGCCTAAAATACGTCTATCGTTTAACATTGGCCAAACACTCAGCGCCATGGGAAATGTTCAAAAAGCTGGGCAAGAATAGCACCAATTGTTAACATGACAACACCCCCAGTTTGAAGCCAATTTAAGTCAGGCGCCAAGAAAGAATCCAATTATCATAATGACAAGGATAAATTTTTAATTAGCGCTATTGATTAATGCACTCCTACTCATTGTGGAAGGTGATACTTTAGATAATATATGGCTTATAGCCAATCAAACCGAATTTTCTGCACCAAAGGTGGTTGTTAGTTAATTTTCTAGCAGATTTTCTATACGTTACTCTGGCCTTATAGTGATTAGCACACGCCTAAGGCAGCGGGGTTAGGCTACGGTGCACTAAGGTTGAGTGTACAGCGTATTAAATACTTAGGAGTAACACATGTTACGAGCTTTTTTTTTACTGCTTAGTGTTGTGGTGGCTTTTGGGGTGAGTGCGTCAAACAATGTCACTCAGTTAGAAGATAATGGCATTCAACGTTGGACACCCAAAGTGTTTTCAGGTGCGTCAAGCTATACCCTAGGCCAACATAAAGGGCGGTTGGCACTGCAGGCGATAAGTGATAAGTCGGCCTCTGGGTTAGCGTTAACACAGAAAGTTGATCTTAATAAAACACCTTACTTAAGTTGGAGTTGGTTAATAGAAAATAAGCTACTTGAGCTAGATGAACGCAGTAAAAATGGTGATGACTTTGCGGCTAGAATTTATTTGGTTATTGATGGTGGGTTACTCGTTTGGAAAACCAAATCACTAAACTATGTTTGGTCTAGCAATCAAAGTGCAGGCAAGGTGTGGAACAACGCTTTTGCAGGCTCACGTGTAAAGATGATGTCCATAAGAGGCACAGAATCTAACATTGGCCAGTGGTATCAAGAAAAACGTAACCTATACCAAGATTTAATTGACGTTTTCGGTGACAAAGGCAGTGAGCGCGCCAACCTAAAAGCGTATCAATACATTGATGTAATCGCCATTATGACGGACACAGACAATAGTAAGCAATCGGCCGAATCTTACTATGGTGACATCGTGTTTAGCCATATGTAGCCTCCGTCTAAATGGCTGAGTGCTAAATTTGGGTGTTTAATGGTTAGGTTGTTACCTAATCAAACCAGTGTGACGCTTTAAATTGAATCAACCTCTTGTCACAAAACTAATCCATACAGGAGGGTTTTGAAAAAAGTACTGGTGAGGTTGAGACGCTTATCCCGTAAGTATTATCGTGCTGGTTATATTCTATGTAAGTTTGTACAAATTTGCTTCCAGGCTGTTCATCAGTACTGTATTGAAGAATGCTGCTAATAAAGTTATTTTCTCCACAGCTGTTATTAGGTTTAGACCAATAGAGAGAATCACGATACCCCCACTCTGTGCTCGAGGGTCTGGGGTTAAGCTGCGCAGAGTATACTATTTTAGGCCTACTGGCTCTTGTAGAAATAACATATAAAAATTCGTTCCCACCCCGTGTGCCTGGGGCAACTCCTTCAGTCCAAATAACATAGGCCTTTGGTGAAATCATATTGATGGCTGACCCCAAAATATGGTGCTCTAGGTTGGTTATTCGAGGGAATATTTCATCATGATAATAATCTCTAGCATCTTGTTCATAGGTTTCAAGCGTTTTTTTATCAATAGATATATCAGCCACGATCTGTTGCTTTACTTCTTTAGAGATAATTTGATCTATTCGTTCATCTGAAATAAGCGGTGATGATGCAAACATAAGGAAAGAGAAAAAGCGATTAACTCTTACATCTGCAACAGCTAGTGTTGATAGCATCATAGGCAAAACGATAGACAGGAAGGTGACCCATCGAATCGATTTGAGTATTTTTGATATGAAATAGAGACGCTTGATTATAGATGCCCTTTTATGTGGCCAGTGCTATTTAGGTAGCAGATTAAAAATACTCAAGTCTGCTTCAAAGTTGTTTCTAAAACTAAGGCGTTTGAAAGAATTATCAGCGTAAAATAAAGCCAAACCCATACTTACTATAAAACTAGTTTTAGCCAACTTGGTTATTATCAAAATAAATTTTTTCATTTAAGTGTTCTAACAAATATCAAATATACTCAGTTAGCAGTCACTGCCAACCGAGGAGAATTTTAAATAACGGTACCTTTCGTCGTGCTTGGGGATAACGTTAATAAGGGCTATTTGATGATATTGTGTTCTGGACCAAACGGAAAATGTGTAATATTTTCAGCACTGCTTTCACCGACTATTAATATGTCGTGTTCGCGATAACCCCCTGCGCCACCCATACCCTCTGGCAGTGTGATCATAGGCTCAATTGATACGACCATACCGGGTTCTATAACAGTATCGATATCTTCTCGTAATTCAAGCCCAGCTTCACGACCATAATAATGAGATAGCGAACCAAAAGAATGTCCATACCCAAACGTGCGATATTGGAGTAAATCGTGTGTTAGGAATATTTCGTTAAGCTCGGCGGCGATTTCACTGCAAACTGCCCCAGGTTTAATTAGTGTTAAACCTTTCTTGTGAACTTCACAATTTATTTCCCAGAGCTCTATTTCACGCTTTGTTGCTGAGTGGTAAAACATTGTGCGTTCTAGTGCCTGATAATACCCTGATATCATTGAAAAGCAGTTCACACTTAATATATCGCCTTTTCTTACTCTTCTAGTGGTGACAGGATTGTGAGCACCATCTGTGTTAATGCCAGACTGAAACCAGGTCCAAGAATCCATTAGCTCTGTATGTGGATAGGTATTGGCAATTGCTCGAACCATAGCTTGTGTAGAGTGAAGTGCCACTTCATATTCTGGGGCGCCTTCAGAAATTGCCTCAACACACGCGGCACCTCCAATATCAGATATTCGAGCACCTTGCCTAATTACCGCATGTTCTTCAGCCGATTTGATCATGCGTATCTTCATTGTGGTCACACCAATGTCTACAAACTCCACATCTGGCATGAATTCTGATAGCTTCTGTCGTCGTTCCAAAGTTATATGATCATACTCAATGCCAACTCTAGCTTTTCCTGGCACCAACTTTTTCAGCGCTCGAAAATAATTATCTTTTTCCCAGTCAGTATAAACAATGTTGTCATCATAGCTTTGCCGCCAGGGTTGGCCTCCATCAATATTTGCCGTTACAGTTGTATGCGCTTCATGAGTAACAACTAAAGCATAGGGACGGCCGAATGAACAATACACAAAATCAGCAAAATAATTAATATTGTGGATGGATGAAAAAACGGCAGCATCAAGATTATCTGCGGATAAATGGGCTCGCAATTTGGCATTACGACTTGCCATTTCAGCAGGGGAAAAAGTGGGTTTATCTTTAATGCCATTTTCAAAATTGATGGCTTGTGGTCTTTTTATACGTCTCATATAACAACTCCTATATTAACATTGGTATTAAAGAATAATTTCAAAATAATTATTCTGTTTTGGCATCAGGTAAGCAGAAAACATTTATAGGGTCCCAGTGGGCAAATATTTGGCAACCATAAGTCAATTCTAACGGTTCTATTTCACGTTGCTGCTTTTGTACTATCAGTTCATTTTTATTGGCATCTTCAAAATACAGGGTGACCACCGAACCAGTAAATTCTTCAGCAACAAATTGTAATTGGATTTCGTTTTCAGAGAATGTATGTTCTTGTGATAATTCAATCATATCTGCACTAATAACGAGCTCAACATCGTTTCCTTCTTGGTGTCTAGTATTTCTATCTTCCTGTTTAGACTCTATTGTCCCAAAGGCGGTGTTAAAGATCATCGTGTTTCCTTTTATCTCCTTAATATTGCCACTGATTATATTATTTGTGCCGACAAACTCGGCCACAAAACGGCTGGCTGGGCTTCGATAAATTTCACGTGGTGACCCGATTTGCTCGATAACACCGGCGCTCATAATCACCACTCTATCAGCCATTGCAAAAGCTTCAGACTGGCTATGAGTAACATAGACAAAAGTAATTCCAAGTTCCTTTTGGAGCCGTGTCAATACACTCTGCATACGTACGACTAAATTGGCGTCAAGAGCACTTAAAGGTTCATCTAAAAGGAGCACTGGTGGTTCAGTCACCAATGCACGGGCCAGTGCCACCCTTTGGCGCTGGCCACCGGATAGCTGATCTATTGAACGATTTGCAAACTGCTCAATTTCCATACGCTTAAGCCATTTTAAAGCTCTCACAGTTCGCTCAGGTTTTTCTACCCCACGCATCTTAAGCCCAAACTCTACATTTTCAATCACATTTAAAAAAGGGAATAGGGCTAACGTTTGCCAGACCAAAGGCGTTTCTCTTTCATGGGCTTTTAGTTCATTCATACGTTCACCATTCAGCCTTATCTCGCCACTTGAAGGTGTTTCGAGTCCAGCCAGCATTCGCAATGTTGTTGTTTTTCCACAACCACTGGACCCCATAATAGCGAGAAATTCACCAGCTTTAATTTCAAAATTAATGGGTTCTACTGCGACTAAGCCACCGAAGTTTTTTGTTACGTTCTCAAGGACTATCTGACCTTCATTCATGTTTAATCTCAATTTAATGGTTATTCGGTTTTTTAGTGAAAAGGAATAGTTGCGCAATGACAACTAGGGTCATTGTGGTTGCAAATACAAAAGACCCAATAGCGTTGATTTGGGGGTCAATATTCCCCTGTAATATTTCAAGAATAACAACAGGAACAGACTTATTTAAACCAGATACAAACCAGGCAATTGCAAACTCATCAAATGACACTGCCATGGTTAGGCATAGTGCAGAAATTATTGATGGCAAAGCAAATGGAATAATAACGTGTCTCATCGTAGCCCATTCGGAGGCGCCTAAATTCCACGCAGCTGATTCTAAGTCTTTGTCTATTTGCTGAAGACGAAGACGAATAATAGCCATAGCAAAAGGCGCACCCAATACTGTATGGGCGATAATTAGGGCCCATATTTGCCCAGAAATACCAAGCTTGGAGAACCAGGCGAGCATTGCTAAAGCGAGTATTATTAGTGGAATAGTTGGAGGTAACAATGCTAATGCTAAATATGCATTTTTGAATCTGAAGTTATAACGAAAATCTGTATAGGCGGTACAAAAACCAATAATAGTCGCCAATACAGAGGCTGATAACGCAACAATAATACTCGTTCTGATTGCATCCCAGGTTTCTGGATCATAATAAACTTTGTCATACCAATTCCAAGTAAAGTGCCCCAATGGCAGTGATGGGAATCGATCAGAATTGAATGAAAACACCACGCTGGTGATAATTGGCATAAATATAAATACGAAAATGATCAGTAAATAGATCTTTAATATCCATACAATTGATTTGTCATTTACCATCATCATTATCTCTTCTTGTATGCAATTTTAATTGCACTGAGTGCAACCAACATTAATGTCACCATCATTATGGTTGCAATTACTGCTGCTCGGGGCCACTGTTGTCCTGATTTTGTGGTATCAATAATTAATATGGGAAGTGTTGGCGGATTGGATCCACCGAGATAATAGGGACTGACAAAGTCGCCAAAGCTTAGGATAAAGCAGAATAAGGCGCCAATAATAAGGCCTATGCGAGCAGATGGAATAATGACTGAAAAAATAGCACGGAGCCTTCCTGCACCTAAGTTATGGGATGCCTCAATTAAATTTTTATCGATACTTGCCATTGATAGTGTTTGCAAAATAATCACGAGAGGCAGAGTTAGGGTCAGATAGCCAATCATTGTGCCAAACATTGTATTTAACATTTTAATGGGCCCAATACCCAGATATCCAATGATATTATTGATAACACCAGACTCTGCCAGCAGGACATACCAAGAAAAAGTGCGCACCAAGTAACTAGTAAAAAATGGGATAATTAAAAAGAAAATAGCCCAGCGACGGGCTGTTTCAGATAGTTTGAATGCTAGGCAATATGACGCTGGAAAGGCTATACAGGTTGCAGTTATAGTGGCTAAGAAAGCCAATCCAAATGACAGTCCATAGCTACTCCAAAAATAGCCCTTGGAAAAAATCTTAACCCAGTTAACGAATTCAAATGCTTCTTTAATTTGGTAATTCTTAACTAGAAAAAATGACATGGCAATCATAAAAACAAGGGGTGCGAGGAAAAACAACACCTGCCAAATGATAACAGGTAGGCGCCAAGTTAATGCGTACCCATCTATACGTCTAAGCCAATTTGAAAATATCATCCTTGTCCAGCCATTAACATTTTTTATACCTCTACTTAATAAATAAAAATTGGACCAACACTTAGGATGTTGATCCAAAATATAGGGAGCTAGTCATCATTTAAATAATTAAACAGTTGGAGAATGCAATCATTATTAATGATGGCCAGCTGTCAATTAAGAGCTCTTGTATTCAGACCAAAAGTCATTCCAGTCTTCGAGACTTTGCTGAACTGGGATATCCCTGTAGTGAATACGACCGTCATTAATTAATTTTATTGGGTTGTTACTGGCACCTTCAATTTGCCCTGTGCGTTGTGCTTCAAACATGTTGTCTTTTCTTAACGCCGCTTGTCCGGCATTAGTCACACAAAAGGCTGGGTAAGCAGCCATCGAAGCAGACTTGACCTGTCCTTTAGGTGAAAGTAAATAACGGATAAACTCATTTGCAATTGCAGCTTTTTTAGAGCCTTTGCCGATACAATATGACTCGGTCCATTGCAGCCCACCTTCTTCTGGCACTACTGAAGTAACGGGTGCACCATCTCTTTCAAGCGCGCCGGTAATCCAATCACCTATGCCGCACATTGCTAACATCTCACCATTCTTTAGAGAGTTAAATGAGCCACCATAATCAAAGAAACCACCCGTCTGTGGTCGCAGACTCATCATTGTTTCCTGCACTTTTCCCCACTGAGAAGAGTCTAAGTTGAATGGGCTAGGAATATTTCCATCATAGAGGCTAGCTGTTCCAAGATTGGGTAGATGCCAATCAAAGTGACCGACCTTACCTTTAAGATTTTTATTCCAGAAACAGTTATAGCTCATCGCTTCTTTTTCTGAGATCGCGTTACGATTATAAGAAACGCCAAGGAATCCAAATCGGATCATCGCTGAGTAAAGGTTTCCATCACGCCAGTGACCTGGGAATTTTTTGAAATCATCATGAATAAAATCATCAAATGGATAGTCACTAGGATTAAGCTGTTGAATATGACCCGCTTTATCTAGTTGCTGGACAAACTCCCCATCTGACAAGATTAAGTCATATGTCCCAGGTGGCGACTGGGCGATTAGGGCAAGCATGTTATCGCCACCAGCGTAGTACTTTGGCTTAAATTTGACATTATGCATGGCTTCAAACTCAGCAACAATGTCTGCTTCGCCATGGCCATACCACGCAAGCATATTGATCTCAGTGGGAGCGCCTAGTGCTTTTCCTGAGGTCAATATACTAGGCAAAGACAGTGCAGTGGCAATAACACCAGTCTGTTTCATAAACTTTCTTCTTGACGTTTTATTAGATTTATTTTGATCGCTCATAATTCTTCTTCCTTTCTCTGGGTTTTAGGGGGGAACGTAAATAGGAATTGTTAAGCTGTTTTTTTGGTAACAGACTTAAGATAATCAACTTCGAATACGTTCTTAACTGAAAGTGAAATACCTTCAACACAAACCTTCATTAATATTTCTCCTTTCTCTTTACTGGCATTTTTGGCAGACGATAAAGTACCAGAAGGAGGCGTTAACTCAGGATTTACAGGGAACATGTCATATGGAGGAAATTTAGCAGGAGGGTGGTCAACAATTTTGTTGATATCAACCAAATGGGGATGGAGGTGCAACATTAAAGACGTTTCTAAAACACCACCGTGTTCCAAATCCCAACCAGTAAAGCCATCGGGATAAAGGAGTTCTATTGTGGGATCTTCAACAAAATCCCAATAAGATAGAATCATCACATTCATATCAGTAATTCCATCCCAGCGTAATTCTCGAATAGCAAGATCGATGCCTTCAACAATAAACATCGAATTTTCATAATGACCATTCATCATTACAATCTTTCGGCTGCCATGTCGTGCTAGCTCCTTAATAATGTCTCTAACTGTATACATCAGTGTTTCACCATCCAAACTGGTGGTTCCTGACATATGATTTCCGCCACCAGACTGCTGTTGTGATTTGTATCCATAAGCAATGGGTGGGGCTACCATGGCATTATTAATTCGTCTGGCTACTGCCTCAGAAATGGCTGTTGGGATAAGAACATCAGGGTTCATCGACATGTGAGGGCCATGTTGCTCAAGTGCACCAATAGGTAAAAAGATTATTGCTTTACCTTTAGATACTGTTTTTTGATAAGTGACCCAATCAAGCTCTGCCATAGAAACCATATTCTTATCCTGCATTTATTTTTCTAATAAATTATTCTAGGCCATAGAAACACTGTTAATAAAATGGTATTTTTGGTTCATAGGCCACGGTTTTTCTGTGGTCTGATATTATTCAACTGTATTTTTGTTGTTAGTTATTGGAATTTATACGTTTATAAGTAGGAGGGTTCCCATGAATAGTTCGCTTAATCTTCGTCATTTACGTTATTTCATTGCAGCTGCAGAAACTAAAAAAATCCAATTAGCAGCAGAAAAAGTCCATATGAGCCCATCTGCAGTTGCTGATGCTATCAAAAGTCTGGAGGGCATACTTGGCACTACTCTTTTTGAGAGGCATAGGTCAGGGGTGTCTTTAACCTATGATGGGTACCGTTTTTTAGACAGTGCTCACAGAATTTTAAATATGGTGGATGATTCTATTTTCGTATTTCAGAATCAAAAGAAAAATATTGAAGGGCGATTTATTTTGGGCGCTTCCGTCTCCGTGGTGGGCTATTTTTTGCCTATTCCTTTGGGACAATTTGAAAAAATATACCCAAAGGTTCAGGTTAACATTGTAGAAAATTCGAGGGATGGTTTGGAGAGGCAGCTACGCGCTGAAGAAATAGATATTGCGTTTATGATAACCTCAAATATTAAGGTTTCCGAAGGTCTTGAAGTGGCGATTCTTTTTCGGTCAGAGAGAACTCTTTGGTGCGCTGAAAGCCACCGATTTGCGAAAATGGACAAAGTACCGCTTGCTGAAATAGCAAAGGAATCTTATATCATGCTTATTAGTGACGAGGCAGAAGCAAATACAAACCAATTTTGGAAGAGGTTTGCATTGAAGCCCAACGTTAGAATAAAAACCCAATCGGTAGAGGCAGTTCGTGGGTTTATAGCGAGGGAACGAGGCGTCGCTATATTATCTAATTTACTTTACCGCCCTTGGTCTCTTGATGGCACAAGAATTTTGTCAAAACAGATTGAGGAACCTATACCTAGTATGAACTTAGGCGTGGTCTGGAAAAGCAATAAGCGTTTAAGCTTAATTCAGCAGCAGTTCATAGATTTTCTCAAGCAGGATTCCTGGCGTTGGTAACTATTATAGGTTGAGATGCTCTATTTTTGAGTAAGAAATCTTTGAAATTGGCGCTTTTTAGCCTCTGCGTTTTACCACGTTACCTATATAAATAAACCCTTTTCAGTTGTGCAATCTGGCTTTTTATATCTTATAATAGCAACGATATTATACAGTTGGGCTGAATTAATGAAGAAACCAGACAACGTAACAGACTTTGCAGCTACACTGCCGTATCCAACCAATGTTGGTGCACCTGCGTTTACTGTTCCAGATGTACTAAAGCACAAAAAAGAGCGGGGCATTACCGCTACACATTACTTTGAAACAAAGTTTGATGAGCTAAAGGAAGAATACTTTAAGCTTGTAAAACTTGCAGAAGACACGCAGCTAGTTTACACCGCAACCTACAGCTTTCTTCCTATTGTGGGCAAAGTTTATAGTTTGTACCTAAATAACGAGAAGTTGTTTCTTAGCATTATTGAACCTAATAGATGGCCACAAATGACGTTCAAAGGAAGCTTTAAGTTTACGTCTGATAACACATGGGAAAAAATAGAAGAATCATCGGACTGATAAATAGGATTACCGCAGCAAACCACGGGGCTCTGCCTAAACAACGTTAGTCGCCGATAGGTGCCATGATTAATAGTTGGCGATGACACCCATACATCAATATACCCTGCAATTGCAGGGTTTTTTATGTTTAAAATTTAAACGAAAAAAAGTGCTAATGCAGATCTAAACATAACTAAGGCACCATTCTTTAAGATAGCTACTTTCTTCTAAAAATGATCACCTTTACAGTGTTTTACTTTAACGTCTCATCGAATTTTGCTACTATTTTCCTTTAGTATTTGAGTACTAGGGTGATTCAAATCTAGTGCGCTCTAGCCTATAACTAACTAGCACTAGTTGCTTTTTTAAATAAGCCCAGTGTTTACGCCCAAGCACTATAAATGGCTACAATTTCAGGTGTTAAAACTGTATAAGCCATTCAAATTTTAGCGATAAAGGAACCAAATGGGATATATAGATACGTTAATTCAAAATTGTAATGCTGCAAAACTAGCTGTTCCATGCAGAGAGTTTGTCCTTAAAGATCTAGCTGAGTTAGATAATATATCTCATGCGGTTTATATTATTGAGCAATTAGAGGGAGACATCACAGCGGCGTACCAAGATTTCTCGCAGTATAAAAAAAAGAAAGAGAGAAAGTGCGCCAAACTAAATTTTCCATCAAATACCATGTATGTTGGATCTTCCACTGCTGGGGTTAAACAACAGGTGCAGCAGCATGTTGGTGATGGCTATCATGGTACCCACGCCCTTCATCTAAAACATTGGTTTAAAGGAAATTACCAAATTACTATAAAAGTGTATGACGAACCCAAGGACGTTATACAAATAATACAGGATGACATTTCTGATATGTTGAAGCCTGCATTTGGTGAGCAGGGAGATAATAAGCCTTAGCGCCTGGTTAATAAATAGAGTTACGCCAATAGTGGGTGACAGAAATTAGGCCATTAGGATCAAAAGTAATGAAGAAAAAAACGTTTATCATTTTAACAATCACTCACATAGTGGCTGTGACTTTTGGTTTTGCTGCTGGGATCTATGCCTTACCCATACTGATTGCGCCATCTGCGCCAAGTGTCGTTGAAGTTCAGGCAGCGTCTGCACAGCCTGCCTACTCAGCTGTGTTTATAAGAAATCTTGAAGGCAGTGATGCACTTCACTGGGGTGAGGGTAAGGTAGCTCTTAGCAAAGGTTCTATTGCCTTTATGGGTAAGCTTGCTCCTGGGCCAGACTACAAGCTTTATTTATCCCCAGAGTTTGCGGAAACAGAAGCAGAGTTCAATCGCTTTAAACCATCTATGGTACTTATTGGTGAGGTGAAAACCTTTGAAAACTTTATCGTAAAGGTTAGCCCTAATATTGATCTGGCAGCATACAACACAGTTGTAGTTTGGTGTGAAACCTTTGGTGAGTTTATTACGGCGGCTAAGTATAAGTAGCAGTGAAAAAATTACCTGATAAAGCCTACTAATTTTGATGGTGGTGGTAGCCAACACAAAGGTAGCAAAAAAGCGTTTGTAAAAAGGTTTAGCGCTCACGCTTTGGGCTACGTAATGCTTAAATATGACTCACACAGATGCAAGCCTGTAATATTTTGCCCCACATACTTAGTAACGCTAACGATAAACAATGTAATTAATTAGGAATACAATGAAGCCACTAGATGTGATTTTACGCAAACCTATTCCGCAAGATGGCCCGTCAGTGCACCACCTCATTAACCAAATCCCCGAATTAGACAG
>Ga0209071_1000812_pt1 | contig 13883 bp, 24 predicted proteins | sample CoawatmetaG10DNA_2_FD_187513 | JGI IMG/M metagenome (GOLD analysis project Ga0209071, IMG submission 187513) | Marine microbial communities from the West Antarctic Peninsula - Coastal water metaG108-DNA (SPAdes) (version 2) | ecosystem: Environmental > Aquatic > Marine > Coastal ... | reverse complement strand
TGCAATTGTGTCTTGCACGAAAACTCTTTCTTGCTTTAGGATTAGATACTCTAATCTTCATGGTCTTCTCGCCTTTTGCTTTCGCACTAGTACCGCCATGACCAAAGTTAACCTTGACTACATTGCCCTTTTCATTATTGACGTAAACTTTAAACTTCTTAACATCGCCTCTTGTGGGTTTGTTTAGTTTAACTTTACGACCTTGGTATTCTGCTTCAAATAAATCATTGTCATCCACACTAAATCCCAAGTAACCATATTCTTCATGGAAATCTTGCGTGTCTTCTAGTGTTATTTCAATTGATTCTTGTAATAATTCTGTTAGTTTCATATCTATATTTCTCTATTGATTGACTAACTGTATTTATACTATAATTGATTTCTGTATCCTTGGGACATACCGTTAACTCTTTCTTGCATTTTCTGACGTTGTTTAGTTAATCTTCTTGCCTCTCTTTTGTTTTTCTTTATGTTTTTAAAAACTTTGCCCCATGCTCTTTCGTGTAAAAAATATACGATAAACTTTATTAAGGCATCTATAGATGCAATTGAACTTGCGACTGCCATACTACCAGTAACAATAAATGATATGATAAAGGTTATACATACCGATAATACACGGTAGGATAACGACTTATATAAGTGAATATGTAGTGCTTTCATAATTTTCTCCCTCTCATATGTATTTATAACCCATATTTACTTAAATATATGCTTATTTTTCAATAATTTAGCATATTTTACGTGAAAAACTTGACAATCAACGCCAATCTGCTATAATGGTAACATATAGTCAAGTAATTCATTATAATAATTCATTGGAGAAAACCATGAAGACTGATACATATGCAAAGGAATTGCGAAGTATCTTTAATCGTAATGCTTATTCAACATTGATTGCCCAAGTTGGTGACCAGTTGAATGATAGAAAAGACAGATTTGATAAGAGTGATATTATTGAACAAGCAGTTGCTGTTTATTCAGATGATAGGTTAGCATGGGTAGACTTAATTGGTCGTGACCATGTTGATACAAAAACTGGATTTGATTTAGAATTCAAGTATGTATCTAATGGACTATTCACTAAGGTACAAAAGTTACCTAAAAAGTTTGTAACTGTAAAGTTAAAGAACAGTTTAGGAGTTCACAAAGGAACTGTAATTGACCATCCAGCAGATTTTTATATGATTGGACAACAAGATGCAATCGCAATAATCAGTTGGAATGATATTAAAGATTATCTTGTAGCAGTACCAGATGGTATCGAGGCACGTATTCCATTTGATAAACTTAGTTTTATCTTTGATTTTAATGATATCAACTATGGTGATGAATTGATAGAAACAGATTATAAGAAAATAAAAATGGATGCTCAACGTACATTAATTGAGACTTTTTTATAAATAGAAATGACTCGAGGATGATGAGACTTTTGGAGAACTAAATGAATTTTATTAAATTTACATTTACCGCATTCGATAAAGAATACGTAGTTCATTGTGATAATGCGGTGTCTACTGATATTGACATATTAAACGAAAAAAGCAAGGCATTAGAGAAAGCAAATCGAGAGTTCCTCGACAAATTCTTAAAAGAAGACATAGACCCATACCCAGGATGGTGGATGGAATCTTCTGCTACCGATTTTTACTGGAACGTGGGAAACAATTTCGACTAGTTAACACCGTGTTAATCACTACATGTAATGTAATAAATAGTTTGACTCGTAAAAAAACATGGTAAAAACTTGACTTTGACGGCGTAGTATGTTAACATTGTTATATAAAGATTAAAAAGAGGTTATTATGGAATTAGAGAGTGTAACGTCATATATTATTTTATCAAGTATATTAATAGTTTTTGGTATTGCTTTGTTGTCTAACTTTTTCTTCCCATTCTTTATGGATGCGAATGACAAACTCAACGAAGAGTACAAAGATATTCCCCTAGATTAGATATTAGGGATAGTTGCAATTAAGTCCAAATTGTAGTTCATTTTTTCGAAAGTGATATGATGAGGAGTTGGTTGTGATATCGTGCGTTCCAATAAGAACGTATGCATCCGCACTGATGTAAAACTACTTTTTAATATAACAGGAGTAACATATGTTAGATAAAATCTTACGCTGGGTTTCTGGCGCAACAGAGGCTGGTGTTTCACTAATCGGACTTGCTATCGTACTACAAGTAGTATTTGGCGGATCTGTACCTTTCTTAGGTGGTGACGTTATCGGTACTGTAATTGGAATAGTTGGCCAACTTGGCTCTGCTGGTCTAGTTGGACTAATTTCTGCAGGTATTTTGTACAAATTATTCTCAAAAGATTAGAACCTAATATACGCAACAATTGGTATATTCGATTTAGAATGCCTGTAATGGGCATTCCTAATCCCACGGTTTCGGTACTTCCGCATAAAAGTACCACCTCATTCGCAATATAAATACTTACATGAAAGTACATTGCATCAGCGACACACATACACGACATCAGGAAATAGAACTTCCTGGTGGTGACGTGTTAGTCCACTCGGGTGACATCATGGGTGAACCCGATCCATCTCAATTAGCAGAATTCTTAGTGTGGTTCAGCGAACAAGAATACACTACGAAAATCTTTATTGCAGGAAATCATGACCACCTCTTTGAGGATAGACCTGACCTTGTTGATAAAATTCTTATAATGTTTCCAGAAGTTATATACTTACAAGATTCCGAAGTAGTAATAGACGGAGTAAAGTTTTATGGCGCACCATGGATACCAACAAACCGTGAAGGAAAAGCATTCTCATACAGAAGAGACGAAGACGATATTGCATCAACACACTGGGCAAAGATACCAAATGATACAGACGTTCTTATTACTCACGGACCTGCGTATAATAAACTAGATAGAATTATGCGTCCTGTAAGAAAAGACCAAACGAAACTAAATTTAGGTTGTCCAATACTAGGTAAAAGAATCGAAGATATTAACCCACAACTTCATATTTGTGGACACATACATTCAAGCCAAGGGATACTTGATATAAGTGAACCGACTACTACTTACATCAATGCCGCCAGTCTAGGTGAAGATTATCAATATTCAAATCAAAGAAGACATATAGAATGGGAAATTTAATACATGAGTAATTGGATAAAATATCAAACATCACATGAAGGCGTGGGAACTTTCGTATCTGTTTGGCTAGATGAAAAAGAAGGTCTAGTCAAAAGAATATTCGATGGCGACCACTGTGGTGATGGCGTGTCAAGGAGAAAGAGTAAAGCAGATATATTATTTAGAAATGAAATATATTGGCTAACTCATCCAGAGTTATCTAAGAGTAAATTCTTACCAGAACTTATCAGTATAGATGAAGAAACAAAAACTATAATTCAACGATATTATGGACCTAACCTACTTGACTATTATCCTGATAACTTTCCTATATCAAACATCTCTGAACAGATACTAGAGATGTATGAGTTCTTTCATAAAGTAGGAGTCAATAAGATTAATGGTGCATTATCTAATATGTCACTCAATGGTGAACAAGTTATTGCATTTGATTTTAAGTGGGCGAGACCTGCCCCTAAGGCGAATGCTAATGAACTAAAAGCATTTAAGCAATGGCTTACAAAGATTGACCCAGAGTTAGTAGAGAAGTTAATTAAGATGAAGACTTCTTAGTAGGTTCTTGTGTTACTTCCATTTCGGTATTTAGTAACTAGACCTCGCGGCTTATGTTGAGACCAAGATGATTTCTTGTTAAAGATGTCTTCATACTCTGGCAGAACTTCAAACAGAGTTTTTCCACCACGATGTTCATCTAGTATATCATTATACTCTATAAAGTTTCTTCTTTCTTGACCATCGTATTCGATATCACTACTCATCGCAGTGATGTATTCTTCAAAAATTTTAGTAAAACTCATCTCACCCATGTCGGTTTTTGTATCTAATTCTATAAAAGATTGCTTAATATTAGCAATTCGTTCTTTAGACTCCTCTAGATATTTTCTTCTGACTTTAGATGGTATCACATATAGTGACATATGTTTTGGTTCATAGCATATATGAAATATCATAATAAGTAGACCAATTTTCTCATTATAGTCTATAAGCCAATCACATACATCTAAGTACCTTAATGCATTTAGTGACATAAGAGTCAGGTCAATAGCAAGGGTTAAAGATGACATTTCATTAGTCAGTCTATCTAAGTTGTGTTGAATTGTTTTCCACTCACTAGGATAACGAATGTAATCGTTTAGTTCGCCATAACCATCAATTGATACTGCTAACTCTACTTCTCTGAACTGATTAGTCAAACTAATAAATCTATCTTGTATGTTTGTGAGATTTGTGTTGTATTGTAATTTTACATCTTTGGCTCTGCCATCATCAATTATCTTTTGAAGTATCTCGTAGTGTCTTTCATGTAATGTTGGTTCTCCACCAACAAAATAAATTAAGTTGACACTAGGCAGAATATCCTGTAATTCTTTCCAGAAAGAATCATCATTAATCCAATCGAACAAGTTATCATTTTCGTTAGTGTTAAAAAAGTGCATCTTACCATGCTTCTTTTCTAACTTTAGATTTTCTTTTTGAATTTGACTGCTTTGGTCAGAAGAACAAGAACGACATTTTAAATTACATAGATTGCCCAATCTAAGGTCTAGAAATCCAGGATTAGTTTCTAAATATCCATCATCTTCTGTACACTTTTCAAAGTCGATACTTTCATCAACTAAGTCAAACTCTCTATTCGATGTTATACGAACTGAATCCAACCCTTGGTCTTCCTCTTTCCAACACTTTGTACAGACATCTGGTTTCTCACCATTTAGTAATTGGAGACGTAATGACTTATAGAAATCAGAGTTCCATATATCTTTTATACTAGTATCGTTGACATTGCCCAACATCTCTTCATTACGTGGGGTATCTAGGTTACAACAGACGCCGCTTGTTCCGTCGGTCTTTACCATAAATTGATAGAAAGGATTAATACAGAATGTATTACTTTTTTGCATGTTACAAACCAATTTCAGGTAAAGTTATATTATCTTATATTTCTAATGCTGTCTTAATTGTAGGTGATGCAATATCAATTGCATATAATCCTGCTAATGTTACTGAAAGAATTTTCTCTAAACTTAAACCAATTATTGCAATTTGGGGCAATATAGGTGATAGTAGCATTAGAATCATAACTCCTAATCCTATCATTCTTGGGTGGGCACGAAAGAAACCAAAAAACTTTTGTAGTACTGTTTTTTCTACTTTTTCATCTGTCCCCAACATATGTTCTAGTTGAGCCATATACTCTTCCATCTCTTTATTTTTCTCTTCAGATGGTTCTGGTTGTTTTTTGAATTTTGCTATTGCTCTTTGAAGGATTGACTTGCTCACCTTTTCAGCAGACATGCCATCTTCAAGTAATGGTACTTGTGACTGAGCCCATTTCTTTAATTCATATAAAGTTTCAGATTGAGTAATCTCGCCAATTCTCATTTTTAGTCCTTAACGCAATTGTTTACACGAACACCACTCTTCATTTTAGTGCCATCTTTGTGATAACCATCCCAGCATTCTGGGTCTAAACGTTGTTTTTCTTCATCAACTTTTTTATTTTTTAGAAGTCCTAAATCATCAAGTCTTCGAACTATCATACCTCTAACATCTGCTTTAGGGTCTTTATCTGCCATTTCAGCAATATCATCGAATAGTTCATCATCACCAAGAATTCCATAAATCTTATCTTGTGCCTCATCGGCAGGCAATTCTTGTTGCATTAAGTCTTTTAATTCTTTAACTTTTTCTGGAGTATCAGGAATTGACCATGTACCTTCTGTTACTGGTTCTTCTGAAGATTCTACTTTTTCCATAACATCTTCGTCCCAATGTTGGTCTGATTTGATTACATTACCATGTTGGTCGTGAACATCTACTACGATACCCATGTCATTTGAAGAAACTACTACTTTGTAGTGTTCTGTATTGATTTCTTCTGACTGTTCCAATCCAAGTTCGGCTTCACTATATGAGTTTCTTTTGTCAGTCTTTGCCTGAAGATTCTCAATAACTCTTTTCCAAGTTAAAATGTCTACGTTGTTTTTATGTGTGGTCATAATGCTATCCTGTTGTGCTTATACGTTAAATGTATTTATCATTTCCGCTTGACATTATGTGGCATAATGTGGTATAATGGTTTTACTATGAATATAAAACACAAACCACAATTTAATATAGAAAAAGTAACTGCTCACTATAGCAAGAAAGACGGAGTACCCGTAAAGTACGTGTGTACATCTGACTTAGATGAGCAAGATATTCCATTTGATATTTACTATCGTGACACACCTCATCCTGAACATAATAATTATTATTTCGGATTATATGCAGACGAAGAGGATAGCATGATGATATGTAAAGCAGACTCAATTGAGAGGCATACATTTGGAATGATATCAGAACTAGGTACTGATGAATGGATATACAGTCAAAGCCAACATAACCTTGTCGAAAACAGTACAGGATTTATTGATGGTGGAAGAAAATATGTTAGAAGAGGTGGCGATTTAGAAACACAAGAACATGCGGTATACAAAGTATTAGATGGCGAATTTGTGGAAAAATGATTAAAGATACTGATGATGAACTTATGGTTATCACCATGGAAGAATGTGGCGAACTAATCCAAGTTTGTGCAAAAGCCATGAGAACTAAAGAGTATTCTAGTCAAAAACTAACAGAGGAAGTTGGTGATGTTATGTGTATGGTAGGACTACTACTAGAACACGGACTCATTAATGAAGAAGAAGTTGAAGAACGGGTAGCAGTAAAACTTGCTAAACTGGCAAAGTGGAGTTACTTAGTAGAAGATAATGAAGAGTACAAGGAGAAAAGAAATGACGATAGAAGACGTAGTACCAAACGAGGCAATCGAAGTAGAAGATAAGTTTGTGCGTTCAGAGTTACAAACTCAATTACGAGATGAAATACTTGAAGTCACATTTACAAAAGTAAATGGCGACAGACGAGTAATGAACTGTACATTGATGGAACAAATTATGCCGACAACAACTACAGAAGAAAAGAAAGATACGACTGATAAAAAAGTCAACGAAGATATTCTAAGTGTATGGGATATTGACGCAAAAGGCTGGCGCAGTTTCCGTATCAATACTGTTACAAGAGTGCGACAACACGGATTAGAACAGGCATGATGTTAAACATTTTTGACATTTGTGGTGACGTTATCAAAGATAATGAAGTATACACACTCAAAGATAATACCACACTAAATAACCTGGTTGTAAGTTCAACTGATATGAAACCTCATAAAAGTACAAATGGACATTCACACCCAGGACAAGAAGAAGTTTATATATTTGTAAAAGGTTCAGGAACAATGTATCTCGATAATGTGTCGAGAGATGTAAAGCGAGGTGACGTAGTTTTAATTGAAGATGGAGTACACCACAGAGTTGAATCCGATGAAGATGGATTATACTTTGTTTGTGTATTTGATGGTGGGAGAAACCATTAATAGGAGAAATAAAAATGAAAGTTTTATGTATATTATATGATGACCCGACAGGTGGAATGCCTACGAGTTATCCATTGGCTGATTTACCTATAGTAGATGTGTATCCTGATGGAATGACACTACCTAGTCCTAAGGGCAGAGACTTCAATCCAGGTGAATTACTGGGTTGTGTATCAGGTGAGTTGGGATTAAGAAAGTACTTAGAAGATGCCGGTCATACGTTAGTCGTTACATCTGATAAAGATGGCGAAGGTTGTACAGCAGATAGAGAATTAGTAGATGCAGATATTGTTATCTCGCAACCATTCTTTCCCTACTATGTAACAAGAGAATTAATGGAATCTGCACCAAACTTGAAAATGGCTATTACTGCCGGTATTGGTTCAGACCATGTTGATTTAGAAGCGGCGATGGACCATAACGTAGACGTTGTTGAGGTTACTTACTGCAACAGTAGAAGTGTAGCAGAACATATCGTTATGCAAATACTAGTATTGGTAAGAGATTTCACTACTCAACATCAGATTGTTAATGATGGTGGTTGGCATATTGCTGATGCAGTTTCTAGGTCTTATGATGTAGAAGGTATGCATGTTGGTACAATTGCTGCCGGTCGTATTGGTATTGATATGCTAAGAAAGATGAAGCCATTTGATGTTCATTTACATTACTTTGATAAACATCGTCTGAGCAATCAAGTAGAAACAGAGTTAGGTCTAATATACCATGATAGTGTAGAGTCATTAGTCTCGGCTTGTGATGTCATAAATATAAGTTGCCCACTTCATCCAGAAACAGAACATATGTTCAATGATGAATTAATTGCTAAGTGTAAGCAAGGCGCTTACATAATTAATACTGCTCGTGGTAAGATATGTGATAAAGATGCGATTGCTCGTGCATTAGAATCTGGACAGTTAAGTGGATATGCAGGTGATGTATGGTTCCCGCAACCAGCACCGAATGACCATGTCTGGAGAACAATGCCTCATCATGCAATGACACCGCATACTTCAGGTACTTCTTTGTCAGCACAAACAAGATATGCTGATGGAGTTAGAGAAATACTAGAATGTTTCTTTGCTGGAGATGAAATAAGAAACCAATATCTGATTGTCCAAGATGGAGAGTTAGCAGGTATGGGCGCACATTCGTATACTAAAGGAACTGCAACAGGTGGTTCTGAAGAAGCGGCAGAGTTCAATTCAGAAGATATGATATAAATGATTATTGACTGGTCGTTAGATACGATTAAACAAGAAGTTGATAAGATAAAGTTTGCAGAGGGCGATACCAGAATGGATGGTTTCGTCACCTGGACTTGCAAGAAAGACTTGTATAAAGTTCTGTGGCATGTTGAACAGGCTTTAAAGGACTGTAGTACATATGTAGATGAAGATAAGTTTATCGAAGAACACAATACGGACGAGATGTGGTCGATACTAAAGGGAGAGAAAAAATGATATTAGTTGTAGGTTGTGGATTCGTAGGCGAAACAGTAGCAAAATCATTACAAGAAGATGGCCAACCAGTTATTCGCATTGACCCGAAGTATAATGATAACACAATTGAAATGTATCTTGGTACTCCTGGTCTAGGAGCAATAGTTTGCGTTCCTACTCCTACAGTAGATGGGGTGTGTGATGATAGTATGATACGAGATGTACTTGACGAATTAGGTGACATACCAGTTCTTCTTAAGTGTACTGTTCCACCAAATATGTTAGAAACATATCCAGAAAATGTAACTTATAATCCAGAATTCTTACGTGCTAAAACAGCCGAAGAAGATTTCAAAAAACAAAAACATTTTATTCTTGGCGGCACAACTCAAGGTTGTTATTTCTGGGAACAGAAGTTTGGATATCTTCCAGAAGTCGAGTTTATTAAAACTGACCGAACAACTGCAAGTATGGTGAAGTATGTTCATAACACTTGGTTAGCAACTAAAGTTGCATTCTTCCATGAAATAATGAATAACGTGGGAGACAAATATAACCACAAAGAAATGATTAATGTCCTAGGAAAGTTTGAGAATATCGGACCTTCACATATGTCTGCACCAAATGAAGACGGTGGTCTAGGTTTTGGTGGACATTGTTTTCCTAAAGATACAGAAGCATTTTTAGATTTCACTGACAGTGAGATACTAAGAAAAGTTATTGAAGTCAACAATAAATTTAAATGAAACTAGGATTCGCTCTTGGTCCATGTGTCCGTGATATAATACTTGGCAATATAAAAGACGAAGATGTGGGATTCATACTAGTTGATGATGGGTTCAATTGGGATAGTCAACCTGACGGAATCGAGTTACTTCTTATGAACAATCTCATGCTTAAACAATTTGATGAGCAGGTTGTCTACAATCAGATTGATATTCTTCATTTCTCTGGTAAACTAGTAGGTACAACAAATAATGATATCTCTTCTTTTTGGTCAGAGTTTGCAGATAAAAACTCTCAATCAATTGGAATATGGTGTGATGTAATTGTATCACCAGAGTTCTCAACACCTGCAGTAAAACACGCCTGGGACCACTATCAGATGCTGGCCGGTCTATGTAATAAATAAAAACTTGACATTCCACTGAAAATCATGTATAATACTACCTGACTTAACATTAATTTAAGAGGTATACATGATATATGGAATAGGAGTCGATATTGTTGATATCAACAGATTTCATAATATTATTGAAAGACATGGTGACAAGTTCGCAAAGCGAGTGCTATCAAAAAAAGAGTACGGCACTTATTTGCAACCACTAACTAATAAAGCAACCTATCTGTCTAAATGTTGGGCAGTTAAAGAAGCATTTGTTAAGGCAATGGGAACTGGATTCACTAGTGTATACAACAAGAATGATATTGCTTATGGTTCAACTGGTGATGCCAGGCCATATATAGTTCTATCAAATGCAGTCGAGATTGAAGTAATAAAACTTAACATTAAAACCAATTTGAGTGTAACTGATGAGACGAGCAACGCAGTTGCTTTTGTTATACTTGAAAGAACTTTATAATTATTAACTAGAGGAAATAATAGATGAAATCAATGATAACACACTTTAATATAGACCATTCAGATAAATATGATGTTACTAAGAGAGGAGTTAATATGACAGAAGGCAATTTTATGACGACTAGTACTCGTGATAGGATAATGAAAGATATTCGTGAACTTGAGGCAAAAAAGTCTGCTATATCAGACAGAATTGGCGAAGCCAGAATGCAAGGTGGCTTAGAAGAAAACGAAGAACTATTGATGGCGTTAGAAGATATGCAACGTCATGACCAAGAGGCAAACCGCTACCAAGACATGCTGTTCGATGCATTAATTATTCCAGCAATCTCACTTGGTAAAAAGAAAAATGTAGTAGTTGGAGCAACAGTTACAATTATGAACATTGACAATGACAAAACATTCACATATACTATTCTAGGTGTACATGATTCTGACCCAAACAACGGAATTATTAGTATGAAATCTCCGATGGGTATGGAACTATTGACACGTGAAGTTGGTGATGAAATAGAAGTCAATGGGACTTACTACGAAATCCTAAAAATTACTGCAAAAAAGTTCAATTAATCAAAACAATTACCCTTAAAACTTGACAAAGTCCTATTATATGCTATAATGGTTGTATAAATTGGTTAAAATGAGGAAAATATGAGATTATTTAGTTTGACAATACTTGCAATGATTAGTGTTGTAGTCATTGCAGAAACGCTTGATGAAGCGAAAGCATTGCCACGTAATAATTATGAAGTAGTTTCGGTAGAACTTGAGTCAAAAGAACTATACTGTCTAGCACAGAATATCTTCTTTGAAGCGGGAAATCAAAGCCTCGAAGGAATGGCCGCTGTTGCTGATGTAACAATCAATAGATTAAATAATGCCCGTTATCCAGATACTATTTGTGGGGTAGTGAAACAAGGACTAAAACATCCAGATGGACAGATGAAAAGGTATAAGTGCCAATTTAGTTGGTACTGTGACGGTAAGAGTGACATCGTTCCATCAATATCAGCATCTCTCAATCAAGGTATTAGTAGTGCATGGATAAATTCACAAGAGATAGCATATGCTATGTTGTTAGAATACGAATTGAGCCAGGTTAGTTGGTTAGGTATTACACAGGGTAGTACACATTATCACGCAAATTACGTTGTGCCGAATTGGGTTCAAGACCGGGGCATGAAACGTGTCAAGCAGATTGGCTCACATATATTTTATAAGTTTGGTGAATAAAATGGCTAAACATACACAAAAATATCTAAAACCTACACTGTTTAAAACTAAAGGTTCTGTGTTTGAAGGACTGTTGTGGAAAAAACCTAACTCAAAAGGCACAGATACATACGATGTAGTATGCACTGAAAAGGGATTTACATGTGATTGTATGGGGTTTACATTTCGTGGCAAGTGTAAGCACAGTCAGGATGTACTAACAAGAATAGAAGAGGCACTAGACGACCGTTCACCGAAATATCGTTGGGAGTATACATAATGACAACACATGCAACAATTGATATAGAAACATTAGGAACTAGTCCAGATACCGTCGTATTGACTATTGGTGGAATCAAGTTCGACCCGATGGCAGATGATGGGTTACATAGTGAATTTTATTACCGTGTAGATGCTGATGAACAAATCAATATGGGTCGTACTGTTGACGAGAAAACACTTGAATGGTGGGAAAAGCAACCTACAGAAATCAAAGCAGAAGCAATGGATCCAGATAATAGGGTTTCTGTAGAAGAAACATTAAAGTCGCTAAATAAGTGGCTGGTTGGAGTTGATAAGATTTGGTGTCAAGGTCCAGTATTTGATATTGGAATACTAGAAAATTTATACAGACAGATAGACTCACATCATAATTGGTCATTTTGGAATATTAGAGACAGTAGAACATTGTTTGGATTAGCACCCAAAGACCCACGTAAGGAAATAAACTTTGCGGCACACAATGCCTTAGCAGATGCTATCGTGCAAAGTTTATGTATTCAGAAAGTTTATAAATCATTAGGAATTGACAAATGAGAATTGAAGAAGATGTAAAATTAGATTATAGCGATGTACTAATCAGACCAAAACGTAGTACATTGGGGTCACGTAAAGATGTTGACTTAGAACGTGGATTTACTTTTCGTAATTCTAAATGCGACACACTAGATGGTTATCGACATTACCGTGGAGTGCCTATTATGGCAGCCAATATGGATGGTGTTGGTACAATGGAAGTGGCAGATACACTTGCTAAACAAAAAATGTTTACATGTCTAGTTAAGACATTTGCAGTAAATCAACTAGTTGATTATTTTAATAATGATGAATGTACTTCGCCTTTCGATGATGATTCCAGACGAGAGTACGTAGCAATGAGTATTGGTATTACTGATACTAATTTAGCAAAGTTTAACGCAGTATACAAATTAGTTAATGAAGGTAATCTAAAGTATGTTTGTATTGATGTAGCGAATGGTTACAGTGAACGTTTTGGTAACTTCGTTAGAAAGTTTAGAAAAGCATTTCCTAATGTAGTAATTATTGCAGGCAATGTAGTAACAGGTGAAATGACAGAGGAGTTAATCTTAAATGGAGCAGACATTGTTAAAGTGGGCATTGGTCCTGGTTCTGTCTGTACTACTCGTATTCAAACCGGAGTGGGTTACCCTCAACTCTCAGCAGTCATTGAATGTGCTGATGCGGCCCACGGATTAGGTGGACTTGTTATTGCTGATGGTGGATGTTCAACTCCTGGTGATGTTGTAAAAGCATTTGCTGGTGGAGCCGACTTTGTGATGTTAGGTGGAATGTTAGCAGGTCATGACGAAGGCGGTGGTAATATCATTGCTAAGATTTATGAAACAGATGAAGTTGTTAAAATGGGTGATGGCTTCTACGAAACAGTATACAAAGAAAAATCATTTATACAGTTTTATGGTATGAGTTCAGACGCGGCAAATACAAAACACTTCGGTGGACTTAAAGATTATCGTAGTTCAGAAGGTCGTGAAATACTTGTTCCATATCGTGGAGCAATAGAGAACACTATACAAGACATATTAGGTGGCACAAGAAGTGCATGTACTTATGCAGGTGCCCAACGACTTAAACATCTAATGAGATGTGCAACGTTCATTCGTTGCACTGACACACATAACCGAGTATTTGAGAATAATTAATGGAACAAATATCTGACTCTTCAATTCATATCATGTCTTCTACCTACACAGAGGGAGTTGCATTGCCATATAATGTTTCAATGCTTCTTAATGATGCAGATAACCATAAAGCATTTAGAAAAATGATGGCAGAAAAGTTCAATCA
>Ga0209071_1000807_pt1 | contig 13911 bp, 9 predicted proteins | sample CoawatmetaG10DNA_2_FD_187513 | JGI IMG/M metagenome (GOLD analysis project Ga0209071, IMG submission 187513) | Marine microbial communities from the West Antarctic Peninsula - Coastal water metaG108-DNA (SPAdes) (version 2) | ecosystem: Environmental > Aquatic > Marine > Coastal ... | reverse complement strand
GTATTATATATATTATTTGTCAATAAACTGCGATAGTTCAGGTGCTTTCCAACCTTCTGGTTTTAGTACTTTACCGTCTTCACGCTTAATTACTTTACTGGTTGTAGGATCAATCTTTGCAAAGTTTGTGTTCATTACTTCTTTCCAGGCAGCTTCACCGTCCCAGCCTGCGGCACGTATTGCACCCATAGTAACAACTAAAATGTCAACTAGTGCATCAAGTTGTTCTACTTTGTCGTGCGTTCTAAGTGCTTTTTGAAGTTCAATATACTCTTCGTCTATTAGATCAAGGTACATATTGTAGTTTGCTTCACTTGCTGGTTGGTCACATGCTGTTGCAAACATGTCTACATCGTTAAATGGATTAGTCATTAGTAAACTTTTCTCTCTGCTTTTTGATTTAATGCTGTTTGTACAAAGTCACCTGGATCGATAGTATCTGGGTTCCAGTCACCAGCGGAATTTTCACTGTATCTAATGTCGTCTGGCTTTTCGTCTGCAAACGCTAAAATGCTCTTTGCTTCTACCATACGCACTACATATTCATCACTGTCGTCATTGTCTTGCATTGAAAGACCTCTAGTCCAGCGACCGTGCTCAACTAATATCCATTGCCCAACTGCAAACTCGTCTTTGTTGTCAGGACCTTTTGCAAATACCTTACCCCAGCGCGGATATACACCTCTAACATTGCCGTCATCGCCAGCAATAAGTATGCCACCTTTAGTCTTTTGTTCACCAAAATCCATATCAGTAACAAGTACTCTATCTTTAATTGGGCTTAGTCTGCCTTTAATTGTCTTAATGTTACTTGTAGCCATTTAAGTTATTCGCCTTTTTGTGTAAAATTGCCATCTGAGTCTTCAACCCAATCGTCGGTTAAATCTTTCTCAACTTTTTGTTGTGCTCTAGAACGTGTTGTTCTTGGGGCTTGTGCTACTTCAGCAACAGCTTCAGCAACATCTTCAGTTGCTTCCTGTTCTACAGTTGCTTGCTCATCAGGCATACTTGCTGGGTTATCAGTATAGTAATCCCTGTCTAGTTCTTCTTTTTTACGAATAATTTTGCCACCTGGTCCTAATTCGTCACCACGTGCATTTACTCTAGCATTACCGACTGCTACTGCTAACTCATTACGTTGACGTAGCATATCCATATCAACTTGTTTGCCTTGCATACTTCTATAGGTCTTTTGACCTTTTGTTTTCATTACCATTTTTACTCTCCTTCTCTATTAATACTTATCTCAGGAACTCGGTCCAGTCCAGGTCATACTGGATTGAGTCTACTTTGTGTACGCCTATTAAGTATAGTACATAACTTGCTACACTACTTCCTCTACCTACACCCCAAACAATATCATTTTCACGCATAAAATCTACTAGATAAACCATATAGCGTAATAGATCATCCATACCACGACTAGCAAATTCAGCATATTCTTCATTAACTCTGGACCATTCTTTAGAGTATTGTGCAGTTGCTAAACTATCAGATTGTAGTTTTTCTTGTAGTTTTTCTAATAACCAACCTTTTATGTCTATGGCTTTATACGCATCAGGCATAAACCATTCTGACTGTAATACGCCATCAAATTCTTTTTGGTCTACATCTAGTGGAATATATGGAGTAAGTGCAGGTCTGCCTTGATCTTCCATAGCTTTATTAAACTTGGATATATCATCACTAGGTTCACATAATACAACATGACACTTGTCAACATGACCTGAATAGATCATATCAACTAAGTCTTTATTTGTAAATCGGGGTATTCCTAGAGGGTCTGTTTTTATCAGCATAAGTATATTTTAACTTACATTGATGAGTTTGTCAAGTCCTGATTGTGAATTATCCATATCTTTTTGCATTGATACTGCACGTCTACCATGTGCTTCTGCAATATACATATCAAGCAATGAAGATATTTGTTCGTGTACTTGAGGATTAGATGTCATAAAATACTTACGTTGTAATTCATTAATCTTATCCTCCAGTTCAGGAAGTGTAATGTCTTCAAAACTTTGTACTAACGGATTAAACATTTATAGTAAATTCGTTATAAATTGACCTTTGTACTCGCCGTATATACTAGCACCGGCATCGTATGACCAAAAGTCGAATATGTAAGGTTGTGTAGCACTGTCGACTGTAGTTGGATTTGTAAATCCTGTTGGTACTCTAAATGTACTACCTAATGATGTAAATGTAACAGTGTGTCCACCGGCACTACCAATTAAGTGTACGGTCATTTTAGCAAGTTTTCCACTTGCTGGAAAGTCTGTTAGTGTTAATGTAACATTAGCGCCAATTGTAAAGGCTTGATAATGTCCATTTGAAAAACTAACGTTAGTGTTGCCACTTAGTGAACCGCCATTATAAAACGCTTCAGTCTGTTGAAGTATATTTCCGCTAATTTGATTATTACCTGAAAACGTGTTTGCGGCATTTAATACCGAACTTGTTGTCTGTAATGTTGTGATTTCAGAAGTAGCAGTTGCTAATCCTGTTTTGATAATTGTGAAATTATCTCTAAATCCTTGACTATCATTGTCTTGTCCAGCTACTGGATAAGTCCCGTCAATTGTTGCTGATATAATTGTACTTGCCATGTTAATTCCTCTACTGTGTTATTTATCGTTGTTATGCGTTGTAGTCGTAATTCGCGAACAGGATATATTGTTCTGCACTATTGCCTGAAGTACTGTCTACAACATAACGATCGATAGTTACGTCTAATGATTGAAAATTAAATTTACTATTTTTAATGTTAGTTAATACTTCTGCACTCTTTCCAGGTTTACAATAACATAGTGGTATTGCTAATGTAAAGCCTGCTTCTTGCGTACCTGCACTTTGCGGAGTACGCATCCATAATGGTAAAAACCCGTATGCTGTTGCTCCAGTAGCTTCTAAACTTTCGCGCATATTAGTAATGTTAGCAATGTGTCTTACTTCGTCACCGCCTGATACTTTAATAGCATCACTGTCAGCTAACGGAATGTTTTTCGCTTCACCTTGGTTGAAGTTTTGACTATCAGTTTCACTAAGCACTGTTAAAATACTACTATTATCCTGACTTACTATTGTATCGCCTACTTCTAAATATGTTTTACTACCTGGAAAGTAATACTGTGAATTGCTTTCATCTGCACCTGTTGATATATAGTTTGGTGTGTATCCTGATACACCTTCTGCATTGTCTTTGTATATTGATCTTAATTTTACTTTGCCAGGCTTTGTAAGAACCGGTTCGATATAAGTTGTGTACAATGCATGGCCTAATGGATTATTACCAGCGGCTGCAATTCCTTCTGGTGTACGCATATTATCATGCCATTCCGGTGCTAGTGATCCGCTTGTTACAAACTCAGTAACATAGTTCCATTCACCTAATACTAGCAACCAAAGATATTCACGCATTAGTAATGCTCTAAAGTCTGTGTCAGTTCCTGGAAATGTACCACTGTATCCAGAAATATTAAATCTACCATTGTTTATTGCTTCTACCATTGCAAGGTATAATGCACTAGTTTGATTAGATTGTGATAAAGCTGGCTCAGCTGATAAGCCGTAAACAGTAATAGTGTGTATTAAGTGTTCTAGTACTTCAAGTGCTTGATCATCGCCTACAAGGCTCTCACCTGGCTGTTCCCAAATATGATCTACACTTTGAAAGTTGTATTGAAACTTAGTTAATCCTGGATAACTGTCACCTGCATTATCAGACAGCATACTAGGAGTGTAAGCACCTACACCTACCCAACCAATCTTTTGTGCTGTCTTCATTGACTTCATGTTGTTAACTGCTATCATTTGCTTAGTAGGGTTAGTATTGCCGCCGTATGTACTATCTAATAGTAAAGTTACAGTCTTTGCTACTTTCCTTATAAACTCGCTAGTATTTGCTTTAGCACCGCCTATAGCAGGAGTTCCTACTAGTTTAATGCCATACACATCTAAGAATCTATCATACGGTGTATATCTGCTACTAGATAACAACGGGTCTGTATTAAACACTTCGTCGCCGCCTTTCATTACAGGTATACCATCGTTAGTAAAGTCTCGATTGTTTACATCAAAAACTCCTACTCTATCTACAGTTACAGTGTTGCCACCTTTAATTGTAAAGTCTTTTTTGGTTTTACCTTTAATTGGTTCTGAAGGGTCAATTACTTCTGCATAGATAACTTCGTATACTGTATCAGTTGTTCCTGGAGTTATTGCTAACGCAGTCTTAACTGTGCCTACTTTATAACGCCTTTTCTTGTGATACTTTTGACTGCTTGCAAAGAACGTGTCTAACGATTTTGTTTCTAATCCTGCGTATGCTAATATCTTAACATCTTTTTGTAATCCAAAGTCTGCATCGTTTGGACGATACAATACGTTTGATGGAAATACATTTGGATTGCTTATTAATCCTCTATAAGATGCTCTTATAGTTTCATTCATAAACGGTTTCATAAACAAGTTACTGTACAACAAATCGTTTTTATCTAAAATATTAATAGTGAATTCTTTAGTTACTGCACTGTACCCGAATCTATCTTTAGCTTCAACAGTAAACGTATATGTTCTGTCAACTGTAGTATCAGCACCGTCAATTAACAATAATCCGGTATCAAATATTGTTAATCCGCTAACTAACGGACTTAACGTACCAAACTGTTGCACTTTACCTGTTATTTCACCATCAAGTTGTAACACTAGTCCAAAAGGTAATCTTCCTGCTGTCTTAGTATAAAGCAACGGAGCATCTGTAACTGAACTAGTTGCTTCAACTCTAAATACACTTGTAAAGTTTGCGTCTATGGTTCCTAATACCTTCTTAGTAGTAAATGCAATAGTCGAATCTACTTGTCCTAGTATCTTTACTGTAAATGTTTTATCTTTTGATGACTGTATAACTTGCGCATCAATTAAATTAGCGGTAACTGTAAATTTGTATTCTTTAGTTACTGACGGCTGGTAAGGTATGCGTCCCGCAACTTCCCCAGTTGATACATCTAAAGTCATACCTGGAGGTAATGTACTTGCACTAGTATCTGGATTTGTTGCTTTTAATACAAACTGTGTACTACCTTGTTGTAAGTTGTTCTTTAGTACATCAAGAAATATTGTAACGTAATTATTAGCTCGTCTATATCCTATATCACTGTTTGTTAACCATACAGGAGTTCTAAGATATGTGTTGTCTGTAGTAAACACTCCAGTGCCTACTTGCAATAGTACGTTGTCTGCTCTTAAGAAGTCATCGCCTACTACATAAATTGTAAAGGATCTTTTAACAACAGTGTCGCCGTCATTTGCACTTACAATAAATTGGTAAAATCTGTTAAGTTTCTTTGGTGGAGCAAATACTGCGTTTGGAAAGTACTCTCCATTATAGTAATACGAACTTATACTAGTAAAATCAAATGCATATCCGTCATAGTTATTTGTATCATATGCACCTTTATTTGCCGCTAGGTCTAGTGCTAGTAATGGATCAACTACACCTGATATTAGACCGTTGCTGTCCATAGTAATACCTGAAGGAAGTTCTCCGTCATCTTTATTAATGTAGTACTCTAATGTTTGTCCAGCTGGTAAATCTAAATCTGTTGCTTGTAATTGGAAATTAATAATTTCGTTGTCTAGTACAAAGTAACGTTTGTTCTCTGCACCTACTGACAAGTTCCCTGCAGGAGTTAACCACTCAGGTTCGTCTGCTCCTTGCACTTCAATAGTAAACGTTCTGTCTTGTACTTGCAAAGCCGCATTAGTTGCTCTAAGAACAAACGTACTAGTAGTAGCACGTGGCACTGCTGTTGGTGTTCCAACAATTTGGTTATTTTTTAGACGCATACCCGCTGGTAAGCTACCTGATATTAATTTTGTTATAATAGTACCACTATTAAGAGGTAAGTTAACTATAGTCGTAATACTTTCTTGCAAAGTAGTTAACTTAGTTCCGGTGAGTTGTGTCCAATGGCTCATGGTTAGATTGATCCAAGATTAGTAGAAGCAATCGGAGCAAGTATAGTTCCGTAGTCGACATCTACTACATATTGTAAATAATCTCTATGACTAAGGTGTGCTTGCGATATTGCTCCAAAGTCAAAATTATTTTCAAAAGAAGTACTTCCAGTATCATTATTAATTGTAATAAAATCTCCTGATGCACTAGTACTAATACCTGTACCGCCGAATATTTTAAATGTAGTACCGTCAGTTATTGCAAGACTACCCGAGTCAGTAACAATAGTATGTCCATTTAAGTCTGCCGCAATAGTAATTAAGTCACCGGTAGTTGTAACAGCTATTCTATCGCCTCCTACAATTTTACGGAATTCTAAGTTGTATCCTGTCTTTTGTTTGAATACAGCGTTTCCGCCTACCCCTACATTTGAACCAGTAGTTGCTTCGTCATTACGCAAGTCAAGTTCATCGAAGTTAGAATTAACTTTAAGAAACGCGGCTCTGAGATCATCTCCAGTACCGTCATTAGCTAAAGCGCCTATATTGATTGTTTGTATTGTCATTATATTTTCCTTATACTAGTATTTATTCGCTTACGGATAATCGCCTGCGCCCCACTGAATTCTAACTCCGCCATCTTGTGCATTATCGAGGGGTTGAGCAACGACAAACCACTTATAATAGCTTGGCGGATTGTAGTTATTAGCATTGACATCTTCATAACGTATTCTGCCGCCATTACCACCGCCACCGCCTCCGCCTACTGATACAGTTGCATCATTACTATTACTTCCTACTCCGCCGTTTGTTGCATTACCGTAATCATAGTATGGGTAACTAGCAGTTACTAATTCGGCGGCTCTTGTACCAGTAGCACCAGTAGTGCCTTTGCCGTGTAGCTCTACGCCACCGCCACGTCCAGAAAGACCGTTTTTCTTATATCCACTGCCGCTGTTGCTATACGCCGCTCTACCGTAGCCACCTTGGCCACCACCGCCACCGCTACTAGTATTATCGTATCCTGCCGCGCCACCGCCGCCACCGCCTCCACTAGTGTTACCGCTTGCAGTATAGCCACCAGCACCAGCCATGCCGGTTCCGCCGCCTCTAGTAGTTCCATAATCGCTGTTGGTTTGAAAAGTTCCAGCCGCTCCGCCAGTCGTAGCGTTATAGGCTTTACCGCCGCCGTTACCGTATATTATAGTAGTGTTGCCGCTGTCCTTAACTGTACTACTTCCGCCACTTGTTGGAACAGTAATAGTTCCGAAACCGCTTGTAACAGGGTCCCAGGAAGTGTTGGCGTTAAATGCGCTGTCAACAAACAATTTATAATAGTTATCAGTGTAATTTCCTGAGCAGTCTCCTCTATTACCCCCTGCACCTACTGTTACAGTAAATGTGTCTCCAGGGCTTACTGTAATATTATTACAATATGCTAGGCCACCACCAGCGCCGCCGCCACCGGATCCGCCTGATCCTCTACCAACCATACCGCCACCGCCACCACCTACTGCTACTATGTCAATTGATGTTACACCAGCTGGTACTGTCCACACAGACGCTCCTGGACTATAAAACGTTGCCGAGCCCGCTGGGGCCGCACTTGAGTCGTTAATTATAACGCTACTTGTAACGCTTTTTCCATCAAGTGTTAATAGTAAAGTTTCTTCACCATCAGCACTTTGGTCTGCTGTAACTGCAACTGATAGTGTAGCAGAGTTGTTACTAACTGTGAAGGTACCTGTTAGATTTGCTCCACCTATGTCTGCTGATTGAATGCCAGTCATTGTATATGCTACAGTTACATTGTTTGCTACATTAGTTGTTGTCAACGTAAAGACTATTGTTGCTCCTTCGTTTACAGTACTAGCACTGCTGGCCAATGCATACGTTGCAGTTCCTCCACTAGCTGTTGTATATGGATCTAATGGCATTTTATATTCACTTGTTACTGACGGACTGCTTAATGCACTTAACGCAGTTCTAGCAAATGCACTAGCAGATTCTGACACAACTAGTGACTGTGGGCCTGACCAACTGTTGTAAGTTACTCCGGTAAAGTTACTGTCTCCGGCTGTTCTTGCCTCTACAAATCCTGTTTCACCAATAGCCCAATCTTCATATGTTTGTGAAACCACTGAAGACCTATTACCAATCCCTGCCCCGTAATGGTCTTCTGACCCTATTGGAAGTATTGCTACAAACTGCGAAGCATTACCTGTTGGCAGTTTAGCTCCTGGGCTACCTTGCCCACCAACTATTAACTTTGTCGGGCTTGCCACTGACTTGTCTACGTAAACACTGTTTATAAATGTATTACTAGTAGTAAGTAACAATCTACTATCAGCAGTAGTTAAATCAGCAGTGTCTATTGTAGCATAAAATCCGTTCAACGCTCCTACATAAGGAGTAAAGTTTTTTGCAGTATCTTCTTTTTGTTGTCCTACTACATAGATCTTTGTGCCGTCTATCTTAACATCTGTTAGTACGTTTCTCTCAGTAGTGCCTGATCCATCGTAAAGACTAATACGTTGAAGTGTGTCAATACCCTGATGATGTATGCGCCATACTTCTCCCTTACCAGAAGATGTATCGTTTAGTGTTACTACTATACCTGGATACTTTATTACATCAACATTCTCACCGTCTACTTCTTCTTGAACCGTGTATTGGTCCTCGACGTCCATTCCACCTATAGTAATATCAGTTGATGCATCTTTATTTTCAAAAGTAACTTCTTTATATTCAGCTGGCAATCCAGTTCCGCCTATTTCGTATATTCTTACAAAGATTTTATCTTTTTGTTGTGTCCAATCACTGCCAACTTGTGTAGGTGTCCTACCAAAACTAGTGCCTGCAATGTAATAAAAGTTACCACTGTTTAATCCAGTAAACTGTTTATATGCAATATGTGTAAACTCTGTATTAAGACTGTTTGTAGCAACTAATCCTGGGTAGTAATAAGTAGTAGAACCACTAGTTAGTTCCACATTTGTTCCGTTTGTTGGGTTTAGTCTATCCCAAAATGATCCAGTACCGTCTGTTGTCCAGTCGTCTACTTTTACAACACCTATAACATCAATTACACTTGTTCCGGTATACGGAGTCGGCAAGTCTACTTTAATGATATCTAATGCCCATGCATGACTTGCTGTGCCTGCTGATTTAGTATACTTATTAATCCACTGTGTTGCGCCGTCAGTATCAAGTTTAACTACTAGTACTTGACATTTTCCAGTATCAACACCTTTGTCAATAGTACCGTCTATCATATTTTTATCAATGCCGCCTGCTACATATATGTCATTTGTAGATACATCAACATATAATGCTTGAAGAAACCCAGTAGATGGAATAGCCTTACGCCATACTAACTCACCATTTATGTTTAGCTTGTACACAAAATATGTATATACATTAGAACTTGTAATTGACTTTGATATAGCAACTGTACTGCCTATACTATCAGCTACTACTTTTATTACTGATTCTGATGCAGAGGTATAGTCTGTAGATTTAGCCCAGTAAGTTCCACTAGTGTATATTGTTCCGTTCATTAACGAATGTGCTGAACATTGGTAGTATGTCTTGCCTGATGTTCTTGGAGTGTATGATACTACACCTGATTGTGAACCGTTGTTAGTTACATCAGCTACTTGATTTTGAGTACCAACTCCAACTTGTGTTTTTATATAAAATGGATGTCCTGAAGCGTTAACAGTAAATGCCATTGTATCATCTTTATTTAATACTATAAACGGATTGTTACCAGTAAATGCCGCATTCCTGTCTGTTGCTGAGCTAAACGAATATGCTCCACTGCCTGCATTTGTTACGTTACTAGTGAAGCTTTGTTCTGATCCAGTTGATGTATCAGCAATTACTACACTTACATTTGATGTGCCGTTGTCAAGAGTCATTGTAAATGTTTCGGTACTTTCTAATGCACTATCTGCTGTAACTGCTATTGTTTTTGTATTTGATGCTGGTGTAAGATTACTAGTTAGTGTTTCGTTACTAATATCTGCACTAGTAACACCAGAGATTGTATACGGTATCGGAGTGTTTGTAACTGTTATGTTATTTGTTAGTGTAACAACGAAGTTAGTACCTTCTGACACTGATGATTTATCTGATGATAATGCGTAACTTGGTGCTTGGAATTTATATGTTGTAATATTACCAGGCCATGTAAACATTAATGCTCCTGCAATTCCAGCGTTTGCACCAGGCGCAGAGCCTGCTAATGAATGTACTAACACTCCACCACCTGCCGCACCGGCAGCTAGAGCGGCTCCTACTACGTTTCCTGTGCCGCCAGCAACTCCGTTACTAGCTGTACCTGCACCTGTAATAGTTTGACTTGTTACTGTAGTGGCCTTTAGTCCACCGAGTCCACTACGACCTAGTGTAACGGCAACACCGCCGCCCCTTGCGCCTGTAACAGCACCAGTACCACTTTGCCAATCTTGTGTCCATCCATGACCACCGCCACCACCTGATCCAATTGTTCCGTCAATAGTTGTTTCTGCTGGAGCAAGTTGTCCTGCCGCAACTGATATTGCAGTTTGTGGAGATCCTTTGCCGCCAACCGCACCCATGCCTGCCGCACCACCGCCACCACCAACTACTGCTGATCCTGTTGCCGCTGCCGGACGGAAACTTGCTCCGCCTGCTCCTCCACTCTTTGATCCGTCCCACGGACCTGATACGCCACCGCCGGCGCCACCTGCAAGTAACGCTCCGACAGATAATGATGCTAATGCAGAACTTGATCCTGCAACACCACCGCCTGCTACATAAGTTACACTGTTTATTGTTATTGAAGTGTTTCCGCCATTTGCACTACTTCCTGATCCGCCCGTGCCTATAGTAAATGCTATAACATCACCAGGAGTTACTGTGATGTTATTCTTGAAGCCGACAGCACCACCGCCACCTCCTGAAGTTATAGTTCCTGCGCTTCCACCGGTTAATCCTGCGGCTCCGCCACCTACAGACATAAATCCAATATTAGTAACTCCTGAAGGAACTGTAAATGTTCCGCCACCTGCTGAAGTAAATGCTTGTGTTCCTGATATAGTATCAAGACTAGTATCAATTATTAACGCTTGAACATATACTGCTGGGTAAGCGTTTAATGTAAATTGTAAGGTTTCGTTTCCGTCTGTAGTTAAATCATTTGCTAATGTAATTGTTGCAGTTTCGGTAGTTCCTACTACAAATGATCCTGTTAGTGCATTACCAACAACATCGCTTGCACTTACTCCTGTTATAGTCCACGGAATAACTACTCCTGGAACACTATTTAAGCCTGTCAATGTTACAACAAGTGATTGTCCTTCGTTTATTTGACTAGCTGATATTGCTAATGTATATGTTGCCGCTACTGTACTTGAATCAGCTATCACTGCTATCACTGATGCTTCGCCATTATCTAATGCAAATGTTAATGATTCTTGACCTTCTGATGTTTCGTCTGCATTAAGTACTAATGAGATAGTATCTGTAGTCCCAACTACAAATGATCCGGTTAAAGACGCATCGCTAATATCTGAACTAGTAACACCGCTAATTGTATATCCTAATGTAGTGCCTGTGGCAACGTTGCCTGTTGTTAAGGTAACTATTAAAGTAGTACCTTCGTCTGGAGTAGCATCATTAAATGATAAGAAATATGTAGCTGTTGGTTTGCTAGTGTCAGCAATTGTTACGCTAGTTGTTGCGTTGCCGTTGTCAAGTGCTAATGTAAATGTTTCTGTACCGTCATCAAACGTAGTATCAGCTGATGCTTGTATTGTTATTGAACTAGCTCCACCAACAATGAAGTTTCCTGTTAAACTTGCTCCGCCAATATCTGTAGTACTAACACCTGTAATAGTGTACGGAACGATTGTACTAGTAACAAGATTTGTTGTTGTTAATGTTATAGTAAACGTGTCGCCTTCATTAACACCGCTTGCTGTTGATGTTAGTGCGTATGTTGGAACTGCTACTTCTTCCTGTTCTTCACTACTAACTGTTCCGGCTGCTTGAAGGACTATGGCACTATTATACGGCTGGAAAGCATATACGTTTGGACCGGTAAATAATGAAACGGTACTTGTGAATAAATCTACATCTGCAAGTGGATTATATAGAAGGCTTGATATAGCATTTGATGTTATCCAAGTTTTACCCAGTGCTGTAGTAGTTGCTGGCTCTATTTCTAAATAGGTAGCAAGTAGTCCTGCAATTTGCGGACTAGCCATACTAGTACCAGATATGTTTGCAGTCTTATAATTTGCATTACCAGGATATATTCCTGAGGTAAAGATGTTTACATTACTAGATGCTGAAATAATATTTACTCCTGGTGCGTAAATATCTACGCCAGGACCTCTGTTAGAAAATGCGGCTACTTTTTCTGATAAATCATCAGCTAATGTTGAATCAACTGCACCAACCATAAGTGCTTGGTCGTCAAATGGCGAACTACCTCTGTGGTAATAAATCTTTTGGCTAGCGGCATTAGTATAGTAATTATTATAATCCTGTTTGCCTTCATCTGCAATTTTTGTATAGCTGTTGCCTGCCGCTATAACAACGTGTACTCCTGCATCAATAAGTTCTTGCACATCAGTATCAACTGATGCAATTCTAACTGGATGTTTGTAGCCAATTCCGTCAAAGGAACCAGTCATACCTTTTGAAGTATCTCTAACATTGCCAGTCCAATCAAAACCACGGAAGTTTCCGCCAGTTATTGATGCATAACGTTGACCGTATCCCCAACTCATGTTTACAACAGTAGGACGTACAACTCCTGTTGATGAGTCAACTGGTTTAGCTTTGTGCCATTCTTTTATTACGTCGAAGCAATCTGTTATAGATATACCCGAGTTTGGATCTGAAGAACCTTCTAGACCAGCAACCTTAACAGCATATATTCTTGCGTTTTTTGCCCAGCCATAAGTTTGCCCAGCTGCCGTTCCACCAACGTGCGTACCGTGTCCGTGATAGTCTGTATAATGTGCTGTTGGCATAGTGCCACTTACTACATCCTGTGATTGATACCAGTCAATCTGTTGTACTCTGTTTACACCTTTAGCATCTAAAAATTCTGGATGATCTGCTTGTATGCCTGTGTCCTGTATTACAACATCGACTCCTGCGCCTGATAGCGTGTGCGTAAAGTCGCCTGAAACAATATTTCCAACATATGGGTTTGCGGCGCTTATCATTCTGCGCATGCCCCAGTTTAGTTTATCACTACTAGATTCTGTAGTTTTACTAAAATCTCCAGACTGAGATGCAAATGTTATCATCTCAATATCATCTCGTAAATCGGGTCGTAGTTCAACTCCGTATACTCGCTTGTCGTTTTGTAAAATGTTAACTTCGTCGAGTGTTAAGTAATAATGTGTATTTCTTTGCGACCCTGGTCTTGCATTTGCTATTTCAACTGTTCTGTTTGGAATGAAACCTGCGCCTGTAAGACTTATCATCTCTGCATCAAACGCTAGTACATCAACTCCTCTTTCGAGACTAACTATGTATTCTTGTTCAGACATTAACTGTCGCTCCTGTTAAAGTGTGTTATGTATTAGTGTAAATCGACCCAAGCCCCGTTTGCATATGCTTGTAATTTATTTGCAGTTTGATTGTATATGATCTCGCCGTTTGCCGCCGCTAGTCCATTACGTTCAGAAGTAGTCCAACTCTTTGCTATAGTTTTCGCTAGAGTTGCATTTAACGTGCCGTTGACTACTGTATTACTCGAACTAGAACCAATCTGTAAATCTCCCGATGCTACACTTACACCAATATTTATTCCTTGTCCAGCAGTGGTTAAATCAATTCCGCTATCAGAGTGTATGTCTACGCCACCGCTTTGACTAATTTTAATATAGTCACTATCACCAGTGGATGCTTGTAGCTTTAAATGTCCTGACGAAACAGTAATAGCAA
>Ga0209071_1000803_pt1 | contig 13962 bp, 21 predicted proteins | sample CoawatmetaG10DNA_2_FD_187513 | JGI IMG/M metagenome (GOLD analysis project Ga0209071, IMG submission 187513) | Marine microbial communities from the West Antarctic Peninsula - Coastal water metaG108-DNA (SPAdes) (version 2) | ecosystem: Environmental > Aquatic > Marine > Coastal ... | reverse complement strand
TAACTGGACTATGGTAAAAATAATTAGGTATTGGCGTCACTACCTCTATATTTACCAACTTTTCCGCTACATTTTCTTCCATAGTCTTATCCTTGATTTGAGTCAGTAAGAAACTAAATCTGACTTATTCCCAATCTCTGTAATAAAATTAGGTCTATACGCCTTCGCTTGTCAACACAGTCTAATGGCATGCTGCGACATTTTTTTATTAAAATGGGCTGTACGCATTACCGCGTAACTTTGCTATCCCATTAAGTGTTTACTTGGTTGTTGCTAACGCCAATTGAGAAGCATTCCTCTTCGTTATGTCTTCGGCAACAATGCTTCTGACTGTATTAATTTTTTTACACGCTGCTCGCAGTATCAGTCGTGTCCTAGTGCTTTTTATAGTGGTCTAAGGCTTCTCCACTTTTACTATGGCTCAAATAAAACCACAAAAAAACGAGCATACCATAATTATGGAATGCAAAATAGATTTGTTTATTTTTGTAAAAACTTACTAATTATTCTAGCGTGTAAAGTTGCTGATGCTGGCAATATTAATTCATCACCAACAGGCAAGCTAACAACCCAAACAGCTTGGTTTAAATCAATATTAGTTGGCCTATCAGTTGCAAGTAACTCATGTATCTGATCATTAACTTGGTAATTATGGGCTTGACCGCGTGTTAAATAATCAACAGTTACCCCTAATACTTTTGCTAAATCATTAATATAAACCGGCGCATTTTTAATTTTGCCTTGTTCCAGGTTGCCTATGTTTTGAAAACTTAGGTCACCAATAAGATTCGCAAGCCCTTGTTGTGTAAGACCTTTAGCTAACCTTTCACGTTTAACTCTATCGCCAATTGTTTCTATATCTTTAGTCATTTAACTGTTCCTTTGTAAACCGGTGTAAAAATGCAAATAAACTTTGTATATAATTTCCCTATGGAAGACTTAATAAAACATTTTGGTACACAACAAAAACTGGCCAGGGCGCTTAACTGCCACCACCAAAATATCCAATATTGGAGGAAGGTGGGGTTGCCAATTAAACGCGCTATAGAAATCGAAAAAGTAACCGAAGGTAAATTCACGCGCCAAATGTTGTGTCCTCATTATTTTAACTAATAACAAAATAATTTTGCATAAAAAAGGGATATTACCATATTTTGTTGTACTAAAAAACAGTATTTACTTAAATGAATAATAACAGCCACCACAATTTTGAAATATGCAACTCTGTTTGCCCTATTTGTAGGCAATGTGGCCGTCACAAAATACACTTTCCAAAACACCGATTATTAGAATTTAACGTGCATTCATTTATACCAAAAACAGGTAAATGTTTATCACATATTGATTTAACCAATGCCCAGGAAGAGGACACAAAGTGAAACAATTTAGCCAGCTTACAAATAAATATGGGTATACAAAAATACCAAATGAGTTGGTAAATGATCAGTTATTAAGTTGGAAAGCTAAGGGTTTATTTTGCCATATGGCCAGTAAGCCCGATAACTGGGTGTTTAGTGTGCAACGCCTAGCTAAATCTTATAAAGACGGTAAAGCGTCAATATTTGCAGCCTTAAATGAGTTAAAGGGGCGTGGGTGGGTTGAATACATGAAGAACGCCAACGGCACAGGAAGATACATTTTAGCAACCTCGTTAAATAACCCTAAAGCTACAAAACAGACTTTGGAAAAGCCAAAAGCTGAAAAGCCTGTTATGGGTATTCCCACTATGGGGAAATCGGAGGCTATTAATAAGAAAGATTTAAATAGTAATAAAGATATATATAAAGGTGTTATAGAAAAAAGCGCCGAGATTATTTATTTACCTATAGGTGGTGATCAACTTAACCCATCTACCAAGTACACAGAAAGGGAAATATTAATGATGGTTCAACAGGGGGTAATTGATGTCCACTAATAGAGAGATAGTTAACCATACTGATATTGCAGATGAGATTTATGAGTATTTGCGTTATGAGTATAAGTTTTTAACACATAAAGGCATGACACTTGAAAAGTGCAAAAGCACACTAGCCAATAAGCTAAAACGTTTAAGCAGTTTTGAGGTAATGAACTGGAATAAGGCTTTGGATGAGATTGCTAAGGTCAAAAGCGACAACGCGCCAACACCCGTTGAGATAATTTATGCAATTAAGGCTGCTGCCAAAGCATTAAGGCCAGTAGCACAAAGCCTTAGCCCTGCGGTTGATGTTAGGCAAACTACTGATTATGAGGCGTTGTGGAAACAGGCTGATGATGAGGCTAAATGGCGCTTTTTTATAGACCATAAGTTTAACGCTGTGCCGCCATACATACGCTATTGGTTTATTAAGCACCATATGGCTACATTGGGTTATACAGCCTATGAATGCACAATGCTTATTAAGTATTGGGCGATACCCTTTAACAACGCTAACGCTGGTGCAGTTATTAACAATCAAAGGGAAATAACGGAATACTTTAGGGCGCGTGACAATGGTTAAAAAAGTTAAGTTATGGTTAAAAATTAAAAACCTTAAAGATGTTGTTGATATAGCTGAAGAGATGCAAAAGTGGTGTGAGTATTTAGCACACAGCGCCAAACAAGGGGATGTTGAAGAGGTAACGGAATGTTTAGAAAACATGCAGGAATTGTTTAATAAAGCAAGGGGGCATTGATGGGCTTACAAAGTGATGTTGAGAATAGGATGGGTGAAAGTGTTAATAAACTAATGAGGCGTAATGCTGGTGAGGGTAAGACAGTAAGGCATTGTTCTATGCTAATGGATGTTAGCTATACAACGGCTAACCGTTGGGCGCATAAGTATAACGTTAAGTTTAGTGCAGCCAACCCATTTCGTAAATGGAGTCTTAAATGATAGGTTTAGCATTTAAAGCCGCATCAATGATGAATGACAAGCCATCAATACCTAATATTAATTTCAATATTAAAGGTGATCTAAAGCCTATTATTAAACACTTAGATAAACTGCAAAGAAAACAAATACCATTTGCATCTGCTAATGCTATTAATACAACACTGTTTGATATTATGAAAGCTGAGAAGGCGCAGCTGCCTAAGAAGTTGGACAGGCCAAAGAACTACACTATTAAGGCATTTAAGATAAACAAGGCTAAGAAAACAAGGTTGGTTGGTGATATACACGTGATACCAAAGAAGTATGAGTATTTGAAGTATGCTATAGAAGGCGGCACACGCACCGGCAACGTACTTGTACCCACAAAGCACGCAAAGTTAAACAAATTTGGTAATATTCCAGGCTTAAAAGATGGTAAGAAACTTAAAAAAAATCAGTACAAAGCTAAGATAAATAACACCTATGGGGTATGGGAACGTACTAAAACTAGGACTAAATTAATAATCCTCTTTACTAAAACCGCTACCTATAAAAAACGCTTTCCCTTTTATAAGATAGCTGATGGGGTAGCGCGTAAAAAGTTCCAGCGTAACTTCAAGAAAGCTCTATCCAGGGCAATGAGGACTGCCAGGTGAAAAGGTACTTCCAGGGCAAAGACCACAAGGGTAATTTGCGCCTTGTTATTTTTCTAGTTACAGCATTTACAGAGGCATTGCGTTTCACTTATGGAAATTGAATATATAAAAACCAGTGAGTTATCGGTGTATGCCAACAACACCCGAACCCACAGTGATGAACAGGTTGAACAGTTGGTACAGTCCATAAAAAAATTTGGTTTTACTAACCCAATATTAATTGATGGCGAGAGGCAAATAATTGCCGGGCATGGCCGCACCCTGGCAGCTACAAAAATGGGGATGGTGGATGTGCCATGTATAGTGCTCGACCATCTTAATGAAGATGAGCGCAAAGCCTATGTTATTGCTGATAATAAGTTGGCATTAAATGCTGGCTGGGATGAGGAGTTATTAAAAATTGAGATGGGGGCTTTGGATAGCTTAGGTTTTGATTTGTCAGTGCTGGGCTTTACTGGGGATGAGTTAAGTGGTTTGTTTTTGGATGTTAATGCCGATACTTTTAGTGATAGCTTTGAATTGGATGATGGGGATAAACCACCGTACCAGCAAATTACTTTTACCCTGGCTGATCAGCAAGCCACTATTATTAAAGAGGCTTTGGCTAAAGTAAAAAGTAGTGAGGAGTTTGCAGTGGTTGAAACTTATGGCAATGAAAACAGTAACGGCAATTTATTATTTACACTAGTAACACAATCGCAATGGGTAGAGCAAAAGACATAATAGTTAAAGTCATACCAAGCAAGCTGGCTAATGATTTTATTAAAAAATATCATTACAGCGGCAAGGTAGTTAACAACTCAAAGCTACATTTTGGTTGTTTTTTGGATGAGCGGCTGCACGGTGTAATGTCGTACGGTCATAGTATTAACAAAAAAGGCACAATTAATTTAGTGGCGGGTACTAAGTGGAGTGGCTTTATTGAGTTAAACCGGATGGCCTTTGATGATGTTTTACCGCGCAATAGTGAAAGCCGTTGTATTGCAATTAGTATGCGCTTACTTAAAAAAAATGCACCGCATATCCAATGGGTTATTAGTTTTGCAGATGGTACGCAATGTGGTGATGGCACTATTTATAGGGCTAGTGGTTTTAAGTTAGTAGGTATAGCAAAAAATACCGCGCTTAGGGTTAACCCAAAAACGGGTGAGGCTATGCACGTTATCCAGGCGCACCACTTAAAAATGAGTCAAGAGTTTAGAACGTGGGAAGCTTTTAAAGGCTACCAATTTAAGTATGTTTATTTTTTGGACAAAAGTGTTGAGGCAAATTTAACGCTACCGGTATTACCTTTCAGCAAAATTGATGAGTTGGGTGCGGGTATGTATAAAGGCCAAAAAGTAACTATAGAGGAACGGAGGGAAAACGCGGCATTAGTGTAATGGTAACACGCTCAACTCCAATTGAGTAATGGCGTTTCGATGCGACCATGCCGCTCCAAATATATGGCTGATGAACAACAAACTTATACTTTAGAAACCATAGCTAAATTATTAATGCTGTCTGAACGTAGGTGTCAACAACTGGTTACTGATGGTGTTATACCAAAACACCCACGCGGTGAGTATGACTTGGTGCAGTGTGTGCAAGGCTATGTTAAATTTTTAAGGGAACGGGCGTTTGGTGGTGTGGCAAATACTGACCAACATACTGAAAAAACCCGCCTGGTATCTGCCCAGGCAAATATTGCGGAAATGACAGATGCGGAAATGCGGCGCGATTTGGTTAGGGCTAATGAAATAAGAAGCGCTTTATATAGTGCTGCCCGGACTATACGCAACTCAGTGCAAACCATATCTGACCGCGTTAGCTTACCAATTGCAGGGATGACAGATCAGCATGATATTCATGAGTTAATTGATAATGAGGTTATGCAAGTTTTAGGAAGTTTAGATGAGGATTGGCAAAAAATATTGCCAAAAATAAATGATGAACGAGATACAGACACCGATAAAGATACCCAACACTAGTATAAATGGTGAACATTTAGCTATTGAGTCAATAATGGCTGGGCTAAAACCTGACCCGGTTGAAGACCTTAGTGATTGGGCGGATGAGTTTAGGGTACTAAACCAAACTTATGCAGCTGAGGCAGGGCGCTGGCGTACTAGTAGAACGCCGTATTTGCGGGAAATAATGGATGTATTTTCACCGTCAAACCGTTGCGAGTTTGTGACCATTATGAAAGGGGCGCAGCTGGGCTTTACTGAGGCCTTAACTAATATGATTGGTTACATTGTGCATCGCGCACCAGCGCCAGTAATGATGGTGCAGCCAACACAAAACTTAGCAAAACGTTATAGCAAACAACGCCTGGCAACTATGATTGCGGATATGCCGGTGTTAAAAGATTTGGTGGCTGACCCTAAAGCTAGGGATAGTGGTAATACGACAACTGCCAAAGCCTTTCGCGGTGGTGTTATGTTTATTGCTGGGGCAAATAGTGCGGCGGATTTAAGGAGTGTGCCGGTGCGTTATTTGTTATTAGATGAGGTGGATGCGTACCCGTATGATGTTGATAATGAGGGTGACCCTATTGAACTTGCGGTAAACCGTACTAAAACTTTTGCCAGGCGTAAAGTATTAATAGGCTCAACGCCTACGGTTAAAGATGTTAGCCGTGTTGAGCGGGAGTATTTAAAAGCTGACCAGCGCAAATACCATGTGCCGTGTCCGCATTGTGATGTTATGGATGAGTTATCGTGGCCAAATATTAAGTGGGATAAGGATGCAAATGGCAGGCATCAACCACAGACTGCTTATTATGCTTGCCCACATTGTGCGGGTGTTATTGATGAAAGTTTTAAAACGGATATGTTGGCTAAAGGCTTATGGGTTGCACAAGCACCGGAAAATAATTATAAGGATAAACGCCGCAGTTACCATATTTCCAGTTTATACAGTCCGTGGGAGTCCTGGCAAAGTATGGTGCAAAAATTTGTGGATGCCCAGGCTGACCCGCATTTATTAAAGACTTTTATTAATACGGCACTTGGGGAGTGTTGGGATGAAGAGGCTAACCGGGTTGATATGAGTGATTTACAAAAAAATGCTGAAGAATATTCCCTACGGGTACTGCCTATGGGTGCGTTATTAGCTACGTGTGGGGTAGATGTCCAGGACAACCGCCTTGAAGCGGTCATTTGGGCGTTTGGCAAAAGCGAGGAATCGTGGGTAATAGATTACCAGGTGTTTTTTGGTGACCCTGCGGGTAATGATGTTTGGGAAGAGTTGGATGAGTATTTGCAAAAGGAGTTGGCACATGCACACGGCTCAGTTGTTAAAGTAAGTGCGGTAGCTATTGATACTGGTGGCCATCACACGCAAAAGGTATATGACTTTTGTAGGCTTAGAAAACACCGCCATGTGATCGCCATAAAAGGGCAATCCACAAGAAACCGTCCAGTAGTTGGAAGGCCAACTAACCAGGATATATCCATGCGCGGCAAAACCATTAAAGGCGGCGTGCAGTTATGGCCGGTTGGTAGTGATACTGCTAAGGGTGTTTTATACGGGCGCTTTGGTATTAAAACTGGGCAAGCCGGTTCAGTGCATTTTAGCCAGGATTTACCGGATGAGTTTTATGCACAAATTACTGCTGAAAAATTAATTACCAGGTATGTGAAAGGTCACCCGGTGCAAGAGTGGGTTAAACCAAGTCATAGGCGCAATGAAGTGTTGGACTGCACGGTTTATGCGTTAGCCGCAGCGTACCATTTAGGTATGAATAAATTTAGTGATAGGGATTGGTTGCGTATAGAGGAAATTGTGCAGCCAATAACAGAGGATTTATTTAATAATAGCCAGCAAAATGGCGCTGAAAAGGATAAAAAAGCAGTTAAAAACGTTAAAAAACCAGGCAAAGTGGCGTTAAAACAGCAAAAATTAAAGAAAAAAACACCTCCTAAACCCACTCGCAAACGCAATAAAGCTGGTTTTGCTAATAATTGGTAATAACTATTTTATAAATACATCACACAAAGCAAATTTGGTTACTAACCTAATGCCCATCATTCGTGGGATTTTCTATGGCAAACCTGTTTGACTCTACAAATTACCCCGAAACAGAACCGGCTAAAATAATTTCCGGTGACCGTGCGGCGTGGAAACGCACCGACCTGGGTAGTGATTATACCCCGGCAAATTACAGCCTTAAATATTCCGCCCGGCTTGAAGGCAGCGGCGCAACCTCAATTGATATTACTGCTTCAGAATCCGGTAACGATTACATTATTGAAGTTGGTAAAGCAGTAACAACAGCGTACACCACTGGCACTTATCATTGGCAAGCCTATATTATCCGCACCTCTGATAGCGAGCGTTTAACGGTTGATAGTGGTATTTGGGAAATAATTACAAATCGTGATGCTGCATCAACTGACCCTAGAAACCACGTCAAGATTGTTTTAGATAATATTGAAGCGGTCTTAGAGGGAAGGTCAAGTAAAGACCAGGAAAATTATTCAATTCAAGGGCGCTCTTTATCCCGCACACCAATACCAGATTTAATTTTATTACGTGACCGTTACCAGGCCATGTATGTGCGTGCAAAAAGGGCAGAGCGACTTAAAAATAACTTAGGCCACAGCGGTATTATTAAGGTGAGAGGATGAACTTAAACCCATTTAAAAAAGCTACTAAACCAGTTAAAAAAACGCAGCGCAGACAATTTGCTGGAGCAAAAATAGACCGTCTAACTAGCAGCTGGACAACAACACAACAATCAATTAATTCAGATTTACGCAATGGCGGTAAAGTTCTTAGAGCCAGGGCGCGTGACCTTACCATTAATAATGATTACGCCCGTAAATATATGCAGATGTGCGTTAGTAATGTGGTTGGTTCTAATGGTATTGGATTGCAAGTTAAAAGTAAAACATCCAAAGGTAAATTAAACGTTAAAGCTAACCGTCAAGTTGAACAGGGTTGGAAAGCATGGTCGCAAGCACGTAACTGCGCGTGGGATAGCCGCCTTTCATTTGTTGAAATGCAGCGCTTATTTATTGAAACGGCTGCACGTGATGGTGAAGTGCTAGTAAGAATGATTAGGGATGAGTCAAAATATGGTTTTAAACTTCAGTTTTTAGACACTAACCGCCTTGATGAGCAGCTTAATAAAGATTTGGGTAATGGCGCTTGCATAAAAATGGGTATTGAATTTGATGCTACTGGCAAACCAATTGCCTATCACATATCAAAACAGCTTGAAACTGAATACTATCAGCACTACCAATTAGAAACTGAGCGTGTACCGGCTGAAAATATGATTCACGCTTTTATTGGTGAACGCCCGGAGCAAATACGCGGCTCTACTTGGATGGCCAGTGCCATGTCACGCCTACAAATGTTAGGTGCATATGAGGAAGCGGAATTAGTGGCGGCAAGAGTTGGTGCATCGTCAATGGGATTTTTTACTTCTGAAGCTGGCGACTCATTTGTTGGTGAGGAAGATTATGAGGGTAATTTGATACGGGAAGCAGAGCCAGGTATTTTTGAGCAGCTGCCAGCAGGCACAAGTTTTACCGCATTTGATCCCACCCACCCAACCAGCGCTTTTAAGGATTTTAATAAAGCAATATTACGCGGCATAGCAAGTGGCCTCGGAGTGGCATACAACTCCCTATCGTCAGACCTGGAGGGTGTAAGTTATTCATCAATTAGGTCTGGAACGATAGAAGAGCGTGACCAATGGCGGGTTAAACAAAACTGGATGATTCAGCATTTTATGTTGCCTATTTATGAAAATTGGTTATCCATGCAGCTGCTTACAAAAACGGTTGGTCAAGATATGACTATGTTTGATTCACTAATGGATATTCGCTGGCAGGCGAAAAGTTGGAATTGGGTTGACCCTTTGAAAGACATTAAAGCGTCTGTTGAAGCTATAAATGCTGGGCTTAAAACGCATAGTGAAGTGATTGCAGAGCAAGGCGGGGATATTGAAGATGTATTTGACCAGCTTGCTTATGAGCAGGCACTAGCAAAAGAAAAGGGATTGGTCTTAAACGGTGTAAGTCAAGAAGGAGTGAGTAATGAAGAAAGCGATTAATACGGGTAATCTAACCCGGTTTTTTAATTTAGATCGAAGTAATATCGATGAAGAAGCAAGAACGGTGAACTTGAGTTTTTCAAGCGAAGCGCCAGTTGAACGATTTTTTGGGATGGAAGTGTTAAGTCACAACCCCGAACACGTTGACCTGGGGCGTTTGAACGATGGTGCGCCGCTTCTAATGGATCACAATACAAGCGATCAAATAGGTAGAGTCGAATCAGCAATGGTGGATGGTAAACGAGGGCAAGCATTGGTTCGTTTTTCTAAGTCAGCTAGAGGCTCTGAAATTTTTACAGATGTAATTGATGGTATTAGGACTAGCGTTTCAGTGGGTTATAGAATTAACGAAATGCAAATTGACGAAAGCCGCTCAGAAGGAGATGTTGAAACCTTTGTTGCCACTAATTGGCAGCCGTTTGAAGTATCTGTTGTCAGTGTGCCAGCCGATAATTCAATAGGGATAGGCAGATCAGCTGAGGGTGAAAATATCACATCAATTACAAATTTCCGAGGGGAAAAAACTATGTCAGAAGAAATACAAAAAACTGAGCCTGTAGTAGCAGCACCAGCAGCACCAACTGTTGACTCTGGAACTATTGCTCGAAATGCTGTTATAGAAGACAGACAACGCTCAAGTGAAATTGATGCGATAACGGCTAAACATCCAGAATTATCTGATGTTGCAAGCCAATTTAAAGCAAACGACAGGTCACTAAGTGACTTTCGTAAAGTTGCACTTGAATCAATCTCAAAATCTAAGCCCGCAGCTGCGATTAGCGATAGTTCAATTGGCATGAGTCCAAAAGAAGCCAAGCAGTTTTCAGTGGTTAGAGCAATTAATGCTTTAACAACAAATAACTGGTCTAAGGCTGGCTTTGAACTTGAGGCTTCAAAAGCGCAAGCGCAAAAATTGGGTAAAGATGCCAGAGGTTTCTTTTTGCCAACAGATGTCCAGCGTGATTTAAATGTTGGTACTGCTACGGCTGGTGGCCATACGGTACAAACTGATTTATTAACGTCTAGCTTTGTTGACATGCTTCGTAACAAAATGACTGTTATGGATTTGGGCGCAACAATGCTCACAGGTCTTAGCGGAAATGTTGCAATTCCACGTCAAACTGGTGGAAGCACTGCATACTGGGTCGCTGAAAGCGGAGCAGTCACGGAAAGTGCAGCAGCGTTTGACCAAATAGCAATGTCACCAAAAACAGTTGGTGCTTTTTCTGACTTGTCAAGAAAATTGTTACTTCAATCTTCAATGGATATTGAAGCATTTGTGCGTAACGACCTGGCAACTACGTTAGCGATTGAAGTTGACCGTGCTGCTATACATGGTAGTGCATCAAGCAATCAGCCGCGCGGAATTTTGGCGACCAGTGGAATTGGTTCGGTTGTCGGAGGAACAAATGGAGTCGCTCCAACTTATGCTCACATTGTTGGCCTGGAAACACAAGTGGCTCAAGATAATGCTGCTGAAGGCGCGCTTAACTACCTAACGAACTCTAAAGTTCGCGGCAAGTTATTGCAAACTGAAAAAGCATCTGATACGGCTCAATTTGTTTGGGCTGATAACAATAGTATGCGCGGTTATAACGCTGCGGTTTCAAACCAAGTATCTTCAACGTTAACTAAAGGTAACCAGTCGCTATCTAGTGCAATTATCTTTGGTAACTGGAATGACCTACTGATTGGAATGTGGGGCGGTCTTGATATTGCAGTTGATACTTCAACTGGCTCTTCATCTGGCACGGTGAGAGTCGTTGCTCTTCAAGATGTTGATATTGCGGTTCGTCATGCACAGTCGTTCGCGGCTATGTTAGATGCTAATGCAGCATAAATTAACTGCTTAATATAAGCGTTAATACTTTGGCGCTGGGTTAAGTTCTCCTTACCTGGCGTCAATTTTAAAGGAGTGGTAAATAAATGAAAATTAAATTAAATATTGCAGTTGGAATTAAAGGCAAATCACACGCTAAAGGTTCAATTGTTGACGTATCAGATGATTTTGGAGCAGCTTTAATACTAAGCAATCGCGGTTCAAAAGCTACTGAAACTAAGGCAAAGGCTGCAAAAAAGTAATGTTTAAAGAAAATTTTAATGAATTTTTTGACAGTGATGAGATGGCTGATGATGCACGTATTGGGTCAGCCCTCGTTACTGGCATTTTTGAATCTCAATTTGTTGAAGTTAATGGTATTGAAGGCGTAAGGCCGGTCTTTACTTGTGCTGCAAAAGATGTTGTTAATTTAGGCCATGAAAAAACCTTAGTTATTAATGACAATAAATACAAGGTTGCCGGGGTGCAGCCAGATGGTACTGGCTTAACCAGTTTAATTTTAGAAAAACAATAATGGCACACGCTAGAAAACAAATTAGAGACCAATTAATAACCACTTTAACTGGGTTAATGACTACTGGCACTAATGTTTTCAACTCGCGTGTATATAACCATGATGTACTGCCTTGCATTTCCGTTTATACATTAAGCGAGGAGTTAGCAGAGGAAAGCAGCCTTAAACAGTTTAGGGTGCTAAATGTAATGGTAGAAGTGCGTGCTAAAGCCGCCGACAGTTTAGAAGATACTTTGGATCAAATTGGTGTCGAAGTAGAAAATGCAATTTTCAATAATGGCGATACAACGCTAAGTGGAAAGTGTAAGGACTTTGATTATGAAGGTTTAGATATTGAACTTTCTAATGAGGCAGAGCAGCCTTTTGGATTAATGACGATGCGTTTTGTAGCGCTATATCGCGTTAGTAAAGAAGCAACTGAAACGTTAATTACATAGGAGCAGAGAATGCCAACGATGTATAAGAAAGGATTTGATCCGATTGGGGTGCAAAAAGGCCAAGTCGGTAACGCAGAAATGAGAGGGTGGTCGCTTGATGAAAAGGACGCAAAAAAAGAAACTACTACTAAACCTAAAAAAGAAAAGGAGTTATAAATGGCAACACATAATGGCAGCGAAGGTATTGTACATATAGGCACAGCACTTTTGGGCGAGTTAAAATCATGGTCGTTTACTGAAAACGCAACTATGATTGATACCACTGTTTTATCTAGTGCAGCACAAACATTTTCAGCAGGAACGACAAGCTTCTCTGGAAATGCAGAATGTTTTTTAGATGAAAACGATGGCGCGCAAACAGCACTAACAGTTGGTTCATCTTTAGTGGTTAAATTTTATTTTGAAGGAGCTGCCTCGGGCGATAAATTTTATAGCGGTACTTGCTTAGTTGAATCAGTTGATAGAAGCGCAGCAATGGATGATATTGTCGGCGTAAGTTTTTCATTTAGAGGCACTGGTGCATTATCACTAGCGACTGTTTAATATGGGTATCAAGGAGAACGCCAAGCTACAATTTTCGGATAAATTATCGGGTGCTTTAAACTCGATTGATGTACCGGAATGGGGCGATACAATATATTACAAAAACGCTATTAATGGCAAAAAACAAGGACAGATAATGAGCCTTTACGATAAGGGCAAAATTATTGAAAGTGTTTGTATGTCACTAATAATGAGGGCGCTAAATAAAGATGGCGAGGCAATATGGCGGCCAGGTGAGTTAACAGAGTTGATGCGGGAGTATGACGTTGAGGTTATTTCCCGTGTGGTTGAGGTCATTGCAGATAACGAAGCAACGGTCGAAGAAGCAAAAAAGCTATAAAGCAAGACCATGATTTACACTTTTGCTTGCAACTGGGTGAGGTTTTACATAAGACGTTAGATGAGATACGGGAGTTGTCTACAGTTGAGTTAGTTACTTGGGCGGCATATTTTCAAATGAAGAAGGATAGTAAAGATGGCTAGTGCAACAGCTAAGTACATTATAAGGCTAGAGGATAAAACCAAACGCGCTTTTAAAGCCATTGGTCGTAGCCTTAAAAAAGTAACGAAAGCTATTTTTTCAATGAAAACTGGCTTAATTTCTGCCGCTGGTATTGCCGGTCTTGGTTTCTTAATTAAACGCTCAATGGATGCCACTGATGAGATGGCTAAAATGTCCCGTGCTGTTGGTGTTAGTGTTGAAGAACTCCAGGGGTTAAGACACGCTGCTGCACTAGGCGGTTTAGCTTCTACGCAGTTGGATAAAGCAGTACAAAAATTGGCTATTAATATGGCTGATATGTCGCGTGGTGTTGGTCTTGCTAAAGATGTTTTTGAGAAACACAATATAAGCGTTACTAAAACAGATGGTAGTTTACGTAGTGTTATGGATGTTATGGGTGATGTTGCTGATGTCACTGCTGGTATGACTAACGAAACTGAAAAGGCTGATTTAGCTTACAAGCTGTTTGGTGCTAGGGGCGCTAAGATGATTAATATGCTTAATGGCGGCAGTGATGCTATGCACACGGCAATGAAAGAGGCTGAATCATTAGGTATTGTTATGAGCAAAGATACTGCTGAAGGGGT
>Ga0209071_1000796_pt1 | contig 14043 bp, 14 predicted proteins | sample CoawatmetaG10DNA_2_FD_187513 | JGI IMG/M metagenome (GOLD analysis project Ga0209071, IMG submission 187513) | Marine microbial communities from the West Antarctic Peninsula - Coastal water metaG108-DNA (SPAdes) (version 2) | ecosystem: Environmental > Aquatic > Marine > Coastal ... | reverse complement strand
GAAGCCTTCTTCTTTTAACTTATAGTACAAGCGGTCATTTTCCTCATCAAGGAAATGGCCGATTTTCTCCATAATGGTAACCGTATCCGCTTTTTCTTTTGGGTGTTGCCCTAGCTCCACTAATTCAGAAAAAAGATCATCAACATTAGTCATGTTGAAGTTACCTGCAACAATCAAATTTCGGGTTGGCCAATTGTTTTGACGCAAAAACGGATGACATGCCTCAATCGTATTTCCACCATAGGTTCCGTAACGCAAGTGTCCTAAAAACACTTCTCCTGTGAAGGGAAGGTTTTTCTTTAGCCATGATGCGTCTTTCAATAATTCTGTGTTCGTACCAATTCCTTCCGCTATTCTGCCTTGAATTTTCCCGAAAATATCTCCAATACTATTGGGATCTACACTTCTGTACCTCGAGATATAACGCGTGCCAGGGTCCATGTTAAGCTTTATATTCGCTATACCTGCCCCGTCTTGACCACGATTGCGCTGTTTCTCCATGAGAAGGTACATTTTGTTCAGGCCATAAAAAGCCGTACCGTACTTCTCAACGTAGTACTCTAAAGGTTTTCTGAGTCTTACAAATGCAAGGCCACATTCGTGTTTGATCGCGTCACTCATAAAGGGAAAATTGTAAGAAGCGAAATTACCATAATTCACTCCCGTTATCAAGAATGTTTAGATGAATTGCTGGAGATCTAAATTCAGCCACTCGAGGGCCGCTCCATGCAGTAACTTTCCTTTCCGCTCTTCACTCCAAGGCATACTGCCAATAAGCTTTCCAGGATCTAACTCACCCAGTGGAAACGGATAGTCTGTGCCTAGAGCTACTCTGTTCTCGCCCACCATTTCAACGATATGATCTAGCATTTTTTGATCATGAACGAGAGAGTCTAACCAAAATTGGCCTAAATACTTCTCTGGTGAAACAGGGTTATCTATCGCTACAAGATCAGGACGGACGTCAAAGCCATGCTTTATCCTTCCCAATGTTGCAGGAAAAGACCCACCACCGTGGGCTATGGCAATGCGAAGTTTTGGTAGTCGTTCAAAGACGCCGCCAAATATTAACGAGCATATAGCCAGAGAGCTTTCCGCGGGCATACCAACCAACCAAGGCAACCAATATTTAGGCATTTTTTCCTTCGCCATCATGTCCCAAGGATGGACAAAGACAGCCATATCTAAATCTTGACAAGCCTCGAAAAACGGAAACAACTCCGGTGCATCTAAATTCCAATCATTCACATGCGTACCTATCTCAATGCCTTTCAGTCCAATTTCCTTGCACCTTATTAGCTCTTGAATAGCTAAGTCAGGACTCTGCATAGGCACCGTACCTAAACCCACAAAACGCTTAGGCTGCTTGACACAAATCTCAGCGATATGGTCGTTTAAAAACCTCGCAACCTCTAAGGTGTCTTTGGGCTTTGCCCAGTAACTAAACATTACCGGTACAGTTGAAAGTACCTGAACATCCACACTATGCTGTTCACAATCTAACAAGCGCGCAGCGGGGTCCCAGCAATTTGCTCCTACCTCTCTAAAAAACGTTTCATCTTTCATCATTCTTGCGCATGACGGCATATGATGGTCCAGTGATATAAAGCCTCCATAACCAAACCTTTCTCGAAAATTTGGAATGTCCCTTGGGAGTATATGGGTATGAATATCTATCGTAAAGTTTCTTGAAGTCAGCTCACACATACTTAAATAAATCTTGAGTCCGCCTCCATGACTTGGTGGCAACTATTACAAGTCCTAAGCTCCTGACTTGCATAATATTCTTTGAACTTTGGCAGGAATTCATTTTCAATATCCTTGAGTTCAAAAAACGTCTCGTGCAACTTTTCATTGCATGATTCGCAGAACCACATCAAGCCATCCGTAAAGCCACGTCCCTGTCGTACACGCTCGATGACCAAGCCTAAACTTCCTTCGTGACGTATTGGACTGTGTGGAGTTTTCGCAGGTACGACCATCATATCACCTGGCCCAAGCTCCAACGTTTCCGCCTTACCGTCTACCTGAACCTTGACCGTAATGTGTCCTTCAAGCTGATAGAAAAATTCCTCTGTCTCATTGTAGTGGTAATCCTTACGAGCATTTGGACCCGCAACCACCATCACGATGAAATCATCGCTGTCAGGTGTTAAGTTTTTATTCGCGACAGGAGGCTTGAGCAGATGTCTGTTCTCGTCCAGCCACTTTTGGAAATTAAAAGGCTTCAATAATGACATGAGTGTTGAATTTAAAAACGACAAGTTAGGGAAATTAGAGGTTGATGTGCAGGCAGTGTTTGGCTTGTGTATCTTCGTGGGAACAGATTGACCTTATGAAGATTCTCAACTATATAAATGGAGTATTGCAAGCTCCTGTCAATAACCAGTATTTAGACAATACTAATCCCGCTACTGGGGAAATCTACGGGAGCATTCCTCGAAGCGATGCTGAAGATGTGGAGGCCGCCGTTCAGGCAGCAAAAAAGGCCTTCCCCTCATGGAGCTCGCTCTCTGCAGGACAACGCTCAAATTGGCTTTTAAAAATAGCGCAGGCTATTGAGGATCGCATGGATGAGCTGGCTTTAGCAGAAAGTATAGATAATGGGAAACCACTTTCTCTGGCTAAGGCAGTTGATATTCCACGAGCACGTGACAATTTCAAGTTTTATGCAACTGCCATTTTACATGACGCCTATGAAACCCATGACATGGGTGTAGACGGATTCAACTACACCCTTCGTCAACCTATTGGTGTTGCCGGTTGTATTTCTCCGTGGAATTTACCGCTCTACCTCTTTAGCTGGAAAATAGCTCCTGCCTTAGCCTCTGGAAATACGGTGGTCGCAAAACCATCTGAGGTCACACCTGCGACGGCTTATTTACTGAGCGAAATACTACGGGACATCGATTTTCCAAAGGGCGTACTCAATATTGTACATGGACTCGGTGGAGAAGTGGGAGCTTCTATCGTAGAACACCGTGACACCCAAGTTATTTCCTTTACTGGAGGAACCGAAACAGGGAAAGCTATTTCCAAGATAGCAGCACCAATGTTTAAAAAACTTAGCTTAGAATTAGGAGGGAAAAATGCAAATGTGATTTTCAACGATTGTGATTTTGAGGAGGCGGTCAAAACTAGTGTAAGGTCCTCCTTCGCTAACCAAGGTCAGATTTGTCTTTGCGGTTCTAGAATTTACGTTCAACGTGGTATCTATGATCAATTTAAAGCTGCCTTCTTGTCTCGTGTTGCAGGACTGACGGTTGCAGACCCTCTAACGGAGTCCTCAAGAATGGGTGCTATTGTGAGTAAGGATCATTTTAATAAGGTGCTCTCCTATATAGAATTAGCTCAGGAAGAAGGAGGAACATTACTCGCTGGAGGGCATCCAGTTAAATTAGAGGGACAGTGCGAAAACGGTTACTTTATTGCCCCCACAGTCTTTGAGAATCTACCTATTGGTTGCCGCACAAATCAAGAAGAGATTTTTGGACCAGTGGTCACCTTAACTCCTTTTGACACAGAAGATGAAGCTCTCACGCTTGCAAATGGCACTGTTTATGGCCTTGCATCGACAGTATGGACCACAAATCTACAGACAGCACATAGAATGGCTGCAGGGCTGCACGCTGGTATTATTTGGGTGAACTGTTGGCTGTATCGCGATCTCAGAACTCCTTTTGGAGGTGTTAAGCAGAGTGGTGTAGGCCGTGAAGGAGGGTTTGAGGCTCTTCGATTCTTTACGGAACCTAAAAATGTATGTATCAAATTATAAAATAGTCCATGAGTACCATAACAGAAAAGGCAAATAGCCTGCACAACAGTGCGAGAACACAAAAGCCTAGAGGGCAATTTTCGAACTCCGAACAGTACACTCTAGCAGAAGCCTATAAAGTACAGCATGAACTTATTCAACGCCGTATTAACGAAGGTTTTCCATTAATTGGCGTGAAAATGGGTTTCACTTCGAAGGCGAAAATGATACAGATGGGGGTTGATGATATGATCATTGGTCAATTAACCGCTGATATGACCATCCATAAGGATGAAGCCTTCCAAAAAAAACTATTCATTCATCCTCGAGCTGAACCAGAAATAGCCTTCAGACTATCAAAAGACATTAATGGGCCGTTAAGCGTAGACCAGCTTCATCATTATATTGATGGAGTAGCAGCAGCAATTGAAGTGATTGATTCACGATACGATAATTTTAAATTCTCGTTAGAAGATGTGGTCGCGGATAATTGCAGTTCATCAGCGTATGCCGTAGGAGATTGGTGCAAAGTTCCATTGGGGCTAAACGGCTTAGACATGACCATGACTTTTGATGGAGTAATCACCGCTCAGGGTAATAGTGATGCTATTTTAGACAATCCGTTTGAAGCTTTATCCGCAGCTACCAGACTTGCCTCAGAATATGGCATTCCATTAAAGACTGGAATGGTAGTGCTCGCGGGAGCGTCTACAGCAGCACATTTCATCAAAGACTCTTCGAGTGTTACTCTTGATGTAGATGGATTAGGCGTGGTGTCTTTCAACGTCGTCTAAAAAAAACAAGCCGCTTCGGGGTACGAAGCGGCTTGCTGAACAAAACCATGTTGCGTCAAGTGAAATTAACCAATAACACTCTATCTAAAAAGACGCTAATTGAAGTAGTCCAAATCTTATGCCAAAGTGTAATAATGAATTGTTAATTCTATAATTCAACCCCTATACTAACGAGTATCTGCGATCGCTCATAGCTCAGTGGGATATCGTTCCAAGTACCAAGGTGTTCAGTGAAACTGCCATAGTACGTGACATCTATACTGATCTTCCATAAATCAATACCCAAAGAAGCGTTATAGCCTGCTGTAGGCGTTGCAAAAGTGTTGCTAAATGCATTATTGCTTATGGAGCCTTGATAATGTACTCCCCCTTCTACTCTAGCAAATTTCAACAGGCGTATCCCTAAACCAGCATCCAACTGTAAGAATCTATGGTCAAATCGCTCGAAAAACAAGTCATTGTTGCCGTCGTTTCCTTCTAAAAAATGTGTGTTTTCTGCATAAAAAAGAGAACCCGACGTATACAACTGATCACCTAAATACTGTCTTCCAAAAACACCTATATGGTATCCATTGTCCAAAGTCTCTCCTTTAAAAATCTCTTGCGTTGAAGATGACGCGGCATCTAACCCTATGGCATTGAGATCATAATTTAATCCCGTACGAACTCCCCACCTACTCTGTCCTGAGACTGAAAGTGTAAGCACAAAAGCCAGCAATATTATTATGTTTTTCATACAGCTCTATTGTTTTCTCTTTTAAGGCTAAGGCAGAAATTGTGCCAATTGGTCTTGAATCTCAGAATTAACCACATAAACCACCTGACGTTTATCTGTTGGGGATTTCTCACGTAGAACCAGCTCTGCCTTAAACACTTGTACACCTAATCCATTCAATTCTCTTAAAAAAATGCTACGCTGACGGCGCTGGACCTCCCAGCTTTTTTCTTGAACATTTAAAATACTGTTTAAGTCTTCCGCAAGTAAGGGACCGCTCAACAGCTGACGTAACGCGTTGATTTGCAATAAACTAAAGTCTCTAAGGATGGTCTTACTCTTTCTAGATTTTAAATAGAAAACACTTCTTGATTTTGATAATAAAAAAAGAATTAGCAATACTGAAAATACTAAAAACGCAAACAGCAAATGTCTCTCAGTGGAAGAACGAAATAGCGGTATTTCACCTTTCCCTTGACCCTTTCTTTTTGTTACGAGATACTCAAAACTATATCCTACCGAGATAACCTCACTCGTTTTCGGCATTAGCAGGATATGCTCACCTAATTCATACATGCAGCTGAAGCCCTCAAAGGGTAATGTTAGATTGTATGTTAACCCGTTTTCGATACCCCTATCAATAATCCTATTTCCATAAAAGTCAATTTCCCATGCCGTTTTACCAGTCATTACTAAAAATGTGGAGTCTGTTGTTCGATGGTGTACAATTGATTTAAATCCGTTATGCTCAAAATCCAACTCTCCTTTTTCGGACCAAGTATGATTTAGAAAGTCGTACTCATATATTACGTTATTGAATTCCGTAAATAACACATCATGGGTTCTATCATAAAAAGACATGCGTTTTCTTTTTTCCGCATGGTCAGGGGAGGTAATAGGAAACGGTGCGTTAGACATACGGTTCCATTCCCTTCTGGCCTCCGAAAAATAAGTCAGTAAATTATTTTCAAGCCAAAAACCGTAACCACCAAAAGAGAAAATAGTATCGTTCCTTTGGAACTGGTACGCATCAAAATTATATCCTTGATACGTAGTTCGATCTTGACGATCAATCGTGTTATTTATGGTGTCAATCTCAAACACTCGTCCAGATCCAGGAAAAGTGGCAACCCATAAGCAACCTCTCGAAAATAAATTACCATGCTTACCAACAAGCGATTTGGCATTCTCATAGTTAACGGTGAACTTTGGTAGCGTGTCTATATAGTTACTAAAATACGCTAGATGCTCTCCCGTAACCATCGATAAGACATGAATACTACTATCAGTAGATGAACCCCATGAGACGGTTCCTTTCACTTCTTTAGCGTTTGCAGGGCTTAGGCAGCATAATAATAGGAATCCTACAATACGTGATTTATGTTTTTTTAACATGTGATTAATGTGTTATCACTTTTTAATACTGCCTAAACATACGAATAAGTCCAACAGTAAAAAGTCCATTAATTCGTAGCCCCTTAAGGTCTCGGTCTCCAAAGATTTCCAGGCTTTTAATTTTCGACACGCTCAGGTTAAAGTGCCTCAATGAAGCTCTGAAGTTCTAAGAGCTGAGATTTTGAAAGTCCAAGTGGCTGAATGAGTAGAGACTGATAATCATGTAGGGTTCCACCGGCATTGTATTGAAGCAGCACATCCGCAAGCGTTGCAACAGAACCGTCATGCATGAAGGGTGCTGTTAGTGCTGCATTGCGCAATGATGGTACTTTGAAAGTATAAAAGTCCGAGGAATCTAGCGTAAGCTGACCGCGACCATAATCACCGTTCAAGATGGATGTACCATTGTTGTGAAAAGAATAATCTGTAAATAACGGCCCAGAGTGACATTTAGAGCAGTTGGCCACTCCATAAAACAGTTCCATACCTCGTTTAGCAGATGATGTTATGGCATTATTGTCTCCAGATATGTAGGCATCTATATCAGCGTCTTTAGAAATTAATGTCCGCTCGTATTGGGCAATAGAACGTGTTACAGTGTAAGCGGTTGCAGAATCATTAAAAGCTTGTTGGAACAACTTTTTGTACGTTGAATCGTCGTTTAACCGATCCGCCAGTAGCACCATATTAAACGCCATTTCATTGTGTTCTTGAATAGGTACTAAAATTTGCATTTCTAATGTGGGCACTCCCCCTTCCCTCATGAAATAGGGTTGATAACCTATGTTCAGTAAGGATGGGGAATTACGAACTCCGAGTCGTTCTTCTACTCCTGGAGAAACAGGAAGGTCGTCTGCTAAAGCAAATTGAGGTTTATGGCAAGAAGCACAACTGATGGAAGAGTCTACACTGAGTATAGGGTCTTCAAACAATTTCCTGCCAAGGTTGATTTTGGATGTCTCAGGTTGGTTGTCTTGAGGATATGACATCTGTGGCCAATTTGACAATGTCCCAGGAACTTCAGGATCGTCTTTTTCGCAAGACAACATCAGTAGGATAAGTCCTACAGTAGCGAGTTTAGAAAGGTGAGCTGAAGCGTTCATCTTGAATGAGTTCTTGATCCGTCAATGTATGCAAAAAGGAGACCAAGTCACTTATATCCTGATCATTCAGCATCAAGCCTGTTCCCATGGTCATTTGTAATGCCTGATCTAGCGTTGGGCTAGATTGTAATCCCGTATTGTAGTGTTGCACCACCTCTTCGAGCGTTTGGAAAATTCCATCATGCATATAAGGAGGTGTTAATGCAATATTTCTAAGGGTGGTCGTTTTCATTAACCCTATATCAGCGGAGTCGGCGGTTACAATAAACCGTCCTAAATCCGAGTTTAATGAATCCGTACCGTTATTCATGTAGGTGGGTGAATCAAACGTCTTGCCGCCGTGACAGTGTCCACAATCTGCGCCACTAGCATCTGGAAAGAAGGGGTTGTATTCTCCAAAAAACAACTCCCGACCCCGGTCCTCATTTTCTGTAAGCAAGGCGGATCCATTAAGGTATTGGTCGTACTTGCTCCTGTACGAGACTATACTGTTCATAAACTGCTCTAAGGCCAGCGATACGAGATAAGCGCTTGGTTCTGCTGTTCCAAAAGCACGTAAAAACTGATGCGTATACAAAGTGTCTTGCCCGAGTTTTTCTATTACATTTTCCAGTGTCTCATCCATTTCTATGATATCTTGGATGGGCAGTAAGCTTTGATCTCTCAATTTCTCAGCACGTCCATCCCAAAAATATCCATTGGTATTCCAAAGCATGTTAACCGCGCTCATGGCTTGTCGATGACCCATGTCACCATGAATTCCTGTACTGAATTTTGACGTATCCGAAAATGCATTTATCTGCTTATGGCAAGAGGAGCATGACATTGAATTATCTCCGCTAAGTCGATTCTCATAAAACAGCATCCTTCCAAGCTGTACGCCTTGATTTGTCAGCTTGTTATCTAAAGGAATATCTGGAGTAGAAAGTGCTCCATATTCGAGTGAATAAGAAGTTTGATCCATGACCGGTTTTGGTGGTGTTTTAACACAACTCCACACCGTTAATAACGCAATACTGATAATCCCTGCTATTCGCATCATCTAACCACAACACGTTCTGTGCTGATACTTTTACCCTGCCGTAATATCACAATGTACACACCTGTAGTCTCCATAACAAAGCGTTCGTTCGAGTTTTTTGCGGTTCGGGTTTCAATGATTTGACCTAATACATTTATCACCTCTATTTTTGAACCAAGTGTTGCCCTAATCCAGAAGCTTCCATTCGCAGGGTTGGGATATATTGCAAAGTCTAACGGCTCTAATTCCTTATCACTTAACGCCGCATTTCCTTCCGAAGAGGAGAAGACGTGATTGTTCATGTTAACTAACGATTGACGCGCGGAGCCGCTTTCTCCATGAGAAATAACTCCTTGACCAACCGCTATTCCTTGAGTAAGCGCATCGTAGTTTGCTACTAGTTTAATCTCTAACGTATCTGTACCCACAGCAACTCCTGAAGTTGATATGGTTTGCATAGCGTAGTTAACATCACCTAGACCGTGCAATTCAAACCCTTGGTTCAAGGATGATGAACCCATACCTTCTGCCGCGATAAATCTATAACCAGCTGACCAACCCCAGTGCATGGAAGGGGATTTGGGCGCTAAAGGACTCTGAGATGAATAGATGGATGGATCCAAGTGGTTTAAGGTGGTCCCCACTCCTATGGCAAATCTTACAGCCGTAACGCTGTCTAAACTCTGACTACCTAAATAAAGGTTTGTTGTTGCAGCATCTAGCGCATCAATCAACACTACTTCAGGGTAATTAAATACGGAGTCATTGTCATAGATCACTTGAATGTCCCCCATGTAGTATTCTAGGCGTGAAAAATTGAATTGGTTGCCTAAGTTATTCACCCCTACTGAGGAGCTCGTTAAGGGAGCAGATGCCATGGTATGGTCAATAGTCAATACCAACTCTTTGGTCGTCTGAGAAAAGAGAGCAACACTGCATATTAAAGCGAAAAAAGTGAGTATTATTTTTTTCATTGATTGAGATTTAATTTGAAACTAATATACTTCTTAAACAATTAGGGCTATGGGCAAGAGAGATCGATCGAATAAGCAGTACATTCCAATGTAAAAGTGGAAGAATACAACCAACAGAATTATACTTGCTGATGTTATGAAAAAACAATAAACCCTTGACCTTGTTAAAAGGATTATAAATAATTACGCTGTGGAACAACGAGATACCCTTCTAAAACAGGTTAGACCTGAAATAAAGTCCATTAAGAAGACAGCGCAAGCTCTCGACATAGAAATCTTTCAAAACAGTACGTTAAGACCTATTTTGAAATTTCAAAATGATCTATTGCTGGAGGTCTACAGGCAATATATTGCTCAATACAAGGATGCTTTTTACGAATTAGACGAGCCCAAGAAGCTTGATTATATCAGTCATTCATTAAAGGCAAACCATGCCTTCAGAAACCTCATGATTGGAACCGTGATTGGGCTATTTTCAGTGGAGGAATACCTTACTTATGCAACACAATCTTCTCTTATTAATAAGCGAATCATCTCTATGCTGGTCCAGCGCTTTCAAGACCAATTACCGCTATTAAACCAAAGAAGCTCCGTTTAGATCTGTCGTTAATACATCTGACATGAAGTCCACAAATGGTCGAACCTCCTTTAGAGCGCTGTTGACAATTCCTGAGAAACCATCTTTCTCAACTTCATGGTCTTCAAAGTGAATCATAAATAAAAACTGCTTCTTTCTAATGAGATCGATCTCTGGATGATTTTTATCAAAAGCCCTAGGCGCTGATTTTAATTCATCACCTACTAATTCTCCCCATGTATTTTTAAAAGAGGGTTGGTTCATAAGATCTCTAAATTCATCACCTGACACTGCTAATTCCTGGCGAATACGCAATAGGTCTTTCGGCTCAGGGCCCCAAAAACCACACGCCAAAAAACAATTACCTGGAGAGATTTGCAGATAGTAGCTGCCCCTGCATTTTGGCTGCGAACGGTGAAAAGCAATACCGAAATTTGTTTTGTAGGGTGTTTTGTTTTTTGAAAAACGGACATCCCTATAAATGCGCATGAGCTTCCATCGTTCCAAAGAATCGTGAAGACTGATTTGGTCAAACAACTGCACACAGAATTCCTTAACCTCTACTTCAAGCGCTTTAAAGTGAGGCTTGTGTTGCTCAAACCATGCTCTATTATTGTTCTCTTTGAGGCTGCTTAAAAAATCGAAAACTTTGGGGTTGATCGTACTCATATACCGAAGCTATAAAAACTATCATACGGAATACAAATAAAACCAGATCTTTCGTTATTTAGATACAATCACTTTACGATTAGTTGGCTTAAACAGGGTTCGCGAGGCGTATTGAACTCCACTCTTCTTAAACATCCGTATTTACACTCCGTAGGTACATTATTAGAATATATATGGCACTACCGGCAAGTACTACTGACAGTTCCATAGCATGTCCCCATTCTCCAAAGAAGCCAGGTAGTTGTGGATCTAATCGAAGGGGGTCTGTAATAAAGCGTAGGATTGCGTTTCCTAACAAAAAGAATAAAGTGGGAAACAGCGCGTTTTTTTTGTTAAGAAACACATATAATATGAAAAATAATACTAGAAACGCTAGTTCCATGGAAACAACCCCAAGGGTATATGCCTGAACTTTCACATTCCAAAACGCCCATAAATTATCCTTCGTACAGACATTTCCATAGCAGCATCCTTGAAAAAAACAACCTATTCTAGCTATAAATTGTGCTAAGGCAAGAGCTGCTATTGCATTGTAAAAAAAATGTGATTTTAGCTTATACCCCCCTGTAAATTCGAAATAAATAATTCCAATAATAACAACAGGCGTCATTCCACATAATAATAAAACACCGCCACTTTTCCATGAAGAAAACGATAGCATCGCGTCTCCAAATACAATATTTCCACTTTTAGAGAAAACAATGAATACTAACATTGCAATGAGCCAGAGATATTTAAACTCGTGAGTTTTGCGCTGTCTGGAATCCAATATATTAAAAAACACAGTAGACAACGACAGGGCCAGTAACATGATTACCTGCTTCATTGTATTTTTCGAATAACAAATAATTTACCGCAATATCCCTCTAACGTTGAGGTAACTAGGTCCTCCTCAGTTAGTTCTTTAATCAACGTTCCATTTATACGATAGATTGACATACTTCTATAAGTTGCACCCATCATTGAACGTTGATAGAGCTTTTGAATATCCATTTCGGTCCATTGTGCTCCAAATACACCAACACAGTAGGTCGCAGATGGGTTACCATAGGCACCAAAGCTCCCTCCTTGTATTATAATCTGCTGAGGCTGAGATGTAATTGCCTGTTTAAGTTGTATCCACGACTTCAAGAAAAAGCCTTTTAACGTGATTTTCCATGTTGGCTGAGCGGTAACTCTTCGAAATCCAATTTCATTCTTATCTGACCTCCACTTAGGTGATGAAACGTTAAAATTCAGAGCGAAACTATAATAGCGGACTATGAAAATGTAATGACCCGGTCCTAAGTCGAACTCTACGATAGGGCTCACTCTATCATCATGAAGATTTGTAATTTTAACCGGTTCCCTATTTTTTAAATTATAGACCGTTACACTAGCATAGATAGACTCAGAGAGAGCATTAGAGTCGGTTTCCACGACGATGCGCTTATTAGGGCCATCCTTCACTAATACACCTAAAGCATAGTATTGAGCGTGTTGATCAGGGAAATAGTGTACTAACTTATCACTCCCTCTAAATAGCTCCCATGAATCTGATGAATCTGGATACTGAATATCTCTTTGGTAGGCAACAATTGTGATGACCAAAGCTGCTACAATAAGGAGACCTACAAATTTTAAAGCGTGAATAGTATTGATACGGTCTGTGCGCTAAGCGTTAGTGCATAGCTATGCTTTTTTGTTGCGAAGCGACAAGAGATATATGGATGAAGCCCCTGTGACGTGAGTTGTCCATCAAGTATATCACGCAGCTCATCCCCAGCCGTGACAGCCGTGCCATCTATAGGGTTATTTGTTTGGAGATAGATTAGCAGAGGACCTTCTTGATTCAGATTAAACTTAGAGTTGTAGTAATATCCACCTATTTCGACGCTAGCGCGTTTAAAGACTTGAATACTCAAGCCCATATTTGCGGTTATCAGTCTATTATTAATAGCCATTCTGTCCATGTCATTCACAAGAGTGAAGATCTGTCCCTCTTCCGCAATCTGGGTAATCGTATCACCTTCCAGAGTGAGATTGATACCCATAGAATGTAAGCTTCCCTGAAAGTTTAAATGCAGTTTCTGCGTTATCTTCCCGTGTCCACCTAAAGTCAGCCTTCCTATGTGAGAATTTGAAATACCTATGCTAGGAATAGGACTTAACGAACTAAGTAAGCCTAGCGGAAGATAACTACCTTCTATGTAAAAATTCCTGTATTTGTAACCTAGACCTATTGAACCGAAGGGTATTTCCGTTATACCAAACCCTGTGTTTATTGAGGTTTCAATAATTATGGGACCACCGGTCAACGGATTAATAGAAGGAAGTCCTGATAGAGGGTCTATCATCGTAAATGTTACTAAAGACTCTTGACCTTGAGATGAAATATGGGAAAACCCCGGTTGAATAGTGATGCTCGTTCCATTCAATATATCCTGCTCCCAGAAATTGCTCTGTACTAATCTTGTGCCCTGAACACTACCCGATATAAAGAAGCCGGAGCTATCCTTATTACTAGAGAGCCCTAGGTGCGAAACTGCCATCGTACGACTCAAGCCATCGTACGCATCTTGACCTAGAGCTGATATTGTGGGAAATGTAATTTCCGCTGAACCAGCTATTTGAGATAAAATATCAGAAGGTGTTTGAGCTCGTAGAGACCAAAGCGAACTTAGAACGAGTACAATAAGAATTCTATTCATTTTATATCGCTTGAACTTTCAGTGTAATACTATCGGTACCATATTTCGTAGATAGCTCCGCCGTTTCTTGGTCAAAGCTTATCATAAACATTCTCTGTGGCGCAAACAGTGCGCCCGGTGTGGTAATATATACATAGGGATAGGGAGACACCGTAATAGAATCGGTAACAACAGTGTACTGCTGGAAAACTTCGGTTACACCATTGTCTAACAGTGGCTGGTCAATTGACGCACAGTGCACGAGACCAATGTCAAGCTTTAAACTGTTACCCGCAGAAAAAGTAAAGGTATTATCATAAAGACAGTCATATCCCGAGGAATTTAATAACGTCCCATCAGAGTCTCTAATCT
>Ga0209071_1000793_pt1 | contig 14061 bp, 10 predicted proteins | sample CoawatmetaG10DNA_2_FD_187513 | JGI IMG/M metagenome (GOLD analysis project Ga0209071, IMG submission 187513) | Marine microbial communities from the West Antarctic Peninsula - Coastal water metaG108-DNA (SPAdes) (version 2) | ecosystem: Environmental > Aquatic > Marine > Coastal ... | reverse complement strand
TATCTGAGCAAACTATCAACGAATATATTGTTAACAACGAGGCATTCCATTCGGATGGTCGCTTCGATCAGAATCAATATCGATTTGCGCTTCAGCAGCAGGGTTATACAAGTGCTAGCTTTAAGGAAATGCTTGTTAATGACATGGTTGTTCAGCAACTCATAGCGGGTATTACAGGTACTGGCTTTGTTACACAGACTGAGTTGTCCGCTTTAGCGTCGGTCACTGAACAAAAAAGAGACTTTTATTATCTGACAATCCCAGCTGGGCCTATCGAAGAATCTATTGCCCTTACCGATGAGCAGATATTGCAGTATTATCAAAAAAACCTATCCTCGTATGAGACAGAGGCTCAAGTAATCGTCGACTACATCGAACTAAGCCCTGCAAAGTTGGTTGATCCAACATTAGTGTCGAGCGCTCAAATTTCCGCGCGTTTTGAAGAGGAACTTGATACTTTGGACTTGGCGGAATCTCGTCAGGTCGCCCACATTTTGTTGGAAGATGCTAACGATGATTTAATTGCAGAAGTTCAGGCTAAGATTGGGGCTGGAGGTATGTTCGGTGAGCTAGCCCGTGAGTATTCTGATGATTTTGCATCGGCAGAGACAGGTGGAGATCTTGGTTATACCTCTGGAAATACATTCCCTGAGGCGTTTGAGGCTGCATTAGCCGCGCTTGAGTTGGGTGAGGTTTCTAGCCCGGTCACAACGGATGCCGGTATTCACTTTATAAAGCTTTTGGATATCCAGCAGGATACTTATTTGCTAGCAGATGAATCCTCTCGTATAGAGCGTGAATTGATGAGAGAGGCGACGACTGATAAGTTGATCGCTAAGGTAGAGCTTCTTAAAGAGCTCAGCTATAACGCGGAATCGCTGATTGAAGTCGCTGAAGATGTGGGCTTAGAGCTCAATACATCAGAGGCATTCTCTAGATCTGGCGGGCAGGGCATTGCAGGTCTTCCCAAAGTGAGTGCCGCAGCCTTTAGCTCTGAGGTAGTTGAAGATAAGTACGCGAGTGAAGTACTTGATTTAGGCGATGATCGATATGTTGTTTTGAAGCTCAACCAATTTATAGAGGTACGCCAGAAAGAGCTTTCTGAGGTTCGAAGCTTGGTAGTTACGGCACTTACAGCTAGCGAGTCAGCGAGATTACTCGCGGAGAAAGGTGCAGAGCTACTGGCGGAAATAGTCGCAGGAAGCTCTGTTGAAATGGTCGCTAAAAATCGTGACCTTGCTTGGCAGGTCGGTAAGTCTGTAAATCGTCGTGGCACTGACGTTAATGCTGAGGTTAGATCAAGAGTATTTACCTTTCCAATCCCCGATTCAGACAGGGTGATCGACGGATTTTATATGAGCAACGGTGATTATGTAGTAGCAGAATTAACAAAAGTAGTGCCCGGTGATTTAAGCGTTTTAGCGAAAGAAGCTAGAGCGTCTTTAGAGGCCGCTACGCTCTCAATAAATGCTAATCGCGATGTTCTCGCTTATCAGGGAACTTTGAGAGAGAAGGCTGATATTGTTCAGTAGGTAGGTATTTTGAGTTATAGAACAAAGGCGGTTAGTCCGCCTTTATTTTTGTCTGTTAAAAAGACCTTAAATATTTCTTGGGTTAATATACAGAGTTAACCGTTGGCCCGGCTGCAGATAGCTTTTCTTATTAATACTGTTCCAATCGATAATATCAGTAATGGACAGTGAAAAGTTTTTCGCAATCTTATAGAGAGAGTCCCCACGCCTCACCTTATAAGAAATTTTTCTTAGTGACACAGACTTTACTGATTGTTTAGATGAGCGTATTTCAAGTACTTGGCCAATTTTGATGAGTTCTCCTCCTAGGCCATTCAAAACGCGCAGCTCCTTGACAGTAATGCCATAGCGTTGCGCCAGTGTTGAGAGAGAGTCACCAGAAACAACGCTATGACGTGTTATTTCGTACCTGCCCTGTCTATCAGACGCGATATCCGCATTACTATTTGGTATCACTAGTGTCTGGCCTATGCTGATGCGATCGCTAATTAAGTTGTTACTATTTTTGATCGCGTCAGTTTGGGACTTAAACCGAGCAGCAATTTGAGAGAGCGAGTCACCGTTGACAACAATATATTCGGTATGAGGAATCCAAGTTTTTGGATCAGTGGTTTTAATAAACGCCACAAGTGATGCTGACTTGTCCGTAGGTATTAATAAACGATAGGCGCCCTGCGGAGGCGTCGTCGAGCGTCGATAACCCGCGTTGAGTTGGCTAAATAGCCAGTAGTCGGTGTCGGTGATTTCCATCACTTTTGATAGTGAAATCTGTTTCTCGATATGAATAACATCAAAGTAGGATTGATTTTTCACGTCAGGCAGATTGATTTCTAAGGACTCCGAATCCTGAATTACCGACGCCAATGCAAGTAGTTTGGGTACATAATTACGAGTCTCTTTGGGCAATTTGAGATGCCAAAAATCAGTCGGCTTACCAAGTTTGGCGTTGGCTCTAATAGCTTTTCCAACTGTGCCTTCTCCGGCATTATAAGCGGCCAATGCAAGTAACCAGTCATTGTTAAAACGTCGATTTAGGTAAGATAGGTAATTTATAGCAGCGGCTGTTGATGCTACAACATCTCTCCGCCCGTCATACCAGCGACCTCGCTCTAGACCAAACCTACTTGCCGTTGCTGGAATAAATTGCCAAAGTCCAGCTGCATGACTAGGGCTGTAGGCATAAGCATCATAGGTGCTTTCGATGATAGGCAATAAAACCAGTTCCAAAGGTAACCCAGATTCAGACAGTTGCTCGGTGACATAGTGAATAAAAGGTTTAGCGCGCTTAACCACAGTTGATATGTAGCGAGGATGTTTAATATACCAGTCACGTTGTTCCAATACACTGGCAGGGTAGGACTCAAGGTTTAGTTGGTAACCGGCACGGATACGTTGCCAAAGGTCCATCTGTGGTATATCAAATTCGATACTGATTACTGCTGCGGCAGAGACTTCTGGCGTTACAATGAGTTCTTTGCGCTCAGATACCAGGTCAACCAGTTGCGATAGAGGCTCGGGTATTTGATCAAGCTCAACGGGTATAGCGGGCACAGCTTGTTCTTCTATTGAAGGCGGCGAGATTATGCAGCCTGATAGTGATAAAAGGAGCCATAGCATTGTGCTGAAACAAATTAGTTGGGACGCTGATTTCACAGAGATCTCACAGGATTTTTTAGCCGGTGAGTGTATCGATGTTATTGAAATTAGACAAACAATTAACCGTTTGCACACCGACTAACTAAAAATAACGATTAGTGATATGTGTGAGTGTTTTGATTAATTAATATTCAACTGTTTTGTGAGGGTTTAGTGGAGTCTAATGCGGTGGTTTTTAACCCGCTCAACCGTCATACTGTAAGCCTGTAAGGGCACGTTCTTTAGGCCGCCTATTAAGTTAACCTTGAGATTTAAAAGACGAGTGTTAAAACGGTTTTCTATAAAAGAGCTCGAATTCACTGCCGAACATCTCTCAATGTGGTCGAAGAGTGACTTTGGGCGCTATGTTTTGGCCACCGAACGGGAACTTATCGCACAAAAGTATTCAGCATTACCCGGGTATCGGTTTATGCACCTCGGGTTAACCGCAGATGAGCAGTCGGCGAATGAATTTTCTCAGATACATAGGTTTAATTTCCAAACTCGTACTGGCGGTTGTAGTTCCGATGTTTCTGCAGTAGCTGATTTAACTGAACTACCCTTACCATCAGATATAGTCGATGTCGTATTGCTTCAGCACATGCTTGAGTTTTCTGCGTCGCCTCAATCAGTACTTGCAGAGGTATGCCGAGTAATAGCACCAGGTGGTCATCTTGTCGTATGTGCTTTAGATCCATTTGGACCTATGGGACTGGCTAAATTACCCATGCAGCTATTGTCTAACAGCCCTCAATATCGTTTCCATAGCCTTCGTATAGGGCGCCTAGTAGATTGGTTAACCCTACTGAACTTTGAGGTAGACTCTATTCACCATGGTGCTCATCAGTGGCCCTTTTTATACAACGCTGACTCCTCTGCGATGTTAGAAAGTCGTGAAAAAGTGAAGTTAGGGGTTAAATGGGATCTCGGATGCCAAAAAATGGGGCTCCCTTTAGGAAATTTTTTTATGATCCATGCCGTCAAGCGAGTCAGCCGAGTGATTGGTAATTCATCGCGAAACTGGAAGACAGCAGCACGTGAACGGTTAACTGTATCTGCGAGTCAATCGCTTGGGTCAAAAAAAAGTGTAGATAAGCGCTCTTCGGAGAATAACTTTTAGTCATAGAGATAAATGATGAGTCGTGTAGAGATTTTTACTGATGGCGCCTGTCGAGGTAATCCTGGCCCTGGTGGCTGGGGTGCTTTACTGCGTTTTGGGACTGAAGAAAAGGAACTTTTTGGTGGTGAGCCTGAAACTACGAACAACCGTATGGAGTTAACCGCTGTTATTGAAGCACTGGCAGCGTTAAAGCGGCCTTGCGAGGTTAAAGTAACATCTGATTCAACCTATGTTCTTAAAGGCATTCAAGAATGGATGCCCAATTGGAAAAAAAGAGGTTGGAAAACCGCTAGTAAAAAGCCCGTTAAAAATGTCGACCTATGGCAGAAACTCGATGCGCTGATTGGGTTGCATAGTATAGACTGGCAGTGGGTCAAAGGACACAGCGGCCACAGGGAAAACGAGATTGCTGATGATTTAGCTAATCGGGGAATAGACGAGCTGTAGAGGCCTAGATTAAAGCTCAACATCAATCACACTAAAGATAGTATAAAAGCATGCGACAGATTGTTTTAGACACAGAAACTACCGGTTTAGAGACCTCCCAAGACCACCGAATCGTCGAGATTGGTTGTGTGGAAATGGTTAATCGGAAGCTGACTGGCCGACATTATCACCAATATATCAACCCTCAACGAAAAGTCGATGAAGGTGCGATGGAGGTGCATGGTATTACTGATCAGTTTCTTGAGGATAAGCCAGTTTTTGCGGCTATTAACTCTGATTTCCTACAATTTTTGGACGGTGCTGAACTAGTGATTCACAACGCACCTTTTGATGTGGGATTCATTAATCATGAATTAAAGAAACTTAGTGGTAAGCAGACCCCGTTGGGTTCTAGCTGTAAAATCATAGACACGCTAGCACTTGCTAGGCAAAAACACCCCGGACAAAAAAATAATCTTGACGCGTTATGCAAGCGTTATGGCGTAGATAATTCGCAACGAGATCTCCACGGTGCGTTATTGGATGCTGAAATACTTGCAGACGTCTATTTGCTGATGACCGGCGGTCAAGTTAATTTAAATATCAATCAACAGTCCGATTCAGACAGCGGTGAAATCAATGCTGCCACGTTAATTAGGCGCCTGCCGAGCGACAGAACTCCTTTACCGATTGTTCGTGCGAGTGCTGAGGAATTACTTTGCCATGAAGAAAAGCTCGCAGCCATTAAGAAGTCTAGTGGATTCTGTGTCTGGCAGGAGACAGGCGAGTAGCGCTTTTTATGTCTAATATCGATAGTTTTGATCCTACCAATATTGCTCCTAATACGCCAAGTCAAATAGATCGGCTTTCATCGGAGCTTGTGCAGACGGTTTTAAGCGCTGATTTGTTTAGTCTGACTCGGACGTTGTTCACCCTTAAAAGTCGTAGCGCTGACGCCAAAGATAGCTCAGGAAAGTGGTTGAAATTCTGCGCAGCGGTGGCCAAATCACAGGATGCTGCAGAGTCAAGGAGACTCAGACTTCCATTAATTAACTACCCTGATTTACCGGTAAGTGCTCGCGCTGAGGAAATTAAGCGCGAAATTGAGAAAAATCAGGTTGTGATTATCGCCGGTGAGACAGGGTCCGGTAAGACGACTCAAATCCCTAAAATATGCCTGCAAGCAGGGCGAGGGGTTCGAGGTCTTATTGGGCATACACAGCCGCGCAGAATTGCCGCTCGCACAGTTGCGGAGAGAATTGCCCAAGAATTGAAGTCACCCTTGGGCGATGCTGTCGGTTATCAGGTTAGATTCTCGGATCAAACATCATCCAACAGTTTTATAAAGCTGATGACCGATGGTATTTTGTTGGCTGAGATTCAGCGGGATAGATATCTTAGTAAATACGATACGATTATCGTCGATGAGGCTCATGAGCGTAGTCTCAATATTGATTTTCTTTTGGGTTATCTTAAAGGCTTATTAGTTAAACGGCCCGATCTAAAGCTCATTATTACCTCGGCAACAATTGATATAGAAAAATTCTCGACACATTTTGATAAGGCACCTGTGATAGAGGTCTCTGGCAGGACATTTCCTGTGGAGATTATTTATAGTGGACCGGACATCGTTGAGAGAGAGCGTAATCAAGCGATCGTCGATTGCTTAGAAGATATTGAGCAGAATCAAAAACCAGGAGATGTGTTGGTTTTTTTAAGTGGCGAGAGGGAAATTCGAGAAGCTAGCTTGGCACTTCGGCGAGCGCAATTGACGCACACTGAAATAGTCCCTTTATATGCTCGGCTTAGTCTAGCGGAGCAGAGCAAAATCTTCTCTCCGCATAAGGGACGTCGTATCATTCTTAGTACCAATGTTGCAGAGACATCTCTCACTGTTCCGGGTATTCGGTATGTTATTGATACCGGTAGGGCAAGGGTATCTCGTTACAGTTTTCGTACTAAGGTACAAAGATTGCCAATTGAGTCAATTTCTCAAGCGAGTGCAAATCAGAGAGCCGGGCGTTGTGGTAGGGTTGCTGATGGTGTTTGTTACCGCTTATATCAGGCGGAAGACTTCGAGACTCGATCGGCATTTACTGATCCAGAGATTGTACGGACAAATCTCGGATCAGTCATATTGCAGATGCTCCATTTACGGATTGGTGATATTAGAGATTTTCCCTTTATTGATCCACCCGATAGTCGATTAATCAGTGACGGTTATAAACTCTTAGAAGAGCTTCAAGCGGTCAATAGTGCAGGTAAGATGACCTCTTTAGGAAAGAAGCTCGTCGCATTGCCTGTGGACCCCAGGCTAGCCAGAATGATTCTAGAATCAAGTAATAATGGCTCACTCAATGAGCTAATTATTATAGCCAGTGGTTTAAGTATTCAGGACCCACGAGAACGTCCCGGGGAAAAGCAGCAAGCTGCAGATCTGGCCCACAAACAATGGCAGGACAACGAGTCTGATTTTATATCGCTACTCAACCTTTGGACTCACTTTGAAGAAAAACGACAAAACTTGTCAACTAATCAGTTTAGTAAATACTGCAGATCGCAGTTCGTTTCCTACCTGCGTATGCGTGAATGGAGAGACCTTCATCGGCAACTGCATAGTGCGTGTAGAACACTTAAGCTGACGGATAATCAGCAACCTGCTGAGTATGGGCCGATTCATCAAGCTCTGCTGTCAGGTTTGTTAGGTCAGGTCGGAATTCGTGAGGATAAATGGGAGTTTTTAGGAACCAGAAATCGCAAGTTTTTTATCTTCCCTTCATCCGGTCTGAGTAAAAAACCGCCGAAGTGGGTTATGGCAGGCTCTTTAATGGAGACTACCAAGCAGTTCGCACTCAATGTGGCGAAGATTGATCCAGAGTGGCTTGAATCATTAGCGTCGCACTTAGTGAAAAAGAGCCATAGTGAGCCTTTTTATCATCATAAATCTGGTCAGGTAATGGCTAAGGAGCGGCAGACACTGTTCGGTCTGAGTATTGTTGAAGGTAAACGGGTGGCATATGGAAAAATTGCACCCATCGATGCAAGAAAGATCTTTATACAGCAGGCTCTAGTAGAAGATGGTTATCGTGGTAAAGGTCAATTTTATGCACATAACCAAGGACTAGTCGCGGAGTTACAGGCTTTAGAGGATCGCTTTCGTCGACGAGATTTATTGGCTGAGCAGATGGTCATTTACAACCATTATGATCAGCGTGTCCCGTCATCTGTTTATAACTTGCCTGATTTTGAGAAATGGCGCAAGACATCTGAGACAGACGATTCTCAGCTCTTATATATGAGTAAAACGTCGCTGTTATTACGAAATTTGGAGGCCAGTGAGGAAGCGCAATTCCCTCAGGAGCTGTTAATAGATGACTTCGAATACAGCCTTCGATATCACTTTCAACCGGGTCATGCTGAAGACGGTGTTAGCTTAATTTTGCCTTTAGCGTTATTGCATCAATCACCACGATACTTTTTCGACTGGTTGGTGCCAGGCATGTTACGTGATAAATGTATTGCGCTAGTCAAGGGGCTGCCAAAAAATATTCGACGTACATTTGTACCTGTGCCTGATTATGTTGACAAGGTATTGCTTAATATTAGCGCTCAAGATCGACCTCTAACCGAGGTTTTAGGTGAACAGTTACACAAGCTAACGGGACAAAAGATATCTAGCGAAAGCTGGAATCTGGATAATCTTAATTCTTGGTATCGGATGAACTTTATTTTGCAGGACGATCAAGGTCAGCTGATTGGTATGGCCAGAGATCTCAGCCAATTGCGTAAAGATTTTAAGCAACGGATCAATAATAGTTTGGCTGAATCAGCTGAAGAGACCATTGCGCGAAATAATATTACGGAGTGGGACTTTGCAGAGCTACCCATTGAGGTGGTTTTGCCGCGCGGAAATATGAATATTAAGGCGTGGCCAGCACTGCGAGATCATCAAGATTCAGTGGCCATTGAACTGATTGATAATCCTGCTGTTGCTGAGGCTATTTCCATGGACGGGCAATTGCGTCTGGCGGTGTTGCGAGGAAAAGATCAATGTAAATACCTTAGTAAAGATTTGTTGCGAGGAAAAGAATTACAACTAAAAGCCGCCGGTTTGGTTTCTCGAGAGACCATTGTGCCGGCCATTATTTTGGCAAGCTTTAAGCAAGCTATGTTTTCAAAGAACGCTGTGATTAGGGATCAGCATGAATTCGATAATTGTTATACGACAGGTATAGGACAGGTTGTAGAATTTGCTCGACGGCATGGTGATGCCATTGAATCAGTATTGGCATCATTGCATGTGCATCAGCAAAGCATAAGATCAATGTCAGTGAGTGAACAGAGCGCAAAAGAAGATATTTTGGCCCAAATAAATTGGTTATTTTCAGCTCAAACGCTTGCGCAAGCATCGGTAGAAGATACCTCACAATACTCAAGATATGTTCGCGCAATAGACTTTAGAATTGGAAAAGTATTGTCACAAGTTCAAAAAGATTACGAGTACACTATGGCTATTAGGTCTTTTGTAGAGCCTCTAGAAAAATTTGAGACGAAAAAATATCTCATGTCGCCCGAACTTAATCAGTCTTTACGTGAATTTCGATGGCTAATTGAGGAATTTCGAGTCTCTCTTTTTGCGCAGCAGCTTAAGACCAGAAGGCCGGTTTCGGAAAAACGTTTGGCCGCACGATGGTCAGATTTGAGCGATCAGCTAAGGCGGGTTGTACCGGATTACATATAATCTGTGACTTGAGTCTCATATAAGTGGGTGAGACGCTCCAACAAATGAACACTATTGAATAGCTCTGGAGTATAATCACACTCTATAATTTATTTTTAAACTTTTTTGAATCTAAATTCACTGTTCACCGCGTCGTAGATGCGAAATGTGGCATTCAACTTAACGTTGTATCTGAGCGTCCAAGTGTTTTGCAGTAGCTGTTGTTGGAAACAAGTATTTCTTGCCCCGCTTAATATGCGGAATATCAAGCTGGTGTGTTATTAGAGATGTGGGTTCAAGTAAAAATGTTAAAACTGGTTTTAGTATCACTGCTTATTGTTATGGCCAACTTTACGTTTAGTGAGGAGGCTGATGAGATTGACCCCTTTGAAGGAGTTAATAGAGTATTTTATGAGCTCAACTTTAATCTTTTAGACCCAGTGATTATCAAACCTATTGCTATTATCTATGATGACCTCACTCCTAAGCCTATCCGCCAAGGGTTTAGAAATTTCTTTTCCAACTTAGATGAAGTCCCGAGTCTGGTTAATAATGTCTTGCAAGGTAAATTTGGTCAAGCCGCTAATAATGCCGAGCGTTTTTTAATGAATACAACATTGGGGCTGGGTGGTTTTCTAGATATCGCAAAACGAGCGGGCCTGCAGTCAGCAGAAGACGAAGATTTTGGTCAAACACTAGCGGTTTGGGGTGTTCCTGATGGGCCTTATTTGATGTTACCCTTTTTTGGTCCATCGACCTTGCGAGATGCACCGTCAAACTTTGTTGATAGCCTACTTGATCCGTTTAGTTATAATGATAGCCTTCCTGTCCGTGCTGTTATAAAAGGAATCGATTTAATTTCTTTACGGGCTGATTTATTGGGTATTGACGATGTTATTAGCGGCGATGAATATTTGTTTATAAGGGATGTTTATCTGCAGAATAGAGAGTATGTTATCAGTGACGGCGCTATTGATGATGATTTTGATGATTTAGACGATTATTAGGCGCAACAGGTTTTATTTGTGTTTTATAGACTATTTTTTATTGAAACAATAATTATAAGATATTACTAAGTCGAGTTTTCATGGGTGAAGTTAAAAGCGCAGTTTTTCTGGTTGGTGAGAGAAATACCAAGCTTGAGCGATTAATGTCAAGAATCGAAGGGGGTGGTCACCATTGCCGGTATCTCTCCGACCTTAATGACTTGTCTGCCGTTTGTGAAGACGACTTTTCTCAGGTAGTGGCATTCTCTCCACCACCGGACATGATCGAAGACTTGTCCAGTAGCACGTTATTGAAAGAGTACGCTGCAAAGCACATGTTGACAGTAATACTTGACGATTTGTCCCACCCAAAAGCTATAGATTTTTTTAGACTTGGCATTGCTGATGTTTGGTTTGAGGATATGTCTAGCATCGAACTCGAAGAATCCTTTACTCGACTTCAAGAATTTGCGAACTTGCGGGTTCAGCGGATGACCTATGGCCAAAGGTTAGAAACGGCTAATTTAGATCTTCAAAATAGCTTGCATATGCTTAAGCAGGATCAACTTGCAGGGCTTGAAGTTCAAAAAAGTCTAATGCCTGAAAGTCCACTAAGCTTTGCGGACTATGAAATATCTCATTCTGTTACACCATCACTGTATCTTAGCGGTGATTTTGTTGGGTATAACTTTGTATTGGGTCGTTACTTGGTGTTTTATTTTGCCGACGTCTCTGGGCATGGCGCCTCATCGGCATTTGTGACGGTTCTGCTAAGGTTTATGATTGGTCGCGTAATACAGCGTCATGTTACTGAAAATGACCATGAGGCCCTTAAGGCGGCTCCTGAGGGTCTTTTAGAGCACGTAAACAAGCAAGTCTTAGCGACAGGGTTAGGAAAGCATCTAACCATTGTGGCCGGTTGCCTAGACACCGAAAATAGCACCTTGCGCTATGTGGTCGGGGCTCAACTGCCTCGCCCGATTATAATTGTTGACGGGTGCGCTCAATATTTACCGGGGAAAGGTAAGCCGGTTGGGATCTTCGAGAGCGCATCATGGGATGTAGAGCAGATAGTGCTACCTGAGCGCTGTGCGTTGGTGCTGTTGTCAGATGGTGTTTTTGATTTGGTACCGGATAAAGATCTCATTGACAAAGAAAAAACGTTGCTGCGCTTTCTTGCGCGCAGCTCTGATAACCTAGAATCTCTGAAAGCGGCTCTGTCTGTTGATTTCTTGGAAGATCCTCAAGATGACGTCTCCATGTGTTTGCTAGCCCGAGGAATGTAGCTTGAATTCTGGGAAAATACTCGTTTCTGATCAGCTTGGTAATCATCTACTTAAGTTTACTGGTGATGTGCGGGTTACGCTATGCGGCACATTAAACCGTTACATCGAGACTATCTTTGGTACTAAGAATGTAAAGCGAGTTGTTGTTGACATGCTTGAAGCAGAGGGGCTGGACAGCACAACACTTGGATTATTAGCCAAATTAGGGCTCCATTGTCGTGAAGAGTACGGCCTAAATGTTGAGGTTTTTTGTCAGAACACAAGTATTCTTAGGACGCTAGAAAGCATGAGCTTTGACGAGATTTTTGATATTTTCGATCAACTACCTAATATGGATACCATCGAAAATCTACATGAAATAGATGCCCAGAATTTACCGGTTGATGAAATTCGGGAACAGGTTCTAGAAGCCCACAAAATTCTGGTCCGGTTAAGTGCCGACAATCAGCAAGAATTCAAAGATTTAATCAAGGCACTCGAATTCGATAGATAATTAGCTGCCGTCTCTGGCGTTAATCTTACAACGGATATAGTCGCTATGAAGGATATGTAATAGGTCAGCTACTCGCCGCATGATGCTCTCCTCATGCTTATCTAAATGACCATCCGCAAAAGCGACACGCCACATCCCCGTCATTAGTTCGAGTTTTTGTTGCTCATTAAAATGACTATTGATTTCTCGAGTAAACTGATACAAGGACGTGGCTTCAGTCACTTCTTCTCTGGAAAGTGCGATTAGCTCATCTATTTTTTCTTTGGCTATACCTAGCATGGTAGAGAGTGTTCCAGTAATAGATTCAAGCTCTTGTTCGTCGAGATTCCCATCTATAACCATCACCTCAATTAACAGTGCCGCTGAGGCAATCTGTTGTGGAGTTACCATATCTACTTCAGGCTCAATAACGTTTTTAGAGAAAAAATTCTTAATTTTATCAATCATTTGGCGGTCTCTTTTAACCATTTTTCTAGTTTAATTTGATCAGTAACAAAACTTCTTATCCCGTGAGATAGTTTTTCTGTTGCCATTGGGTCATCATTTAATTCATAGCGAAAAGCGGACTCATTGCCCATCGCATACTCAATTTTATCACCGGTGCTACTAGCGTCTAGTTTACGTTCAAGGGTTCCAAAATCGTCATCTAAAGCTTGTAAAAGTTGGGGGCTAATAGTCAGTCGATCACAGCCTGCGAGTTCTGTAATTTCACCAATATTTCTGAAACTTGCGCCCATCACAACGGTGTCATATCCGGATTGTTTGTAGTAGTTGTAAATACGCGTTACTGACTGCACTCCTGGATCTTCGGCAGCGGTGTAGTCAGATTTACCTGTGTTAGCTTTATACCAGTCCAAAATCCTGCCTACAAAGGGCGATATTAAAAAGGCCCCGGCATCAGCAGCCGCAGCAGCTTGAGTGAAATTAAATAGTAGTGTTAGGTTACAGTTAATCCCTTCTTTTTCAAGTTGTTGGGCGGCACGGATACCTTCAAAGGTCGAGGCCATCTTTATAAGTACACGCTCTTTGCCAATACCGGCAGTCTCATAGAGATCAATTAACTGGCGTGCCTTGGTAATTGATTTTTCAGTATCGAAAGAAAGTCGTGCATCGACTTCTGTTGATACACGACCGGGAATAACCTGAATGATTTTTTCGCCAATGCCAACGGCTAATTTATCCATGCACAGTGATAGCTGTTCATCACTGGAAAGGGTGCCTCGGGAAACTGAAGTTATCACCTCTTTCACCAAACTCTCATAGGTGGGCATCTGAGCGGCTTTTAGAATCAAGGATGGATTCGTCGTAGCATCTTCAGGAGAGTACTGACTTATAGCCTCAAAATCGCCAGTATCGGCGACCACGGTCGTCATTTCTTTTAATTGCGCTAATTTACTTTGGTTACTCATTTTTGGCTTTCCCCTGAAGTTGCTTTTAATGCTGTCGTCAAAACCTCAATTGTTGATGCAGGTTTATAGGCATTTTCGCTAATATGTCGCCTGAATTGCCTTGCCCCAGGCATTCCATGGAATAAGCCTAAAATATGACGAGTCATCGCATGTAACCTGACACCCTTTGACATCTCATTATCCACATATTGGAGAAATTGTTCAGCGATATCTTCACGAGTTTTAATGGGGGTTTGATACCCATAGATCAGATTATCTACTTGAGACAGTAAGTAGGGGTTAGTGTAGGCCTCTCGACCCATCATTACGCCATCAATTTTTTCTAAATGCGAGACAGACTCCTCTAGGGTGGTTATACCACCGTTAATAATAATTTCGATGCCCGGAAAGTCTCTCTTAAGTTGATAAACCCGTTCATAGTTTAGTTCGGGCACTTCACGATTTTGTTTTGGGC
>Ga0209071_1000783_pt1 | contig 14238 bp, 9 predicted proteins | sample CoawatmetaG10DNA_2_FD_187513 | JGI IMG/M metagenome (GOLD analysis project Ga0209071, IMG submission 187513) | Marine microbial communities from the West Antarctic Peninsula - Coastal water metaG108-DNA (SPAdes) (version 2) | ecosystem: Environmental > Aquatic > Marine > Coastal ... | reverse complement strand
CTGCAAGGTTGCCGCCGGGTTTGGCCCGAGTATTTCCATCATAGAAATGTCACGGCTCATATTAGTGACGTGGCTTATCATCGTGTCGAAGCTATTCGCGTCACCAAATTTCTTTTGATACTCAAGCCAGCCTGTTGCCGTCTCAAAGCTGAGAAACCTATGATCCTGGCGGCGGTTCCCCAGGCTTTTACCGTAGCCTTGCGCACCTGGAATAAGCTTGTTTAAGCCGTCCGTGCTAATGCTTTTATATACGTCCGTTAAAACTAACTCTAATTTTTCATCCGAAAATCGCAACCCGGTCTGCTCGTCTATCATTTTATCGCGGTCTAGCCTGTCTCCTATAAAATCACGCCAAGCGGTGTATCCAGCTTTAGTAATCGCTATTTGATCGTGGTTTTGCGGCATGCCCCAATCTGTGCGCTTTGCAATAGCTCCACCCGCTCGATTAAAACGCTTGCGCAAAAATTCCGCGGTTGTTTCCCAGGCTTTTGCAAGCTCCCTGGCGCTGGCATCCCCGGTGTTTTCACCAAAAACCTCGCGCACCATGTTATCAAGCTTGGCTTTTTGGCGTACCTCGCCCACGACATTGCGGCGAAACTCGCCCAGAACACGCGACATTTCACCAAACGCCTCGCCCTTTATAGCTTCCTCGCGCTGAGTAATACTTGAATATTTGCTTAGACCGTCTTGCTCGAATAACGCTAGGGCTGCCCTGGCTTCGTTAGGATTACCGTCGATGCCTCTATAGTCTGCCAGGTTCTTTTTAATGCCTTGCCAGGTGCGGAGCTGCATTGCCTTTTGCCGCTTGCGCTGCAGTGCTTGCTTGCGGATTGCGTCGAAAGCATCTGCCCCGGCTTGTGCCTGTGCTGCCGCAGTATTCATGCGGCCCTGGTATTCTGCCTCAAGTCCGTCGAATAATTCCCGAGCATCTTTAGCCTGGTCTGCAGTTAGCTCTTTGTTGCCCTCTGCGTCATTGATACAATCACGAAAGCTCATATGGGACACCTACTTAATGTTTCAACCATTGCGTCCTCGCGGTCTATATCTGCTAATAATTGCCTGGCTGTGACTGTTTGGGCTTCGCCATCCAGGAGCCCAACCGGGAATAAATCCTCGTCCTGGTTGATATTTGCCCTTATCTCGTCTATATTTACAGTAGATAGGAGATCATCATCCGTGGCAGTTAAGTTCTTCACATTTGATTTCGGCAATGTCGCTGCAATCGACGGGTCTGTTGGTATGCTTTGGACAATGGACGATGTTTGGGCTCCCTCTGGGGGATCTGCCAAATTCCGTGACGCTGTAGTAACCGACGAAGGATCTACCGAAATTCCAGATGATGAAGTAGAATCAACCTTGCTCGCACTTGGCGCACCTATGCCAAGCTTTGTTGCAAATGATGAATCAAGCGTAGAAGTCACCGCTCCATAAATTTCAATCATTTTTGCATCTGCGTCTGCCCGGGCTTCGGGCGTAGATGTTTCAGCTCTTGATATTTCGTAATAGTCGTGTCCAGATTTAGCGTGTATTGTTGGCTTTTCTTTTGCCTTTAACATTCCAGGCGGCCAGATTTGTATTTCGCCCAGGGTCTTATCGTCAAAGATAACCATAATTTTACGGTCAAAGTACCCTACTGGCGTCACCTTCCAGCCTTCATCAAGCAAATGAAACTTTTCGCCCAGCGCAGCTATGAAGTCATCTGCTTGTTTCATTGTCGCAACATTTATTCCTGTGCGAGCAGCGTCTGTCATTTGCCGATAGTTACCTAAATATTTTTCATCTGTTTTTTCATTTATTCGTTTTAGATCTTTTACGGGAATATCCCGCTTGAAATCCATGCCTAGATCATCTGCAGCCTTACCCGCCGCCTCATTAAGCGCTTTGTGGTTTGGTATTGCTGCAGCAAGTACGTCCTCGCCAGATTGAAACGTTTGCCGTTTTTGTAGAGCTTGAACAAAGACCTTAGTTTCATCTTTGCCAAGATCTTCTTCAATTACGGTTCTTAGCTTGTTCTTGCCTAGAGCGTCCTGGTTTAAGATCCGATCTGCAGCCTTGCGAGAAAGCTCCGTTGCGTACTGTGCATCAGTAATGATTTTGCTGGGCATTTCAGACCACCCAGCAGCCTCGGCAATTGTGTATGTTGAGTTGCCATCCCTAACAGTAAACCCGCCATCTTCGTCGGCTCGCAGTAACAAAGCCCCGCGCTTGGGGATTTCGCCTCGAGCGCCTTTCTCCATAAACCCAGCAGCGCCTACAACGCCTTTGGGTCTGACCTTGCCTGTCCGAATATCCCCGATTGGTACAAGAACATCGCCTTCCTCGAGCAACATGTAAGGTCGCCAATCAGGTTCTATTGTTTCCTTAACTGTTTTTATAGCCTCGGCCATTGCAGCCTGTTCATCATCGGCCTTGTTTGCAATCAGTTCCTCGAGATCCACCTGGCGATCACCCGGCTGAATATTATCGCCGGTATCAAACATATCGCGCTCGGGGGTAGTGAAGGCGCGTATATCCTCGACTATTGCATCAGTTTGATTGGTTGCGCCTTCGCCGTAGGCATCATCAAACTTTTCTAGGTTATCAAGCTCTGATTTATCCGGTGCTGCAATGTCTTGCGCTTGATCATCGACAGCGCGTCCAATACTGCCATTTCCTGACCCTGTGAAATCGCCTGAGTCAATTGATCGTCTGACAGCATCGACAAAGCTGTCTGCAGCCTCTCCGTACCGTCCTGTACTTTTTGCAAATTTTGCGGCGTCTGTGAGAGCATCCGAGAGCTCTCCTTTTCTATTCGCTTGGCTTTGGAGGATTTGGATCGCTTGACCATCTTCTAATAACCTTTTTTTGTTGTTCTCGGTTGCGAGCTGATTGCCTTCATCCTCAAGCCGGGCTTGGTTTTTAGTTATCTGGGCAAACGCTGTCTTGTCTTTTTTTAGCTTGGAAACTGCAGCATCAAGAATTTTAGCGCGTTCAAGATATAGCGCTGATGCAATCGCTTGCTCACCGAATAAGTCGGTTGTTTTTTCTATGGTAAGGCCAGCTTCCATAATTTGCCGTATGATTGAGTCTGCTTGAAACTCGTTGCCAGGCTTAACCTGTGCCAAGGCTTTCATTGCCGCGAGCTGCATATCTGGATCATCGACCAAGCGCCCAACAATTGCGGCATAGTTATCTGGTACAATTCCGTTAAGCGCCAATCCATAAGCTTCATCGGATAGCCGCACTAGCTCTTTAGCCCGGCGAACAAATGCAGCGCTTTGCTTTATGCTAGGGCTGTCAAACCGCTCTGGCGCAAGTCTAGCAATTTTTACTGCATCGAAGATCGTGCCTTTGCCATTTACAATATTCGCCATTGCCGCGCTAACCATTGCTGACTCTGGCGTGATGCCATCGACTTGCCTGATCTTTGTGCCATATATCGTAATATCCTGGCTCGGATCCTTTGACATAATCCGCTTTGCCAGGCCAAGGCGCTGATGCCCGTCTGCGATAAACTGGCTACCGTCTGCAAACTCATAAACCGCAATCTGCCCAGCAAGGCTGGGATCCCATTGCGTCACGCCTTGATATTCGGGCGTTACGCCAAATTCATCGCCGCCTTCTTTAAACTGAAATAGCTTTGCATCTACCTGGATATCCCCAGGCTTAAACTTAAATACAAATTCATCCAAGTTATCGGCATCATTGATAGTCACAGGCGCTTTGACCGGGGCCGCTGGTAGCTCCGTAATTGCTGGCGGTTCTAGCGTTTCTGCCGCAACAATCCCCGCAGCCTCGCGCTGTTTGTGCTCTAGCTTGCCCTGGGGCGTATCACTCAGCGGATTATCTGCAGCTTGCGTTGTTTCTATATTAAGGCTCAATTCTGCGCCTTGGGCAACGTCTGACTTCTTAACGCCTGCATCAAACAACACATTGGAGAACTTTTGCATTTGCTGCGCGGTCAAACGCACCGTTTCCGTACCTCCACGAATGACCACCGGGAAGGCCGCACCAACAACACCCGCTGTTAAAACTGCGTTGCGAAACGTAGCAAAATCATATGGCAGATCTAGGCTTGCGTAATACTGCGCCACCGCTGGCTGTTGTGCTACTTCCGCAGTCATATTTATCATAGCTTCGCGCATCATAGTGCGGGTCAAAAGCATTGATCCAGCTGATAGCGGGGCCATTGTCAGCGACACGCCTAGATTAAACGGGTCTGTTGCAGCACCACCAAACGCCCCAGCATATTGCGCAGCCGTTGCTAGACCGCCCGAGGATCGACCATAGACTTCCTGTGCATCGTCTATATCACTTTGCGCGTTTTCCCTGGCAAGCTCGCCCATTCTAAGATTGAAACTCTCGGGATCTAACGTAAGCATATTGCTGCCACCAGGCTCGTCGGGGTGGCCTAGACGCAAGCGGTCTTTATTTTCTTGGACAAAGCTACGGATCCGATCAACTTGGTGATTATAGTATCCTCGGCGCTCCATTGTGAACGGCACAGGATTAGGAAAGCTTTCGCCTGTTTGCTCTTTGATCTGCTGATTGACCCCAGCCCACCAATCACGCTCAAACCTAATAGGCTCGATTGGCTGCAGCGCCCTGGCCTCGCTAAACCCCGCCGCTAGGTTTTCGGCAAAACCCGTCTTTGGCTCGGTCATAACTTTTGCCCCGGAGAGAAAAGATCTACCGGGTTGCTTTGGAAAATTTAGAACTGTCATCTTAAATTATTCACCGCGCTTTGAAGCTCCGCTAAGCTTTCGCGATCAAGCCAAGGATACTTTTGTTTAAGCTTGTTAAATACTTTTATTTGTTGATCAGCATAAGCCCTAGTCGGTGCGTTGGCTTTGGGGGTTGGAACGCTATCCATGATAGCCTTGGCTTCACGCGCAAGATCCTCTGTAATCTCTGGGGTTGTTTCCTTCGTGTTTTTAAAAGCATCAAAACCTAAAGCCAGTGCGTCTAAGCGTCTAACTGGCAAGCCCTTTGCTTCACGTTCAGAACGGCTTAATCCCTCCCATTCTTCCGAAGTGTATTCGCTCATAGCATCCCTGCCAGCGTTTTTGTTTAGAATGGAGCTTTTAGAAACAAAGGCGCTTCCAGGTTCCCTTGATTCAGCGTCAAGAGTTGCCTTTGCAGTATCAAAGTCAGCATCCGTAAGCCTTTGAAATTCTACACTTGATTGAACCGCTTTCTTGGCTAATTCTGCTTTATTATATGCAGCTTCCGCAGTAGCCTTTTCAACTCCGACACTAACAAGCATAGAATAGGTAAACTGATAAGGGTCATCACCAACGCCAACGGCTTGGGTTGTTAAAGGATTAGAAAGCTCGCTGCCATCTGTTACATATAGCTGATAGATAGGCTCGCGCTGATCTGTCTGATCAACCATTTGCACAGTGAAATTGCTATCTAAAGTCTGGTCTATTCTTACTTTACCATCTGGGAAAAGATCCCCAAGATTATTAACTAAAGCCGTTGAAAACTGATCGTCTGTCACACCATCGGGGCGATGATAATATGACTCATTGTCATTATCTAACGTGCCAATACCGCCAGTTTCGCCATCCTTTGACCCGCCCATAACGTAGCTAAATACTTTTCTTAGATCGTCCTGGGAAAAGTCCCCCTCTGCAGAAATATCTATTTGTCTGTTTTTAACCCGGTATGTCAAAATTGCCTCTACGGACTGAATTATGACAGGATCTAAACCAGCTTGATAAGTATCGGGATACCCGGCGAAAACATCTGCCATGATAAAATCGAGGTTCATGCGCTCACCGGCTGCATTTGTGATTGAGCTTATTTTTACCTGATCCTCAAACTCTAGCCCTGCAGCTATATCTATAGCCGCCTCTGTTCCAAATCCACTGGCATACAGACCACCGAGAAAAGACATTTGCGGGGCATCATCGCCTAGTTGAGCAAACAATAGCCTTGAAGCATCTGGCCCTAGAGCCGCTTGCACGGAACTGATAAATGCAAGATCTTCCTCTGGCCCCATTTCGTTAAGCATGCGACTAACCTGGGCTGTCTCTGCCTTGGTCATAATAACAGGCGCAAGGTTTAGATCCCCGCGCTCATAAACGCCCTGCACTTCTAAGCTTTGCCCTATTCTCTCTTGTAGCTTTGCGGCAAAAGTCTCGCTGGCGAAATCCGCATAATCAACGTCATTTAAGGTCACAACGCCGTTGCGATTTGCCCAGGGAAGCGGATCATTTTCGACGGCAGTATCCAGCGCATTGAGCCGACCACGCATAAACTGCAATACGTCTATTTGTGTCCGAGTTTTGTCCTCTACTGTCTCACGTTCTGCAATTTCTTCCCTTAAATCGTTGCCGTTCATTTCCTTCATTTCTGCAGCGGCTACTTTGACCGTGTTGAAATACTCAACCTTGGCCGCAAGATCTGCATATTCCGCTGGCGTTTGCGATTGCTTGGCTGCATCGAGCTGCACTTGCAGAGCGCCAACATCTGCATCTGATGGTATTTCACCAATCTCAGTATTTTCAATCAACCGGTTTAGTGTACCCTCGGCTTGCTTGCCTATTTCTGCAGTTATTAGTCGCTGGTGTTTTTCATAGATCGTAGGCCCGTCAATATATGTAGACGTAGCGCCAGCACCTTTTAAAAGCTTTACCTGGTCGGCCTCATTTAAAGATCTAAGAAGATGATAAACCTTTTGCCCCTCTGGGCTGACCCCTTCGCCCTCGGGCGCGTCTGTGCTTTTGTCGCGCAGCGCTTTGTGGATTTCATGCACAGTAAGAACCGAGCTATCGGAACTGTTCACAAGATTATTCAGCGCCCTTTGGGTGCCGCGCAAAACCATTGCGTACTCTTGCTTGCTTAGGTTCTCACCTTTGCCAAGCCCGAGCTGCACCAGGCGATCACCGTTTAGCTTCACCCCGGCAATAACGAAATCAATCTCTGACAGGCTATCGCTATTAGCTATAGTGTTCTCGCCGTTTACATAAAGCTGAGCCTGGTTCGCTGCCGCCACCGCCGCTACCTTGCGGTCAATGTCATTGCGTAATTGGAACCTGTTTTGTAATTCTAGCTGCCCAAATTTAGCGTCAAACTGAGTTAAGGCGTAGCGGTTCTTGCCGACTTTCTTTCTCAGCTCATTTTTAATTTGCGCGGTTTCTTGGTTCCAAATGGGGTTATCCCCATCGAGCACACGGTTATAATCTGTTGACTTGGCAAGCTCGTCTCTGCGCGTCCGTAGCGTCTCCTGAGCGCCCAGCATGGCCTCATTAAGATCATTCTCGACTTGCACCTTATAGCGAGCGTTTGCGTACTCACCGGCTGCTTGAGCCGCTGTTTGCAGCACCTCACCTTTGCGCAATTCTGCCTGGATAAATGGCGTTGCGTTCATACGCGCACGTAATGATTGGCCTGGCGCTTCGCGGGTTGCTGTAGCGTCAGCATTGTAAACGGGTATTCTCATGTGAACAGCCCTCGATTATATCCCAATGTCGCTGCATCGCCAACACTGCCTATTAAAGCGGTTCGGCCTTGCGACTTTAATCCGGATGCCGTGGCGTCACCGCCCATGCGCGTAAGCTCAGCATTTAGTCTAGCGTCCTCAATAGCGTCCGTAATTTGCATATTTGCGATTTCATTGTTGAATTTATTAACTGATTCCTGATAATCAAACTCTGCAGCATTGGCGCGTAAGATCTCAAAAGGCGTTCCAGACTCAACTTCATATCCAGCATATCCCGCCGCCGCTCTCACTGTGCCTTGAACGTTTCGCTCAAAAGCTTGTTTGCCGCGCTTAGTGTCGATTGCAAATAGACCGTTTAAGATACCGCGCTGCCTACTAAGGAGCCCCATATCTCTTTCAAACATTTGCGCGTTGAACTCTGCAGCTCGTTGCGCTGCCCCCGCCGCTTTTTTTGACGCACTACGTGCTGAAAGGCCCCCCATCAAAGAGGTGCCGATTGAAATAGCGGTTAAAATGTTCATTGGAATTTTCTCATATGTCAAACGTGTTCATACGGGGATAGAACGCGAGCACGGTCATGGGTAAAACCTGTGACTGCCGCACGTATATCCGATCATCATTGTCGAACCCCCCAGAGAACTCGATCGTCTTATCGCCCGAAAATAAAGGGATGCCATTATCCATTAACATTGAGCTGTCTCTAAAGGGTATTCGGTCTATCTCTGTGGCACTATTGCCCACCTCGATACCAACCGTTTCAAACAGCCTGAGTGTAACCGCATGGATCCTTTTAGGCTTGCCCTGGCTTGTTCCATCTTCGGATCCAGATTCAATCCTCATTGTTTGCATTTCAGACGTATAGCTAAAGCCAACCGCTGCCGTTGTAGAAGAATAATCTAATGTTATACCGCCGCCGCTGACAGTCTCGTCGGGGTGCGTTGCGCCGTTTGCCAGGATAGCAACTGACTGCCCTTCCAGGTGATACAAGCCGCTTAGTGACGTAACTGCAGATCCGCTATACGCCAGGCCGCTATCAACAAAAAACGCCGCTGTTGTAACTGATCCGAAATCAAAGGGTTTTAACACCTCGACATATCTTTTTGTCTGTGAATTGATCGTGCGCTTCACAATCAGGTATAAGTCATCATTGCCCGTGTCGGTGGGCAGTGGTGCTATGCTTTCAACAACTGCCTGGCCGCTGCCAAACACGCCGCCGATTGTGTGCTTGTGCCATCCCACGACTTCTTCCTCGCGCCGGTATGTAAGGCCCAGGAGCGTCCCGTCTGACCTCAGAGCCCATACAATGCTTTCAGGTTCTTGTTGATACGCGAACTGAGTTATACCGCCCTGGCTAATATGCTCAGCGAGTATCGTCATATCTGGGGCCGCGTATCCGCTGGTATTTACATCACCGACAAACTTAAACTCTCTGACCTTTCTGGCCCCACGCTGCAGAAATAAAGTCACATCTGCGACCTGGACAGGCTCGACATTTGCCGTGCCATAATTCGAGTATTTTCTGATTAACGTGGTAGTAGGCGTAACAGGCCCGTCATTCGTAGACGTTAGGACAAACTCGCCGCCTGTTGTGCCGATTGCCAGGACACGCGTGGAGCTGAGATAGCGAATACTATCCACAGTATTCGACGCGATTGTGTATATCAGGGCGTCATTATCCCCGGTGCCTACTGTGAAATTATTATAGTCGGCATTTTTGCTAAACCAGATTGTTTGCGGATTAGCTGCAGTGCTTGCATATACTAGCCGCTGTTCAAAAAACGTGACAACGCTGGGATAATTACCGCTGGTATTTAGCGCCGGGCTTGGAGATCCACCAATGGAAGGCGTGGCAAAAGTCCAATTGTTATGATCCGAGCGCGTTAGGGTGCGGATTGCGTATTCTGGATGCACGAAATACATTGTATCGGCTGACTGCACAAAGCGCACATCTGGCACTTTGGCCTCTGGATATGGCGTTGCCAGCTCGAATATTTCCGTAGCTGTGCCGCCGCTTGTATATGTTGTGAAGCTAGTTGTGTTTATTGCTGCACCGAATAGATCCGTAAGCGTGAATGTATTTGTCGTGCTATTAGCAACCCGGTAGTTTCTGCCGTTCAGCTCGGTCATACCGCCAACTGAGGCTATGAATATTTCATCGCCATTGCTAAAGCCGTGCGAGTTGCTTGTGAGAACGCCAGGGCTTGCCTTGGTTGCCGCTGTGATAGTTTTAGCCGTTGCGTTTAAAACCTGTGCGCCATTGCGATAGACGCGCATAATCTCATTACCAAATTCCAGAATATACGTGTCGGTTGATTTGAATTGAAATGGTATAAGCCTGGATTTGACTGAGCTTGTTTTAACTTCGCCTAGATATTCTGTGCCTGGACGCCGCTTTGTGCCGCCCGTTGGCATAACGATCATATTCGTAAGATCTGCCAGACCTTCCTTGTACTTCTCTAGGCCCGTCCTGCCCTCGAGCAAGGGGGATATTTCCCCGGCACTAAAGGATGAGAATGATGGAGCGGATCTAGCCATTACATACGCGCCTCGATGAAGTCACTGGCCTCAATGCGTTGCGGTGCGCCTTCGGTTGCGTTGACGTTTCTTGCCGCGCTAAGCTTCTTTATATAGGTTGCTTCCATATTGGCACGAACAGTATTAGAGCCCGTCACTGTATAGGCTATTTCTGCAGCAAGGCGCTGAGATAAGGTATCAATCAGGCTGGCGTCATATTCATTAGGATCCTCGATCCTGGCGATATACTTGATTTTGGCCGTGCCTTCGTCTGTCACAATGTTTCTGCCCTCGACAACAAACACCGGGCCACCAGACAGGCTGTGCATATTGTCCTGGGGATAGCTCATAGAACCGTTAGAGAACTCCAAGACCCTTAGACAATACGGATCCGTTGGCAGGGGATAGTAAAAGGCATATCCGAAATCAGGCGTTGTTGCGGATTGCGCTAATGTTGTGCGTCTGACCAGGCAATTCCAGCTATGTTGACGAAACAGATCGTCACGTATGCCAGGGTACTTTTGATTAATAACACGCGCAGCTTTTGAATTTTCATCGAACGCCGCGATATTTGACGCCCCTAGCAGATTTAGGGCTGAATTAGCTATATCAACTGTGCTTGTCATGGCCTACCTCAGAAAGAGTAAACCCCCGCCTTCGCAGTGCGAAACCTGGCCCGGCAGGGGAAGGAAGGGCGGCGAACCGCCCCGCCGTTGTTTAGTCAGTCGCGTACTTAATCGTAACCTCGATTGTACCCGTTCCTGCCGCGCCACCCATGGTCGCAGTGACCATAACGCCATCACCGTCAGCATCCAGAACCGTGCCGCTTGCGAGCGCCAGGGTTGCAAGAATATCGACTTTTTGAGCTGCAGTAGACGCCGCTGCAGCTTTATAGGCTGCTGGCGCTGCACTTACCGCAGTACCATCAGCGTTAGAATACGCTGCATGGCCGACACTGAGCGTTGTGCTAGATGCAAGCGCATCATGGGCAAGTGAGCCCTCAATGAGCCGCGCACCGTCAGGCAAGCGGAACATTTCGATTACATCACCAGATGCCAGGCTTGACGCTTCATAAACCGAGTGAGCAACACGAATGCGAGCCCCCAGGTTATTTGAAGGGTTTTTAACAACCGGTGTTGCGCGTGAGTTTGTCCGTTGGACACTATATCTTGTTGCCATTGGTCAATCCCCCCTATTCTGCGCACGGCACTTCAACAACCATGCTCTCTTGCATGCGTGTCGCGCCGATACTTTGTTGATAGAAAACCTGCGTGGCATAGCCCTTGTCAGGCCGCACATCGACTTTTGCTGTTGGGTTCATACCAACCGCAAGCTTTAAGCCGTCTTGTGCGAAAGCAATAACCCGGCGATGTGACGAACCATTCACCTCCAAGCGATTGCTTGTGATAAAGGTAAATCCACAAAACTCCGTAACGCTGCCTTGAACAAGAGCACGTACCGTATTGAAGTCTGCCGAAGTGACGGTAGTGCTATTAAGCAGATCCGACATTTGCTTTGGCGCAACAACAATAAAGCGCTTGATACTCGGGTCTACAGATCCTTCATCGAGGATTTGCTTTGCCGAAATCAGCTTTGCCAGGGTAAGCCCCGCGCTGCCATGTGGCACGACATTCCCTGATGGGAAAGTTACGCTTGTACCACCGTCTTTGCCAGTATTTGCCGCTGCAAAAGCCGAAGCGATGATCGTATCATCCATTCGACGTCCCATTGCTGCAGCACCCGCACGAACATAAGTTGATTGCGGATCTGTCAACATACGGATCTTATCTTCGTCATCAATAAGATCTGCGTATACATAATCCCGAAGGGCAACTTGACGCCTCGAATGGGGTGTATCTTGGATAGGCGTATCCTGGTGACGTGTGGTTTTCTCGATAGCGGAAACTGCTCCCACCTGATCGAAAAAGGCCTTCTCGCCTGTGACGCTTTCCTCATCCACGCAAGCGCGGAGTAAAGATCCTTGCTGTTGAGACAGCATTTGGATATTTGCGGAAAACTGATTCACAAACGCTGTAGTGATTTCGCTCGACATAATCGAACTCCTTCATTAAGCTATTGTTTTTTCAGGGTTATTTTCGCCGCGGTTATCCGTAATGGGCCGTGCTCAACGCTTAGGTTCGTTACTCCACTTGTCGCTGGGGCTTAGAAAGATCTAAGCTTATCCAGCTTCACCGCTCTCAATCCGAAATAGTCTTTCGGCTTCAGCAACGTATGTCTTGTGTTCGGGGTGGCGATGATCCAGATAAGGGCCGCTCGCCATGATTTCAGAGATCTTTCGACCCGCTTCCTCTGAGGTCATAACGAGCTCAGTAGGTTCACCGATTATTTTATCTTCGCCAATTTCCTTGGCAAACGCGCTAAACATGCGGATAATATCAGGATGATCACCCAATAATCTGCCATCTGCGAGCTCAATTTCATTAAGAATTTCCGATTTATTGCCAAGCAATTGCCTGGCCGCGCCATTTGCAAGCTGTAGTTGTTGCTCAAATGCCTGGCCGTATTCTTGCTTTAGCTCAGCTACCCCTTCCTGCAGGAGCGTATCAGCGTGATCGTAGCGCTCAACTTCCATTTGCTCCAAGGAGCCATCCATGAAAGACGCGATAGTTTGGGCTTGTTTGTTATTAAGCCCCGCCTCATGTGCGCTTTCTCGGAACGCCTCGAGTGTGCTATCCCCAAGCTTTCCTTCCAGGCTGATTTCATATTTGGTTGGCGCTTCGGGCCTACCACTTGCGTTGTAAAACTCGCCCCATTGATCGTCCGACCAATTCTCAGCAGGCCGGGCCATATTATCAGCGCCGACCATGCGCTCTAGGTGCGTGTATGATTTCGCAAGATTATTAACGTCTTTGAACTTTTGTAAGCTCGGGTTGCCTCTGTTTTCTTCGTTTAGTGTATCCAGAAAGCCTACCTCAACCGGGGCTTCCATTGCCACGTCTTGAGATCCCGTATCAGAGATTGCCTCATCGCTCATATTTTAATTACCTTTTGGTTTGCTTTCCTCGGTGATCATCCTGGCGATATGCAGCATGGCGCTGCGTTGACCTTCAAGGAAAGCACTTTGATAAGGGTCGCCAGGAACAAAGGTTGTTTGATCGTAGTTCAGCCGGGCTTTTAGATCTGCCAGGACAATATCCCCGTCACCGTCTGAGTTAAAAACAAGACGGTACGAGCGCTTTACATCTTCTATTTTCTTCATTGCGGCAGACCGCCGGGCAGACCACCAACCGCCTTGACCATTGGCGCGGCCTTTTGCATTTGCTCTGCGGCCATCATTTGCTGTTGTTGCTGAGCTTGCGCGGCCTCTGCCTCTGCCTGGGCCTCGCGTATTTCAGCAACCTGCGCGTCTGATCTTATCACCTGGGCCGGTATGCCCGTTATATCGACCAGATATTTTACCAAGCGGTCTGAATCGAGATAATCCATTACAGGCGCTATTTCATTGACTTGCATAAGCACCTCGAACCCGCGCAACATTGATTGCAGATCCGTTAGCTTTTGAGCTTTTGCCAGGGGAGATACATACTCAATATCTATATCCTGGCCCTGTAAAGCCTCAGGGGGGGTTGGGAGCAGCCCCGCCCTGAGTAGCAAGCCAAAGCACCGTGAAATCATGGGCTGCAATAGCTCACTTTGGAGGCGACCCAAAACTGGCCCGAGTAGTCTCATACGCTCTTCGTTGCGCTGCAGCACTTCCGTTGCAGTTTGCTGCACACCGCCCTGGCTTAGAATTTGGTCTATGAAAAACGCCTTGTTGATTGCTTCCCGGCGCTGATCTTCCATTGCCAGGCCCAGAGGATTATTCGCGCCGATCTGCATGGGCTCAATGCGATCCCTGGAACCTGATCTATAAAAATTCAAGCTTCCCGGCGTAGTGCGCACAGGCAAAACGAATCCATCGTCTGGCACCATTAAAGGAGGATCTATTTGTTTTTGGGCTGCGCGGATCGAAACTTCGCACATTTTATTAAGCATTTTCGTATCGGGCAAAGCGTTCATCGAGACGGATCTGCCATAACTTGACGTGCTATCCTTGCTCATTCTTGGCGTCAGAAAACACATTTCATCATAGCCGCCTTCGCTCAAAAGCATCTTTGTTTCAGCATGATAATATACTGAGGCAAAGGGCTTAGACATTTTCGAAAGCTTGCCGGTTGTTTCGCCTCGAGGAAACACGCAATGTATAATATCATGTTCTTTATATGGGTCGGTCTTTAGATCTTTAAGACATGCCTGGGGAAGCTTATCCTCGCCAAAGCGCTGCGCCATTGCTC
>Ga0209071_1000777_pt1 | contig 14303 bp, 12 predicted proteins | sample CoawatmetaG10DNA_2_FD_187513 | JGI IMG/M metagenome (GOLD analysis project Ga0209071, IMG submission 187513) | Marine microbial communities from the West Antarctic Peninsula - Coastal water metaG108-DNA (SPAdes) (version 2) | ecosystem: Environmental > Aquatic > Marine > Coastal ... | reverse complement strand
GGGGGTGGGTCGGCCCGTAAGCGGGCGGACGGGCTGCCATCGGCCGACCCACCCCCGGCCCCTCCCTTCCAGGGAGGGGAGGCAGAAGGGGGCGTGGCGCGCGGATCCCGCACCACCGCGCCGCCCTCATCGGGCGGCATCGCCTTGAACGGATGCGGTGCGGCTTCGCTCACGCGTCCGGCGCGACGGTCGCGCGGGCGCGCATCGGCATCCTCGGTTCGCGCCCAGCGCGCGCCGGGGCGCCAGCCACCGCCGCGCGGCACCGAACAGGCGACGGCCTGTTCCTGCGCGGCGATGGCGTTTAGCGGGGTGGTATCGACCGGCGCGCGCTCAGGCGGCGTGGCGATACGCTCGGCCTGCGCCAGCCGTTCGATCGGCCAGTCGGGCAGGTAGAGCGAGGCGACCCGTTTCATCACATGCCTCCATCGTCCAGTCGGCGGGTTCGCCGCCGCGTTGGCGGACCAGCTCCACCCGCCAGCGCGCGCGCCCGACTCCCGCCGCGCCGACCGGCAGCGGGGCGGACGGGGCGGCGGCGATGCGCCAGCGCGTCACGGCGGCGGACGGTACGGCGAGCGGATTGCCACCGCCTTTATCCGTGGCCGCGCGGGCATGGCGCTTGAGCAGCAAGGCGATTGTCTTGCCGCCTTCCGCCGCCAGTTGCAGCCGCCTGGTATTGGGCATGGCCGCGCGCTTCACTTCGCCGACCACCGCGCCGAGGCCACGGTGGCGCAGGCCCTCCTCCATCAAGGCGAGCAGTTCGGCATCGTCGGCCGCCTCGGCATAGATCAGCCGTTCGGGGGCGAGCCCGGCCTGGTACAGCCCTGGCGCGAACAGATCGCGCCGCCGCACCACCCACAGCACCGGCCCCCAGGCGCGCGCGGCGATCCCGGCCATGAACAGCGTGGCGGCGGCATCGTCCGACGGTGCGGCGCTGGCGGCGGCGATCTCATGCAGCGAATCGAGCCGGAGCCCGCCGGGCGCCAGCTTCTCGTCGATCGCCCCGATTCCGAAGGGCAGCACCGGGCGACGACGCAGCCCGTCGCGTTCCACCTTCTTCAGGCTTTCGCGAAGCTCGGCTATGATGGCCGAGGAGGGGATGGCAGGACAGGACACGGCCACGACTCGCACAATGGATTCGTTCCTATTTTGTTCTGTTTGTGTGATCCGAGTCAAGCGGAGGCTTATCGCAATTGGGACGGTCCGTCGTTTCCCCGCCTTCGCCCCTCTCGCCAAAGCCCACGAAATTTTATAACAACGATTCGAAAGAGCGTTTCTGCGTGCCCGAGCGTTGGTACAGCGCACGCCCCGTTTGGAGAGATCATGGCAAGCGACCGCGTTCCTGCGCATTTGAAGCCCAATTTGCCGCCTTTGTCGCTCTATGTGCCCGAACCCAAATTCCGGCCGGGCGACACGGTCGATTTCACCCAGGTGGCGATTCCGGCGGCGGGCGCGACGCGGCGGCCCGATACTGCCGATCATGCCGAGAGCTTCACCGATCTGGCGTATCAAATGGTGCGCGTGCTCGACGAGAACGGCCAGGCGGTCGGCCCGTGGAACCCGCGGCTGTCGCCCGATATGCTGCGGGCGATATTGCGCAGCATGGCGCTCGTGCGTGCGTTCGATGAGCGCATGTTCCGCGCGCAACGCCAGGGCAAAACGAGCTTCTACATGAAGTGCACGGGCGAGGAAGCGGTCGCGGTCGCCGCCGCCTTTGCGCTCGATTATGAGGATATGTGCTTTCCGTCCTATCGCCAGCAAGGCCTGCTGATCGCGCGCGGCTGGTCGATGGTCGACATGATGAACCAGATCTATTCGAACACCGCCGACCGGCTGCACGGCAAGCAATTGCCGATCATGTATTCGGTCAAGGAAGCCGGGTTCTTCTCGATCTCGGGTAATTTGGCGACGCAATATCCCCAAGCGGTCGGCTGGGCGATGGCGAGCGCGGCCAAGGGCGACACGCGCATCGCGGCGACATGGTGCGGCGAGGGATCGACCGCCGAGGGCGATTTCCATTCGGCCTGCACCTTTGCCAGCGTCTACCGCGCGCCGGTGATCTTCAACGTCGTCAACAATCAATGGGCGATCTCGAGCTTTTCCGGCTTTGCCGGTGCGGAATCGACCACCTTCGCGGCGCGCGCGGTCGGCTATGGCATCGCTGGCCTGCGCGTCGACGGCAATGACGCGCTGGCGGTTTATGCCGCCACCGCCTGGGCGGCGGAGCGCGCGCGCACCAATCAGGGGCCGACGCTGATCGAGCATTTCACCTATCGTGCGGAAGGCCATTCGACCTCGGACGATCCGGGGCAATATCGCTCGGCCGGCGAGCCGACGGCATGGCCGCTGGGCGACCCGATCGCGCGGTTGAAGGATCATCTCATCGCAATCGGCGAATGGGACGAGGAACGCCATGCAGCGCAGGACAAGGACCTCGCCGAGCAAGTGAAGGCCGCGCAGAAGGAAGCCGAGGCCAACGGTGTGCTCGGCCACGGCCTGCACCAGCCGCTCGACAGCCTGTTCGATGGCGTGTTCGAGGAAATGCCGTGGCATTTGCGCGAACAGCAAGCGCAGATGATCGCCGAAGAAACCGCCAGCGGCCGTCCATGGGCACGCAAGTGATGCGTGGCCATCATGGCGGCGCAGCCAATCCCTCTTCTTCCCTTCGTGGCTTTGTGTCTTCGTGCGAGCAAATTTTTTTCGCACAAAGCCACAAAGGCACGAAGAAGGTTTTTAAAGCCGCTGTCGCGGCGGGTGCAGCAGTATGACCGACACTCCAGAATCCACCCGCATGAACATGATCCAGGCGATCAATTCCGCCATGGACGTGATGATGGACCGCGATCCCGATATCGTCGTGATGGGCGAGGATGTCGGCTATTTCGGCGGCGTGTTCCGCGCGACCGCGGGCTTGCAGTCCAAATATGGCAAGACCCGCGTGTTCGATACGCCGATCACCGAATGCGGCATCATCGGCGTCGCGGTAGGCATGGGGGCCTATGGCTTGCGCCCCGTGCCTGAAATCCAGTTCGCCGATTATATCTATCCTGCGCTCGACCAGTTGGTGAGCGAGGCGGCGCGCTTGCGCTATCGCTCGGCCGGGGAGTTCACCGCGCCGATCACGGTGCGCTCCCCGTTCGGCGGCGGCATCTTCGGCGGGCAGACGCACAGCCAAAGCCCCGAGGGCATTTTCACCCATGTCTCGGGCATCAAGACGGTGATCCCCTCGACACCCTATGACGCCAAGGGCCTGCTGATCGCGGCGATCGAGGACAATGATCCGACGATCTTCTTCGAGCCCAAGCGCATCTATAACGGCCCGTTCGACGGCCATTGGGACCGCCCGACGCAGAATTGGTCGCAGCATCCGGCGGGCGACGTGCCGACAGGCTATTACAAGATCGAACTGGGCAAGGCAAAGGTCGTGCGCCCGGGCGAAGCGCTGACCATTCTCGCTTATGGCACGATGGTCCACGTCGCGCTGTCGGTGATCGCCGAAGCGGGAGTCGATGCCGAGGTGATCGATCTGCGCACGCTGGTGCCGCTCGACATCGAGACGATCGAGGCATCGGTCCAGAAGACCGGGCGCTGCATGATCGTGCATGAAGCCACGCGCACCAGTGGCTTTGGCGCGGAACTGTCGGCCTTGGTGCAGGAGCGCTGCTTCTACCATCTCGAAGCCCCGATCGAGCGCGTGACCGGTTTTGACACGCCCTATCCGCACAGCCTGGAATGGGCGTATTTCCCGGGCCCCGTCCGTATCGGCGAGGCGCTCAAGAAGATCATGAAGGACGCATAATGGGGCTTTTGTCCCTCCCGTTCGTGTCGAGCGAAGTCGAGACACCTGCGCGGCACCAAATTTCTCGACTTCGCTCGAAACGAACGGATCTAGTGTAATGGCACGCTTCACCTTCAAACTCCCCGATATCGGCGAAGGCATTTCCGAGGCCGAAATCGTCGCCTGGCATGTCAAGGTCGGCGACCGGATCGAGGAAGACCAGCAGATCGCCGACATGATGACCGACAAGGCGACGGTCGAAATGGAATCGCCCGTGTCCGGCATTGTGATCGAACTGGCGGGCGAGGTCGGCGACCAGGTGTCGATTGGCGCGGCGCTGGTGGTGATCGAGACCGAGGGGGATTTCTCGGCATCGGAAGCGCCTGCGCTGGAGCCGGTGACCGATGAAGTGAAGGTTGCGCCGCTGAGTGCCGATCAGGTCGAGGTGGCGGAGCAATATGAGGCGGAAAATCCGGGGGTAGAGGCACCTTCTCCCTCTCCCCTCCGGGGAGAGGGCCGGGGAGAGGGGCCGTCCGCAACGGGCGGTGCCCCCAGCGTTCCAGCACAGCCCCTCTCCCCGCCCCTCTCCCCTGAAGGGGAGAGGGAGAGAGTGGTCCTCGCTTCCCCCGCAGTGCGCGCCCGCGCCGCCGATCTTGGCATCGACCTCGCGCAGGTGAAGACCGAGGGCGACCGCGTACGCCATGCCAATCTCGATGCGTTCCTGCGCTACAGCAACGGACAAGGCTATCACGCCCCGCATGCGAGCCACGCGCGCGCCGATGAGGCGATCAAGGTGATCGGCATGCGCCGCCGCATCGCCGAGAATATGGCGGCGTCGAAGCGCGCGATCCCGCATTTCACCTATGTCGAGGAAATCGACGTCACCGCTCTGGAGGCGATGCGCGCCGATCTGAATGGCGCGCGCGGGTCACGGCCCAAGCTCACGATGCTCCCGTTGCTGATCGCCGCGATCTGCAAGACCGTGCCCGCTTTCCCGATGATCAACGCGCGCTATGATGACGAAGCCGGGGTGGTCACGCGGCATGGCGCGGTGCATCTCGGCATGGCGACGCAGACCGATGCCGGGCTTACCGTTCCCGTGATCCGCGATGCGCAGGATCGCAATGTCTGGCAATTGGCCGCCGAAATCCTGCGTCTGTCCGAGGCGGCGCGCGCCAATAAGCTCAAGCCCGATGAAATGGGCGGCGGCACACTGACGGTCACCTCGCTCGGCCCGCTTGGCGGGATCGCGACGACGCCGGTGATCAACCGGCCCGAAGTGGCGATCATCGGTCCCAACAAGATCGTCGAACGTCCGGTGTTTGTCGGCGATGAGATCGTGCGGGCCAAGCTGATGAACCTGTCGATCAGCTGCGACCACCGCGTGGTCGATGGCTGGGACGCGGCAAGCTTCGTGCAGGCGCTCAAGCGCTATCTGGAAACGCCGGTGCTGTTGTTCGCCGACTGAAATCCGTCATGATCGGCTGGTAGGAGGATCTTATGCGCTTCGATCTGCTCCAGTCGATCAGTCTTGCGGGTGACGCCGCCATCGCCAATGATGACCGCGCGGGGTCGAGCGACGCGCTCGCCTGGGTGATCGACGGCGCAACCGATCTGGGGGAGCCGGGGCTGGTCGGGTCGCGCGGTGGCGCGGCATGGCTGGCGCTGGAGGCCGATGCCGCCTTTGCGGCTGCGGGCGACGCCTCGATCGACGCGATCTGCAAGGGCGTGTTCGCGCGCCTCGCGCGGCGCTTTGCCGCGCAGCGGACACGCACGCCCATCTCCGCCTGGGAATTGCCGAGCGCGTCCTTCCTGGCGGCGCGCGTCGGCAAGGAGGGGCTGGCGTGCCGCTGGCTGGGCGATTGTGCGGGCTTGCTCAAGCTCGGCGATAGTGTCGAGCGGATCGGGCCGCCTGCCAGCAAGGACGACGAAAATGCCAGCGCCGCCGCGCTGGCCGAGCATGGGCTGGGCCTGAAGCAGCGACCGCAGCCGATCCTCGAAGTGCTGCGCGCCGCGCGTGACCGCCCCGACCGCTATATCCTCGGGGTCGATCCGGCCGCCGCCGCGCATTTGGGCGGGGCGGTGCTGCCGTGCAGCGTTGGGGACGAACTGCTGCTGATGAGCGACGGCTTTGCCGCATTGATCGACGTCTATGGCCTGCACGACGAGGCGGGTCTGTTCGCGGAACTCGCCACCGGCGGCTTGACCGGGCTGGCGCTGCAATTGCGCGCGATCGAGCAGGAGGATGGCGATTTCGGCCGCTTCCCGCGCTTCAAGGGGTCGGACGATGCCACCGCTTTGTGGCTGCGGATCGCCGCCTGACCCCGGTCGCCAGACACATTTGAGAGACATTTCCCGCGTAGCACGCCGGTTCGACGCATCCGGAGGGCAAGATGGTGGGTTTTTGGCTTGGGCTGGCACTGATGGCTGGTGTGCAGCAAGGGGGACCCGGGCCTGACGGACCACCGCCGCCGCCACCGCCGGGCGGACCCCGCCCTCCGCACGGTCGCTTGTTCATCAGCCCGATGGGCGAACCGTTCCGTGGGGAAGATCCGATTGGGGCCTGGTTCGCCGGTGCTGACGCCAATCATGACGGCGTGGTGACCGAGGCCGAATTCATCGCCGATGCCGACCGTGTGTTCCTGCTGCTCGATCGCGAGCATGATGGCGAAATCGATCCCCAGGACATCGATTATTATGAAACCGTCCTTGTCCCCGAAATCCGCTATGGCGGTGGCGAGCCGGGCGGCCCGGGCGGGCCCGGCGGCGACGGCGGGCGTCGCGGCGGCGGGCATGGCGGCGGCCGTGGTAGCGGCGGGCCCGACGGCGAGGGCGGTCCACCCCCGGGTGGCGGTGGCGGCGGCCATGGTGGTCGTCGTGGCGGCGGCGGCGGCGCGCCGGAGGGTGGCGGCGAGTCGGGCAAATCCGGTCCGGCGTATGACGACGTTGCGCGCGGCGCGGCACGTTTTGGTTTCTTTGCCTATCCCGAGCCGATCACGGCGGCCGACGCCAACCTCAACCGTGGGATCGACATCAGCGAGTTTCGCAAGGCGGCGGCGGAGCGCTTCGCGATGCTCGACAAGAAAGGCGACGGGCGGCTGACGCGCGATGAACTGCCCAAATTGTCGCCACCGCCCGGCCGTGGCGGCCGTCAGGGCTGGTATGGCGGCAAGCGCCGTACCGCAGGCGGCGGCCCCGAGCCGGTCGATCAGGCCCCGCCTGAGCAATGACCCTGCCAACCCCGCTCCTGCCATAACAAGCGCGGTTCGGCTTGCCAGTTTCCGTTCGCGCGATGCTATAGCGCGTCGCGGCTTTGGCGGGGCGGCCGGACTGGGCAGGAGAGGGTGATGAAGCGCGACGTACGGTTTCCCAATGCGACCGGGGTTCAACTGGCCGGGTCGCTGGAAGTCCCGCCCGGGCGGATTCGCGCAGTGGCGCTGTTCGCGCATTGCTTCACCTGCACCGCGCAAAGCCATGCCGCGCGACGCGTCAGCCTGGCGCTCGCCGAACAGGGCATTGCCACGCTGCGCTTCGATTTCACGGGCCTTGGCCAAAGCGATGGCGCGTTTGCCGACAGCCATTTCGGCGCGAATGTCGAGGATCTGGTCGCGGCGGCGGCGTTCCTGGAAAGCGATGTCGGCGCACCGGCGATCCTGATCGGCCATTCGCTGGGTGGGGCAGCGGTGATTGCCGCTGCCGACCGTATCCCGTCTTCCAAGGCGGTGGTGACGATCGCCGCGCCGTTCGATCCGCGCCACGTGCTGCATTTGATTCAGGGCGCGCACGACATTGCCGACACCCCGCGCGACGTGTCGATTGGCGGGCGACCGTTTCGCATCGGGCGCGAATTTCTCACCTCGGTCGAGGGGCAGGACCAGGCGGCGCGGCTGGCGCGTTTGAAGCGGGCGTTGCTGGTGCTGCATTCGGCCACTGATGCGACCGTCGGCGTCGAAAATGCGCGCGCCATTTTCGAGGCGGCCAAGCATCCCAAGAGCTTCGTCGCGCTCGACGGGGCGGATCATTTGCTGACCGATGCCGAACAGGCGCAATATGTCGCGCAGATCATCGCCGCCTGGGTGCAGCCGTTCCTGGGGCCGGCAATGGCGATCGACGCGGTGCCCGAGGGGCATGTGCGGGTGAGTTCGACCGATGCCAAATTCGTGAAGATCGTCGAATCCTCGGGCCACAGCTTTCTTGCCGACGAACCGCTGGCGGCGGGGGGCAGCGATTACGGGCCGACGCCGTATGACTTGCTGTTGTCGGCGCTGGGCACCTGTACCGCGATGACGCTCAAGCTGATCGCGGAGAAGGAAGGCATCCCGCTCACCGGCGTTTCGGTCGTGCTCCACCATAGCCGCCGCCATGCCGATGATTGCGCCGCCGCAGCAGGCGGGCGGCCGCAAATCGAAGTGATCGAGCGGCGCATCGCCTTGCAGGGCGATTTGACCGAGGCGCAGCGGATGCGGATGCTGGTCATCGCCGACAAATGCCCGGTGCATCGCACGCTGGAGAGCAGGCCGGTGATCGAGACGCGGCTGGTCTGACGTACGCCAACGCTGGACAGGGGGCGCTGCCCTGCGCAAAGCCGGGTGCGGGCATCTGGGGCCTGAGCGGAAAGACATGAGGCGATGGCGCGGCTGATCCTGTTCAACAAGCCGTATGACGTGCTGTCGCAATTCACCGATCCCAGCATCGGCGCGGCGCGCGCGACGCTGTCGGACTTCATCGCGGTGCCGGGCGTCTATCCGGCCGGGCGGCTCGACCGGGATAGCGAGGGGCTGTTGCTGCTGACCGATGCCGGACGGCTGCAGGCGCGCATTGCCGATCCACGCTTCAAATTGCCCAAGACCTATCTTGTCCAGGTCGAGGGGGAACTCGATGCCGCCAGCCTTGACCGGCTGCGGCAGGGCGTGACGTTGAAGGACGGCATCACCCGCCCGGCCGAGGTCGAGCGGATCGCCCCGCCCGCGCTGTGGCCGCGCGATCCACCGGTGCGCTTTCGCAAGAGCGTGCCCGATTGCTGGATCCGGCTGACGATCCGCGAGGGGCGCAATCGCCAGGTGCGGCGGATGACGGCGGCGGTGGGCTTCCCGACCTTGCGGCTGGTGCGCTGGAGGATTGGTGCGTGGACGGTCGATGGCTTGGCACCGGGGACATGGCGCGAAGCGCCGGTGGGGTAAGCCGGGGGTTTACACGATTTCGAACAGACCCGCTGCGCCCATGCCGCCTGCGGTGCACATCGACACCACCACCCAGCGTACCCCGCGCTTGCGCCCTTCGATCAGCGCGTGGCCGACGAGGCGCGAGCCGGTCATGCCGAAGGGATGGCCAATCGCGATCGCGCCGCCATTGACGTTGTAGCGATCGGGATCGATCCCGAGCATGTCGCGGCAATATAGGCATTGCGAGGCGAAGGCTTCGTTGAGTTCCCACAAGCCGATGTCCTCGACCGACAGCCCGGCACGGGCGAGCAATTTGGGAATAGCGAAGACCGGGCCGATGCCCATTTCATCGGGCGCGCACCCGGCTGCCTGGAAACCGCGGTACAGGCCCAGCACTTCGCGTCCCTCGGCGAGGGCCGTCGCATGGTCCATCACGATCTGCGCGGAGGCACCGTCGGACAATTGGCTGGCATTGCCCGCCGTCACATGCTGGCCGGGGCCGGAAAAGTCGCCGCCGGGCCACACCGTCTTCAATCCCGCCAGCGCCTCTGCCGTCGTGCCCGCGCGAATGCCTTCGTCCTGTGCGAGCGTCACGGTCTCGCTACCGGTGCGATTGCCCTCTTTGTCGAACAGCGCTTTTTCAACGGTGATCGGCGCGATCTCTTCGCGGAACGCCCCGGTTTCTAACCCGCGCGCCGCGCGCTGCTGGCTTTGCGCGGCATAGGCGTCCTGCGCGGCGCGGCTGATGCCATACCGCTCGGCGACGATCTCGGCAGTTTCGATCATCGGTACATAGGCCGCCGGTTCGCGCGCGATGACCGACTGGTTGATATAGCGCGGCGCGTCCTTGGTGACGGTGAGGCTGATCGACTCCATGCCGCCGGCCAGCGCCACGTCGATTTCATTGCAAATAATGCTGCGCGCCGCCAGCGCGATCGCGGTCAGCCCCGAGCCGCATTTGCGATCGAGCGTGAAAGCAGGGACGGTTTCGGGCAAGCCCGCCGCGAAGGTCGCCATGCGCCCGGCATTGCCGCCCTGGCTGCCCCATTGATTGCCGACGCCCCAGAAGATCTCGTCGATGCGCACCGGGTCGATCCCGGCGCGCTCGACCGCGGCGTTCATCACATGCGCGGCGAGCACCGGCGCCTCGGTCGCGTTGAACGCGCCGCGATAGGCCTTGCCGATCGGGGTACGGGCGGTGGAGACGATCGCGGCTTCACGCATGGCAGATGCTTTCGAGCTTTGGGTATGGAAAGGAGGTGTAGAGCCTGCACGCTTTCTCCACAAGCGCCGGATCACGCGTGGACGGCTTGAGCGCTACACGGTTGACCGGTCGCATCCCGGAGCCACAATGACACGCATGAGCCATATCCTGATCGTCGATGACGACCCGCATATCCGCGACCTGCTCGCCTTCGCGCTGGGCAAGGCGGGGATGAGCGTGGCCGAAGCGAGCGACGGCGAGGATGCGCAAGCCGCGATCGCGCGGCGCATGCCCGATCTGATGGTGCTCGACATCAACATGCCGCGGCTGAACGGGCTCGATCTGTGCCGGACGCTCCGCGCCGAGGGTGGGGCGGGGGCGGCGCTGCCGATTCTGTTCCTGTCCTCGCGCGATGACGAGATCGACCGCATCGTCGGGATCGAGATTGGCGGCGACGATTATGTGGTGAAGCCGTTCTCGCCGCGCGAAGTGGTCGCGCGCGTCGGCGCGATTTTGAAACGCGGTACGCGCGCGGCGGTGGGGGCGACGACGGTCACGCACAACCGCCTGACGCTCGACACCGAGGGCTGGGAGGCGCGCTGGGACGAGGTGCCGGTCGCGCTGACCGCGACCGAATTCCAGTTGCTGCTGCTGTTCGCGACCAGCCCGGCCAAGGTGTTCTCGCGCGATGCGATCATCGACCGGCTGCACGGGCCGGGCTTTGCCATCACCGATCGCACGATCGACAGCCATGTGCGCAATTTGCGCGGCAAGTTTCCGGGTGTCGATCTGGTCGAGACGCGCGCCGGGATCGGCTATCGCATCGGTCGTTGTGCGTGATCGGCTGGCTGAAGGCGCTGGCCAAGGCGCATTGGCCGCGCCTGCATTTGAGTGCGATCCTGTTTGGCACCTTGCTGCTGGTGGCGTCACTGCCCGGCGTCGCGGCACTGTCGCTGCGCGTGTATGAAAACACGCTTGTTCAGCAGACCGAGTCCGAACTGATCGCGCAAAGCGTGGTGCTGGCGGCGGCGTATAAGGCGGCGTGGTACGATGTCGCGCACGCGCCGCAGCCCGATCCTTCGTCCCGTCCGCTCGCGCCCGAAGCGCCCGCAATCGATTTGCGCACCATGCCGGTGCTGCCGCGCGCGCCGGGCGGGGTGCGGGCAGGCGCGGCCGACCCGCACGCGCTGCAGGTGGCGGCGCGGTTGCGGCCGATGGTCGGCGATGCGGTGGCGGTGACGCTGACCGGAACGCGGTTGTTGGATGCGCAGGGCATTGTCGTGCTGGGGCGCGGCGATGCCGGACAGGGGCTTGCCGGGCTGACCGAAGTCCGCGCGGCGCTGGCCGGGCACAGCGCAACCGTGTTGCGCGAACGCAGTGCCGCCGAAATGGCCGATTGGCGCGCCGCGCTCAGCCGCGCTTATGCGATCCGTGTCCACCATGCCCGCCCGGTGATCGCCGATGGCAAGGTGATTGGCGTGGTGATGGTGACGCGCTCGCCGCGCGGGCTGTTCATCGGCATCTGGCAGGACCGTTTCGCGATATTGCTGGGTGCCGGGCTCATCTTCCTGACGCTGCTGGTGCTGGCAGGGTTGTTGTCGCGCGGCATTGCGCGGCCGATCATGGCACTGGCGCGGGCCAGCGAGGAGGTCGCGCGCGGTGTGCCGGTGGTGCCGGAAACGCCGGTAACCGCCGCGATCGAGATTGCGCAGCTCTATGACAATTTCCGCGCAATGGCCGAGCGGATCGAGCGCCGCCAACGCTATTTGCGCGATGTCGCGGCGGCGGTGGCGCATGAGTTCAAGACGCCGATCGCGGGGATTCGCGGGGCGCTGGAACTGCTCGACGAGCATGGCGCGGCGATGAGTACGGCGGAGCGCGCGCGCTTTATCGGCAATGCGACGGCGGATGCCGATCGCTTGGCGCGCCTGGTGCAGCGGTTGCTGGACCTGGCGCGCGCCGACATGGCGACGATCGATGCGGATGCGCGCGCCGATATCGTTGCGGCGGCGCGGCGCGTGGCCGATTCCTTTCGGGGGGAAGGCTTTGCGGTCGAGGTGCAGGCGGGTGCCGTGGCCGAGGCGCGGGTGACGAGTGCTGCGATCGAGACGATCCTGGAAACGGTCGTTGAAAATGCGCGGCAGGCGGGGGCTTCGCTGGTGACGATCCGGGTTGAGGGCGTTGGCGGCGTGCGGCTGACGGTGGCGGATGACGGGCCGGGAATCGCGGCGGCGGATATCGAGCGCATCTTTGAGCCGTTCTTCACCGGGCGGCGCGAGGAAGGCGGCGCTGGCCTTGGCCTCGCCATTGCGCGCTCCTTGCTGGCGGCGAGCGGCGGCACGATCGTCGCCGAACCGGTGGCGGCGGGGGCGTGCTTTCGGATTTGCCTTGTTCGCGCTTGAGGGGGGCGGCTGCGAAGAAGGGTTTTCACGCGAAGGCGCGAAGAAGGGGTGTTCGCGCGGAGACGCGGAGGCGCGGAGAGGTGGATTCGGGTCTGATGTCGGGAGACCAAAGGGGCGCTAGGGAGCGCTGCGCGCTCGTTTTTGGGCTCTTTCTTCTCTCCGCGCCTCCGCGTCTCCGCGTGAGCCAACCTTCTTCGTGGCTTCGTGGCTTTGTGCGAGAAAATTCCCGAGCGCCGGTGGCACTGGTCGGTGGGGCGCTTGGGGGTTGGGAAGAAGGATTTTTCGCACAAAGCCACGAAGCCACGAAGAGGAAGAAGATGTGTTCGCGCAGAGGCGCAGAGAGCGCGGAGGGGGTGTGCTCGGGGCTGATGTCGGGAAACAAAAGGGGCGGTGAGGGAGCGCTGGCGCGCTCCTTTTCCTCTGCGCCTCTGCGCGAAAAAACCTTCTTCGTGTCTTCGCGGCTTCGCGTGAAACCCCTTCCAGTCCTTCGCGGGGAGATATTTCCGCAAAAGCGTGTAGAGCCGCCCGATGACGACCCCTTGTTACGACACCATCATCCTAGGCGCGGGCGCGGCGGGCCTGATGTGCGCTGCCACCGCCGGGCAGCGCGGACGCCGCGTGCTGCTGATCGATCATGCCGAGGCGATCGGCAAAAAGATCCTGATCTCGGGCGGCGGGCGGTGTAATTTCACCAACGTTCACACCGCCGCTGACCGATATCTCTCGGCCAACCCGCATTTCGCCAAATCGGCGCTCGGGCGCTATACTGCTGCCGACTTCATCGCGCTGGTCGATAAGCACGGCATCGCCTGGCACGAAAAGACGCTCGGGCAATTGTTCTGCGATGGCTCGGCCAAGCAGATCGTCGCGATGCTGCAGGACGAATGCGATCGCGGTGGGGTGGAGATCGCGCTGGGCGCGGCGATCAGCGACGTGGCGCATGGCGACGGGCAGTATCGCGTCACCTTCGGTACTCGCAGCGCCAGCGCGCCTGCTCTGGTGATCGCGACGGGCGGCCCGTCCATCCCGCAAATGGGCGCGACCGGCTTTGCGTATGATCTGGCGCGCAAATTCGGGCTGAAGGTGGTGGAGCCGCGCCCGGCTTTGGTGCCGCTGACGCTGGGCGGCGAGGAGACGCTGTTCCGGGCGCTGTCGGGTGTGGCGGCGGAGGTGGTCGCACGCGTTGGCAAGACGCGCTTTCGCGAGGCGGCGTTGTTCACGCATAAGGGGCTGAGCGGCCCGGCGATCCTGCAAGTCTCGTCTTACTGGCGGCATGGCGAGCCGGTCGCGATCGATTTCCTGCCCGCGCTGAAACCGGGGTGGCTGGTGGCGGCCAAACATGCGCGGCCGCGTGTGTCGCTGGCTTCGGCTTTGTCCAACCATTTGCCGGGGCGGCTGGCCGAGACGCTCGCCGATCGGCTCGGCATCGAGGGCGAATTGGGCGCGGCGACCGACAAAGCGGTCGAGGCGGCGGCGCGGCAACTGGCCGACTGGGCGTTCACGCCCAATGGCACCGAGGGGTTCGCCAAGGCCGAGGTGACGGCGGGCGGGATTTCGACTGCGGAATTGTCGTCCCAGACGATGGAAGCGCGCAAGGTGCCGGGGCTGTATGCGATTGGCGAAGCGGTCGATGTGACCGGGTGGCTTGGCGGGTATAATTTCCAATGGGCCTGGGCGAGCGGCTGGGCGGCCGGGATGGTGGTTTAGGGGCGGGCGTTGGTCGGCGTTGCGTAATACGGCAGGCCCACCCACCCCCAGCC
>Ga0209071_1000756_pt1 | contig 14602 bp, 14 predicted proteins | sample CoawatmetaG10DNA_2_FD_187513 | JGI IMG/M metagenome (GOLD analysis project Ga0209071, IMG submission 187513) | Marine microbial communities from the West Antarctic Peninsula - Coastal water metaG108-DNA (SPAdes) (version 2) | ecosystem: Environmental > Aquatic > Marine > Coastal ... | reverse complement strand
TAGCAATGAATGTATTTACAAGTGTCGAAAGTGCAGACTACATCAGTAAACGCTTTGCACTGAAACGTTTCTTAGGACTTTCTGATGAAGAAATCTTACAAAACGCCGCACTGTGGAAAGAAGAACGCGATCTTAAAGATCCTCTTGCACAAAGTGAAGATACACTTAAAGGTGTAGGCGCTTCTCCAGGTACTGGCGGTGACTTTGAAGGTGGCGATGAAGAGTTTGATGCAGATGACTTACCTGATGAAGATGAAGATTTGACAGGCGGTGAATCTCCTATTTCAGGCGCAGAAAATGCCGATTCTGACGAAGATGTATAAATACTAGTATGAAATATTCAGAACTAACAGAAAATTATGATCCCGAAGAAGATGACTTTTCAAGCATCGATCTTAAGGACACACGTAAAATACGCTTAACTCTCGAACATCTTTCTAAACTAAGAAAGATACGAGAGTATAGGAAGTATCAAAAAGGCTCCGAAGCCGCTCAGGTTAAACAACAATATGGACCAAAAGATGCCGAAGCATCTGGTGGAATGCCTGATTTAGAAATGTAAGATTAGAGTGTTATGTATCATGTTAACATGTGAGTAACCTTATATAAATATCTTACAAGTCAAAGAATACTCAAAAACCGCTCGTTTTTGCGTATTATCCCAATATACTCACATAATCCCTATAAATACTTCTGTATGAAACAAATACGTTCGTTTCTATAACCTGCCGCCGATTGTAGTGGCTAACACTAAGATTTTTAAGGAGACTTATAATGTCAAGAAGTACACTAGAACAAGTGCTAGAATTGTTAATCAATGAAGAGACTACTAAAGCGGAAGAGCTTTTGCATGACTTTGTTGTTGAACAAGCACGACAAATCCATGAGGATTCTCTTAACGAAAGCGACACCGTTGTAGAAGAAGAGCTTGAGGAAATTGATGAAACTTTTGAATTAACTGATGATATCAGTTCAGATTCAGATGAGATTGAAAATGAAGAATTTTATGATGACGAAGATATGGAAGATGAAGAAGCAATTGATGACTTAGAAATGAGTGATGAAGATGGCGATTCTGAAGGCGATGTCGAAGACAGAGTAGAAGATTTAGAAACAGCATTAGCAGACCTAGAAGCAGAATTTGAAAAAATTATGTCAGGTGAAGAAGATGATGCTACAGATGAAGACGAAGAAATGTCTGATATGGACGGCGAAGAAATTGATTTAGATATCGAAGAGCCAGAAATGGAAGAATCAGTAGAAGAAACTTTTGAAGAAGCAACTGATGAAGAAGCAATCGAAGAAGATTCAACTGAAGATTTAGACGAAGATGAAGTATTGGAAGAATATACTATTCCAGTATCTGCTAAAGAAGGCGCTGACGGTGAGAAAGATTCTCCAGTAGCGAAAGATGGCGGTGCAGACGAAAGTGATGCAGGACCAGTTGGACAAAAGGATGGTAATACATCTGGCGGTACAGCAAAAGCAGAAGATATGAAAACAGGTAATGTAAATGTTGTTGGTAACAAGAAAGCACCAGCACCTAAAGCCTAATAAGTAAAACTCTATTTGGAGAGAAACATATGACCGTTCTTATTGAAAGATTGTCACATAATCAAGCAAGTGTGAAATCACGAATCGTTGAAAGCGAGGATGGTGGTAAAAGTATGTTCATGGAAGGCATTTTCGTCCAAGGTGGCGTAAAGAATGCAAACCAGCGAGTATATCCAGTGAGCGAAATCACTAAAGCAGTAAATTCCGTCCAAGCAAAAATTAAGGAAGGATTTCCAGTTTTAGGTGAGTGCGACCACCCACCAGAATTAACAGTAAACGTAGATCGTGTTTCGCATATTATCGAGAATATGTGGATGGATGGTCCAAATGGCTATGGTAAACTTAAAATTGTTCCTACACCAATGGGTAACATTATCAGAGTATTAATCGAATCAGGCGCCACTTTAGGTGTCTCATCTCGTGGCTCTGGTGAAGTTGATAACAGTGGTAATGTGAGTAATTATGAGATTATTACAGTTGATATTGTGGCACAACCAAGTGCCCCGGACGCATATCCAAAAGCAATATACGAAGGATTAATGAACATGCAAGGTGGCTATGAAACATGGAAACTAGCACAAGATGTTCAACACGACAAGGGCGCCCAAAAGTACTTGTCAAAAGAAATAGTTAAGTTCATAAGAGAACTAAAACTTTAATAGGAGAACCAACAATGGCAACAAATGAAATCCTTGCTGGCCTTCTTGAGTCGGATATAATGAGTGAAGAAGTAAGAACTCAACTATCAGAGGCTTGGGAAGCACAGGTAAATGAAGCAAGAGAGGAGATAACAGCCGAGTTGCGTGAAGAGTTCGCACAAAAGTTTGAACACGACAAATCAGTAATCGTGGAGGCAATGGATAACATGCTTTCAACAACGATTAAATCTGAAATGGAAGAGTTCAAAACAGACCGTGAAGCCCTAATCGCAGAACGAGTTGCATATAAGAAAGCAATTTCAGAACATGCATCTATCCTTGAAAAATTCATTACTTCTCAATTAGCAACAGAAGTTAAGGAACTCAGAGCAGATCGTACGAAAGTTAACGAACATTTAGGTCGAACTAAAGAATTCGTAGTTAAACAACTTTCACGCGAACTAGCAGAGTTTCACGATGATAAGCGTGATTTAGTTAACACTAAAGTACGTATGGTAGCAGAAGGTAAAGAAATTCTTACTAAAACTAAGAATTCATTTATCAAACGTTCAGCAGAATTAGTCGAGAAGACTATCGAAACTGCTTTGCGTTCAGAACTGAGTGTCTTGAAAGAAGATATTCAATCGGCTAAAGAAAACGAGTTTGGCCGTAAACTTTTTGAAGCATTCGCAGGCGAATTCATGACTTCACAATTAAATGAAGGCACTGAAGTTGCTAAGATGTCTAAGAAATTAGAAGAATCTGCTACTGCAATTGCAAAATTAGAAGAAACAATTACTGAAAAAGATGAAACTATTACAAATGCTGATAAGGCACAACGTGTAATGAAAGACAGAATGGATCGTAAAGAAGTCCTTGAAAGTCTTTTATCTCCGTTAGGCAAAGAAAAGCGTAGCGTAATGGTAGACTTGCTTGAGACAGTAAAAACAGCGAATTTGAAGACTGCTTTTAAGAAGTATTTACCAGCAGTATTAAATGAAGCATCAACAGTCTCAACTGAGGCAAAACAATCGTTAAATGAAGGCAAAGTAACAGAACATACTGGAGACAGAGGTGTTGAACTAAAAGTTAGTGCAACTCAAGAGTCACCTAGTAGCGATGCCAATATAATTCAGCTAAAAAAATTAGCTGGACTTAAATAATTAACCAGATACAGGAGAAAAAGATGGAAAATCTTTTCGAAGGAAATAACTGGACAACAACACGCGAAACACTTCTAGATGGTCTAGAAGGTAACAAACGTGATGTAATGTCTTCAGTTTTAGAAAACACTAAACACGCACTTACAGAAAGTGCTACAGCGGGTGCATCACAGGCTGGTAACATGGCAACACTTAACAAAGTAATTTTGCCTATCATCAGACGTGTAATGCCTACAGTAATCGCGAACGAAATCATCGGCGTACAGCCAATGACTGGTCCAGTTGGTCAAATTCACACATTGCGTGTGCGTTATGCTGACACGGCTAACGGCGCGACTGCAGGTTCAGAAGCACTTTCACCATTTGATATTGCAAAAGCATATTCTGGCGCATCTGCCGGTACTGCTGGCGCTACTGCTACCCATGAAGGTACAGCAGGTAACAAAATGTCAATTCAAGTATTAAAGCAAACAGTTGAAGCGAAGACACGTAAGTTGTCTGCACGTTGGACTTTTGAAGCATCTCAAGATGCTAATGCAATGCACGGTCTAGACGTAGAAGCAGAAATCATGGCAGCACTTGCTATGGAAATCACTGCTGAAATCGATCAAGAAGTTCTTAGTTCACTAGGAAATCTTGCTACTGGTACTGCATCTTATGATATGAATGCTACATTTACTGGTACACCTACTTTTGTTGGTGACAGACATGCGGTACTTGCTACTATGATGAATCGTGAAGCGAACTTAATCGCTCAACGCACTCGTCGTGGCGCGGCAAACTGGGCAGTTGTTTCACCTGCGGCACTAACTGTGCTACAGTCTGCAACTACATCAGCATTTGCACGTACTACTGAAGGTACTTTTGAAGCACCTACAAACACTAAGTTTGTTGGTACTCTAAACGGTACTATGCGTATCTATGTAAACACTTACGCATCTGACACAACTGACGTTCTTTTAGGTTATAAAGGTTCAGGCGAAATTGACGCAGCCGCGTTCTATTGCCCATACGTTCCTTTAATGTCTTCAGGCGTAGTAGTTGATCCGTCAACTTTCGAGCCAGTCGTTTCATTCATGACTCGTTATGGTTACGTTGAACTTAATAACACTGCATCATCACTTGGTAATGCGGCAGATTACGTTTCAAAGATTGCTATGGCAAACCTTTCATTCATCTAAACACTTTAGATATGAATATAAAAACCCGCTTAATTGCGGGTTTTTTATTGTCTGTTGCATTATTAACTGTTGATACGAGATATAAGAGTTTAACGATAAATACTATTAAATAAATAGTATGTACTACTCTTAGTAACTTGGAAAAATATAATGGCACAACAAATTAAGTTCGGTGATAAATTAATCCTAAAAGGCGAAACATTAATATTAGATAATGGCACATCTCACGGTGAACTAAAATCTAATAATGGAACAGTATGGATTAAAGGTAATCTCTTAGTAGATGGAACAGTAGATACTGTTAATACACAAACAATTAATCTAGCAGATAATAACATATTAATAAACAGTGATCACTCTGGAGCCCCAACACACGATGGCAGTATTACGATAAATCGTGGTACTTCAGACAATGCTGTTATACAATGGACTGAATCTACTGACAAATGGGAAGCAAAAGTAGGTGCAGTATATGCCACTTTTAAAGCAGACACATTCGAAGGTAACGTCACAGGTAACTTAACTGGTAACTCTACTGGTACGCATTTCGGCGGAGTAGACACACAAGGTGGAGATATTCTTGCAAGTGGCACAAATGATTTTGCAAGTATTCTACTTTGGGGTGGAACAATTAACGACACAATAATAGGCGATGCTACTCCAACAACTGGAGCATTTACTACTATATCTGGCGCTTTAACTGGTCCGGTAACTGGCACAGTTTCAAGCATTGCGAATCATTCTACTTCTGATTTATCAGAAGGCACTAATCTTTATTATACAGAGTCTAGAGTAGACGCAAGATATGCCATATTACATAGTTCAGCCAACGCAGACACATTAGACAATCAAGACGGAACTTACTATTTAGACTATAATAATTTTACAAACACTCCAGTCTTCAATACAGATTTCGATACAAGATTATCAACTAAATCAACAACAGATTTAGCAGAAGGAACAAATTTATACTATACAGACGCAAGAGCCCAAGCGGCATCATTAGTCAGTAGTGTTAATGGTTTAGTAGGTACAGTTGTATTAGACAGTAGTCACTTACCAGAATCAGTTAATTTATATTATACAGATGCTAGGGCAGATGCAAGGGCACAATTAAAGATTGATGCTTTAGTTGGTGGCGCTTCAGCAGCCTTTGATACATTGTTAGAAATTGAAACTGCAATGGCAACTGATACTGAATTGACTAACGCAATTTCGGCACTTAATCACGATAGTCTTTCTGGTTTCGTAGCAAACGAACATATTGATTGGACAGCCGCATCTGCGGGAACTATTGATTCTAGTAACTATACTAACTCAAACACAACATATACTGCGGGAACAGATATTGCTATTAGTGGTACTAATGTTATATCTAATACATTCACATTACCTTATAATATTGTTTATGATAATAGTCATCAAGCACTTCATCATACAGATGCAATATCTATTGACCTTAATAATGTAATTACATTAACAAAAGGCGACTCTAGTACTGAAACAATTACAGTTAACCCTACTGATATTACAGGAGATATAATTCCAGCAGGTAATAACACATATGACTTAGGAAGTTCTGCTAATAGGTATAAACAAATATATGGTTACACAGTAGAAGCAACATTTGCCGACCTTGCAGAAAGATATGCAACTGACGTTCCTTACGAATCAGGAACAGTTGTAGTGTTTGGTGGCGAAGCAGAGATAACAACAACGACAGAAGCAAAAGATGTTTCAGTAGCAGGAGTTATTTCTACAAATCCAGCACTCAAGTTAAATGCAGATGCTGGTAATTCACAAACACATCCTTATGTAGCATTGAAAGGAAGAGTTCCTTGTATGCTAATTGGACCAGTATCAAAAGGTGATTTAATTGTCACCGCCGATAATGAACCGGGATTTGCTCAAAGCATTGGCAAGAATGATGCAGGTCATTCAGTCTTTGCAAAATCAATAGAAACAGACTTAACAGAAGGTAAAAAACTCATAGAAGTTGTTATCTTGTAAATTAACTGTAAGTATTCTGTTTTGAATCAAAACGATAAATACATGTAGAGGGAGACGACCCCTCGAAATCATTGGGGTGAACTAGTTAAATCCCTAAAGACAATCAATTTTATATATAAAATACGGGAGAAAATAATATGGCCGCATATGCAATTCAATTCCGACGTGGTACAACAACTGAACATAGCTCATTTACAGGCCTTTTGGGCGAAGTAACAGTTGACACAACTAAGAAATCATTAGTTGTTCACGACGGTTCTACATCGGGCGGATTCGCCCTAGCACTTGAAAGTGCTTCTACAAGTTCGACAACTGGTACATTCTCATCGAATGTCACAGTCGGTGGTACGTTAGCAGTTACATCTACATCAACTTTTGGTGGAAATATGACGCTATCAGGTCACATTCTACCTAGTGCGAACATTACATATGACTTGGGTTCAACAACTCATATGTGGAAAGACGTATATATTGGACCAGGTTCACTATACATCAACGGTAAGAAAGTTATTGAAGATGATTCTGGTACAATTAGTATTACAACAGACGTAAACGAAGACCTTAAGTTCACTACAAGTGGAACAGGTACTTTGAAATTTATCTCAGCAAATGGTATCAACATTACTGGTGAATTAGGCGCAGTTTCAGGTGACTTAGAAATTGGTGACCACATGGACATGAACTCTAACTTGATTAAATCATTAGCAACTCCGGTTTCTACTACTGATGCGGCTAACAAAGCGTACGTTGATTCAACGGCTGCTTCAGCAGTTTCAGGTGGTTCTAACGCAGTTTCTGGTACTACTGGTACATTCAGTGGTGCAGTAACAGTGTCTGGTGACTTAACAGTTAACGGTACAACAACATCAGTTAATACAGCAAACGTAACGTTTGAAGACAACATGTTTGTTCTTAACTCGAACACTACTGGTACTCCTACTCAAAGTTCAGGTTTTGAAGTAGAACGTGGTGATTCATTGAATGTTCAGTTCTTATGGAACGAAGCAGACGATAGATGGACAACTGGTTCAAATACTTTTCATGCAACTGCAATAACTACACCTATGCTTACTGGTGGTGTAACTGGTAATGTAACTGGTGATTTAACTGGTGACACTACTGGTAATCACGTTGGAGCAGTAGCGGGTACATCTGTATCTGCAAGTTCTGGCTTTACTGGTAATCTAGTTGGTTCTTCTGCTGGTGTTCACACTGGTAACGTAACTGGTGATGTAACTGGTGATTTAACTGGTGCTTCTGCAGGTGTTCATACTGGTGCAGTAATTGGTAACGTAACTGGTGATTTAACTGGTGACGTAACTGGTAACGCTTCAGGAAGTGCTGGTACTGTAACAAGTATCGCAGGACATTTACTAGACGAAGACAACATGGCTTCAGACAGTGCTACTAAAGTTCCTTCACAACAATCAGTTAAGGCTTATGTTACGAGTCAAATCGCAACTAAAGACAATACTGATGAAATGACTGAAGGTTCAACTAACCTATATTTCTCAAACGCAAGAGCCCGTTCGGCAATTAGTGTTTCGGGTGATATGTCTTATAACTCATCAACTGGTGTAATCTCGACTACAGGTCTTGCTTCATCTGACACTGATGATTTATCAGAAGGTTCAACTAACCTATATTTCACAGATGCTAGAGCAGATGCTCGTACGGCAGTTTCAACATCGGCTAATAAAACGGCATGGGAAGCATATGCTGACCAGGCAGAAGCAGACGCAGAATCGGCAGCGGCAATAGATGCAACTTCTAAAGCAAATGCGGCACAATCGTCAGCAGAGTCTACAGCAAGTGGTTACACAGATACCGAAGTAGCAGCCCTTGAATCAAGTTTAACTCACTTCCATAGTGCAGTTCAATCTGTCACATCGGCACAAGAAACTGATAATACTTCTTCAACCACTGACTTCACATTTAGTGAATTGACTAATGCTAGACATTATTCTCTTTACATTAACAGAATGTTGATGAGAGCGGCAGAGTATTCAGTATCTGGTACTACAGTAACAATCGTTTCGGGCATACTTGCCCTAGATGACGAACTAGAAGTCACAGGCTTCAGTTCATAATATAACTAGACAACAGCAGGGAGTTAGACAACTCCCTGCCTAGTCTCCAATTTGGAGGCGTTGGAAGATGCGTAATAGTATGATTCCTCGTGCTAGTTCAAACTCAATATAATAAAGGAGAGTTAAAATGTCAAGAAGAAGAAAGTTTAAATCGGGCGGTAGTGAATCTGCGGTAACGATTGATAAATCAAAAAAATATAAGTGGGACAGCAAAGGTGACTTTGTAGAATTTACTGGTGATCCAGGCGCAAACGAAATTACAGTTTCAGGTTCAAAATCGTCTTTAAGACGTATGGCTGACCTAGAACGTAACGTTGCGATTCTTGCCACAACATTAACAACAACAGACGACGGTGTAACTGACTCAGATGCATCATCATTTGGTACTACTGTAAACAAGAAAACAATGTTCAAGAAAGAAGTTCGTTTTAATGCTACATTAAACGTGCGTGACGGTATCGACATGAACGGTGATAAAATCACTGAACTTGCTACTTGTACTGCTAACACAGATGCGGCTAACAAAGCGTATGTTGATGGTGCAATTACTGACCTTATCGGCGGCGCTCCAGGTGCCTTAGATACGCTTAATGAATTAGCGGCAGCAATTAATGATGACGATGATTATAATGCGGCAGTTACTACCTCACTTGGTTTGAAAACTGCTAAAACATCTAATCAATCGTTAGGTTCGGCTTCAAATGCTATGACTATTTCTGGTCATACTATTACATTAGCACGTGGCGATGGTTCTACTGATACAGTTACAATGCCTGACAACAATGACAATGACAATACTACTTACACAGCCGGTAACGGTTTGCAACTAGCTGGTACTGTATTTTCAATGACTGGTTCATTAACTGGTAACTTTACTACAACTGGTGATATTACTGCTTCTGGTGGTGATATGAATGCTACTCGCTTTAACGGTGAAGCAACAACGGCTAAGTATGCCGACCTTGCAGAAAGATATGCGGCTGATGCCCCATATGAAGAAGGTACTGTAGTTATGTTTGGCGGTGAAGCAGAAGTTACTTCTGCAACTGGTTATGGTTCAACTAAGATTGCAGGTGTAGTTTCTACTAAGCCAGCATTCGCCATGAACGCAGAAGCAGGCAATTCAGAAACTCATCCATATATTGCTCTACAGGGTCGTGTACCATGTAAAGTAATCGGCCCAGTATCTAAGGGTGACATTCTTGTCGCTTCTGAAGTATCTGGTGTTGCAACAGTATGGCTTACTGAAAATACTGATCCTCGTATGACTGCCTATATCGGCATCGCTATCGAAGATAAAGTATCTGACACTGCTGGTTACGTTGAAGTTAAAGTAGGTAAGTAATTATCTAACAATACTTTTCAAAGTAAACAAAAAAGGGAGCATTTATGCTCCCTTTTCTTGTATTGTAGTTTTGTTTATTTGAATAAATTTTTGATAGTACGACAGAATTTCGTCTTTCCACTTCGTGTCGGTGCAATAGGCAATGATGAATTATCTTCAATCCATTCAGGAAATGCCTCGAATAACGTCTTCCATTGAATCATCTCATTGTGTAAGTCTACTATCTTTTTCAGATGTTCACTTGTATTTGGATAATTATGGTCAATCTTTAACTTGTTAACACGTTGTTTGCATTCATTAAGATCTTTTATATCTTTATCAACTGCTTCTAGTATCTTTTCAAATGCTTCTAATCTATAGAATTTTCTGATGAGAAACTGATGATGCTTGTTTTTTGGTTTACCATCATAAAGAAACATAATCTCTTGTAAGTCGTAGTATAATGCTTTTACTGGATTGATACTTTCTCTGTATCTTGTCATTATTTCATCGATAGTAAAATCAGTACTTTCAGTTGCTAAGTTTTCTAGTACACTTACCGCTAATATGTTAATTCTTTGACTACTTGAGGTCAATATCTTTTTTGATTCTTCTTTGACTTTAGCAATAACGATATCTATTAGACGAGCCGATGCTGAATCCAATCCTCTCTTCAAGAATTCGATGTGACCTGGACTTGAATAACTTATGATTTTTTTAAGACTATTGGACGCAGGCTTACCCTTCATCACTAGTTTACAGTCACGAATGAATCTCTGTTTTTCTAAGTCTATGATATGTTTGTCCATTATACTCTCTCCTCTTACACTAGTATTTACTCTTTCTTAGAGGTGTCTATAGTGACGATATAATGTCTTTTATTATTTTTAGTTTTTTCTTTCTGAAGAGAGTACGTCTAGTGCCTGGATGTAATGGCTTCGGTACGTAATTAGTATCTACCCATGTGTATCCACCTGATTCGTGGTTTATTTTAGGTATGAACTCGTTTTCAACAAGTATAACAAAAGAGTAGTAACTAAATTCACCATCTCTTGTATGATATTGATCTAGTGGATATATTTTAATAACATCATCTTCTATGCTTATATCTATTTCTTCAACTAATTCTCGAAGTAGTGCTTGAGATACATTTTCATTATCTTCTACTTTTCCACCAAAGAACCCCCAATTTCTGGGATATGTTCCATTCATTGTTCGTTGTTGAAGAAGTATACGATGGGTGTCTTTTGCGATTATACAACCGCCTGCGGCTCTAATCATTATGGACTCGTAGTTACAAGTTCTAGTCTCCAATAACCTGCCTCGTAAATTCCTTGGAATGTATCTGTCCACTCGCCCTTCTCAAACTTGAATTGTTGTGATGTAAATGCGTTAGTTACATAAGCACGAGTGCTATAAGAACTTGCATCAAAACTAATTACCCATGCAGTGCCATTATATTCTATAATATCATTTGCAGATATGTCAATTCCCCATACACTGCTACTTTTGGCAGCATTCAATGATAGATATCGTTGTCCGTTTGCAACTGCTGGAATACCAGAAAAACCAGGTTTAGCAGACCCGGCATTGATAACTTTATCGACTGCTGTAGTAGTGTTGGTCGGCAACGTGGCGGGGTCTATAACGAACGTTAACGCAGTAGCGTCACTTGTACTCGCTAATGTACCAATAACATCAGCATTAAGATCGTCCACTTCACCGTGATATTTCAATCGAAGCCTTGATACTCCACTATCTAATGTGCCGTACTGAGCAAGTATATCTTCCCACTTAATATTGTCATCGTAGTTGCCATTTGCATATACTTTCGCAAGTGTACTACCACTTTGTTCATATACTTTTAAAGCATAGTTGCCCGGAGTGACAATGACACTTGCTTGTGCCTTCAAGTCAGCAAAGAATTCAAATGCATCTGGATCGTAATCCATTGAATCTAAATCTGTGTAGGTGTATATATTGTTAACAATATTTCTGATTACATTCTGTCGTGTTACTTGTGCCGGTGGATTAATCCAAACAGGAATCTGAAATATCATCGTTGCGATATCAATTTGGTCTTCAATGCCAGCGGGTATACCTCTGCTAGACCATTGTAAGTCAGTCATCTCTACAGTAGTGATTGTAGTCCAGTCAATTGGATTATCGTTGTGTTGTATTTCTAATGCAGGATTAAATAGAACTAATATCTGCTCAAGTAATTGCAACTTTTGGTCAGTATTTGATGTCCAAATATCAACTTGCATATTGAGTAGATATGGAACAGGCATCATTCGTTTTACATTATACTTGTTTCCAACTTCACTGGTATATGCTTGAGTATTATCATCAAATTTTCTTTCGTTGATACTTACAGCATCATGAAAAAACGGCTCTTGTAGTCGTTGTCGGTCAGGTATTAAACTTTGTACGTGACATGCAATAAATGGAGCAGAGTTTACTACGTTCTCAGAGTTACCTTTGAGAATTGTTGCTGCCATTCTTGAAACATCGCCGTATCTTGCTGGAACTCGAATGTAATAATCAGTTACGTTATCGTTCATTTTCTTTCCAGTTTTAATTGTGTATCCGCTGAACATTCTTACGAATTGTAAAATATATCTTCGAATTTGATTGTCATAGAAATGATTTTGCATATTAATCTACCTTTGGTCTTACTGCTTTTGACAGATTGACTTTTGATGTAATAGTAGTACCGTCATCTAGTACTACTGAGCCACTATTGTTAATAAATTGATGATGTAATGCATGTCCAACTTCCCAAGCACCATCGTCATCGTTTATTCTGTACCATTTATTCTCTCTGTACTGGAATAATCTTGATGGAGTATAGTCACTTCTCAAGAAATATGTATTATCAGTTGGTGCTGTAGGAAATGTTCTTCCATGTGCCACTGTTGCATAATCTACATCGTCTGGATGATTACTTGGAGTTGCATACATTAAATTGTTTGTTCTATAATCCCAATACTTTCCGGGTACATTGTCTTTTGCTTCTCTGACTACAGCATCAGTTATTTGTAATTCTTTATTGTAAGTAGATAAAATGTTTTTCAAATCACCTGCCTCTTCGCCAGTACCAAGTATATCTGCGTATTCTTGAGTATCTTGTAATTGTTTACAACGAACGCGCCAAATGTGTGGCCACCAACCTGCATCAAATCCACTAGCATCTTTTGATGCTTCTTGGACTACCCAGTATTGATTGACTCCATCTTTTTCAATGCCGTCATTGCCTTCTAGCATCATATCTTCACGCATATGCGGAAGTTCGATAACATCGCCAGTCATCAATTTTCTACCTATCATATTTACCATCTCGTTTAGATGTAAGGTAAATACTTGTTGGTCATTGCCAAGAAACATACCAAATTGAGATAACTCAAAGTCTTGGTCAGATAAAGTGTATACGCCTCTTAGGTCGAATACATCTTTTTCGTATTTTCTATCACGATTTTCTAGAAAGAGTAAATCTTGTATAGCCGGGTCGGCAGGGTCATATTCTGGGTCAGTTTCATCTTGTGAACTAATATACTTATGAACCAGAAGCGATGTTCCGCCATGGTCAAAATGTGCTTTGACTGTCTTATCAGTAAATTTGTAATCGTTTCCCTTTTTGGGATTCCACATACTAAGTCTTGGCATTTTAAATGACCTCCGTATTACAGTGTAATTTCTTTCTATTTTGCCAATATGGCATAATATTCTCCGTTCAGTACTTGACTTCTATCAGTATTTATCATATAATATAGTTATATAAATAAATAAACAAATAAACAATAGCAGAAAGTTATATGGCAATGAGCAAAGACATCGGGTATATCACATTAAAAGAAGTAATTCCTCCTGTGGTAATACGGCAGTTTAAATTATGGGCAATGAACCCAGCAAATATACATCGTGGAAACGCGGTAAACGGGACGTACTACGCTAAACACAGAAAAGGTAGAGAATATAACGTTTGTTGGAGTACATCGCCACCTGAAGAGATGTGGCGCCCTGTGATTGATATTTTGAGAACACACATTGATTCAATGTTTCAAGATACAGAGTGGAATATTCATATAGTTGATACTATCACTACAAGACCAGGAAGTTCAAAGATTAGGGCACATATTGATATTCCCTATCGATTCGAAGAATATGCACATGTATCTAACGATGAAACTCTGGGAGTACAAATTATTGTCCCACTAGATACATTCACATTGCAGAATGGAGCAACTGCTTTCTTACCCGGTTCACATGCTAGTCAATTTTATTACAAAGATATTGAAGAAAATCAAGAAGATTATGACACATTATTGACAACAGAGGGCATGCAATTTGTTTCACATCCGGGAGATGTATTGATATATAATTCAAGAACATTACATAGTACTATGCCTAATAAAAGTAATTTCTATCGCAGTGCATTACTAATAAATGCAGTTGCCACATCGGTCATGCCAACAATCAAACGAGTAGATAACAACACAGATCATAAAAAAACTTGACAAATTGATGAATGTATGCTTTAATAGTATTAATAAAGCTATATAATTGGAGAAGTGGACTAAGATGGCAATCAAAATGGCAAAAAGAAAAAAGAATGTAGTACGTAAAGGAAGATTCGCAGATG
>Ga0209071_1000755_pt1 | contig 14631 bp, 13 predicted proteins | sample CoawatmetaG10DNA_2_FD_187513 | JGI IMG/M metagenome (GOLD analysis project Ga0209071, IMG submission 187513) | Marine microbial communities from the West Antarctic Peninsula - Coastal water metaG108-DNA (SPAdes) (version 2) | ecosystem: Environmental > Aquatic > Marine > Coastal ... | reverse complement strand
TGCAGCGCGAAGTTTTGGTATTGGAGTAGCGACAGAGGCGGCACTTCAGCCATTTGTTTACGACTACAAAAAAGAGATTGAGTCGCCCTATGACTTGCAAGATGCTTTATTTAACATGGCGGCTGCTGGCGTTGGTAACGGCCTATTAAATGGTTTAGGGCATGGCATTAGTAAGGGCTTTGATAAGATACTTAGCAAGCAAGAACTACCTGATACGCATGAAACTAGAAAGTTAAGAAAGGACATACAAGCCCTTCTTGAGTTGCAGACATTTGCCGATGAGACAGGCGCTAAGACAGTGGGTGAGCTAGAGATCCATCTCAAAGCTTTAAACACCGCGATGGCCGACATTGAAGCTGGTCGGCAAGTTGACTATGACTCTTTGGGTAAAACGATTGAGGCTGAGTATTTAGAAGGGTTTGATCTTGAAGTCGATGGCGCTAGAGCCACACTAGACTTTATTGCTCAAGAGCGATTTAAGTTAGAGCAGGGGTTTGATGCTGACCTCTACTCAAAGCAAGAGCAGCTAAAAAAGTTTGCTGATCAAAAACTAACCACACTTGAGCTAAAGCAAGCCCAAGCTAAAGCAGACATCAAAACCGCTGGCAAGCTAAACCAGAAGACTGATCTAGCTACTGTTCGTGAAATCCAAAAGGCTGACTTTGACAGGTCTATTGGTGAAGACACTGTGCGCCAAAACGAAGAAGCCAACATTGCTAACAACGATCTAAGGGCTAGTCGCAGAGATGAGGGTGACATGATCGCCCTTAAACAGCAGATGGATGAGCTTGACACACAATATTCTGAGCAAGTTGAATACCATAGCGCAGCTAAAAAGGCCCGTGAGCAGTATGTGGTTGATAAAGCCGAAGAGACTAACCAGGCAATAGCTGTTGCGCCTACAGACACGCCTCGCATGATGGCTGTTAAGACTGCGGTTAATCGCATAGCCGCATCAATGGGTGCTAACGACATTAAGGTTAGGGTCTATGAGGGCAACCCTGATGTGGAAGGTGATTTACGCTTCTCAATGGATAACGGCAAGGGTAGTGCCGCGTGGAAAGCAGCCGAGGCTAAAGGCTTAGATATGTCTCAAAAGGGTCGTATGGCTAGAGCTAAGGCAATGGGCTTTGATATTGACACCCCTTTTTATCACGGCAGTGCTGGCGATATTAAAGAGTTCCTGGTTGAGTTGCGAGGGGCGACAACAATGTCTCGGTCAGCTAAGAAAGCATTTTGGTTCAGTGATGACGTAACGACAGCGCGGAGTTATGCTGAATATTCTGCTAGATCAATTCCAGTTAGAAGACTTATGGAAGAGGCTGATGCTGCCGAATTAAAAGGGGACTGGGATAAATACGATGCGAAGATAGTTGAAGCTGAAAAGCTGGAGGCTAAACTTTACGATCAACCCAATAATGGCCAGAATATTACTAAAGTTTTACTACCAAATGAGGATGATCTTTTTATTGTAGATTTTAAAGGTAAATCTCACGATGATTTCGGTGTGTCGGGAGATGTGACTGAGGCTTTAGATTCTGCAAGGCACGATGGGTTTAAAGGTGTAAAGTTTCTTAATCTCGATGACGCGGTAGGATTAGTAAATAAACCATCAACTCATATTGCTGTATTTGATCCCTCTCATGTTAGATCGGCTAACGCAGTCTTTGACCCTGACTCTATTAACAGCCCTGACCTGCGAAACTCTAAATCTGGTAACACTATCGAAGCTGCTATTAACCCAGAAACGGGTGAGCTACACATCAACGCATCAGCATTCCGTGATGAAGCCCACCTCATGCAAGTTATGCGAGAAGAGATCATAGGTCACTATGGTTTACGCAAGTCACTTGGCGATGACTTCCAAGGTGTTATCAACGACATTAAATCCACAGCACTGACCAACCCTGAGTTACGTCAAATGTGGGTAGACCTATCTGGCATTGACCCTCAAACAAATCAAATCATAAACCCTAATGCTCCCTATAAAGGCATGGCTGACGATGTAATTGCGGATGAGATCATCTCCAAGATGGCCCGTGAAGAGATCAGCGACACCACCTTTATGACCCTCAAGAACATCATCATCAAAGCCCTACGCAAAGTTGGCTTAATTAAAGATGATATAACTGTTTCAGAGATGAGAGCGTTGGTGGTTAAGTCTGAGCAAGCCCTCAAGAAAAATGTAGTCAAGCAGCCAAGAATCACTGGCCTAAAGCCACAACTTAAACAGGTAGATGAGCCTCTGAACAATGATGCCATCGATGCTGAGTCTAATCGCATAGTGGCTGACGAGGCTAATGACCAGGTGACCTTTGACCAAAACGGCAACACGATTAATCTAAGGGATGCGTTAATGGAAGACGATAATGATATAGCTGGAATCGAATCACTGAAGGTGTGTATGTTATGAGCAAGTTTGATAAATGTATTCAGCAAGCAATTGAAGCAGGCACGTTATCTCCCATGATGGCAGATGCTCTCCGAACTGACGCTTCCGTTTTTGAGGCAAAGCTAAAAGCCGAGGGTATTCATTCTTCTGAACAGGCAAAGTTATTAGGTGTTGAGCAAGCAGCCCAGCATCGCACGTTAATTGCCAAGCGTAATAAGTATCAAAAGGTACTGCAAGGCATTGCCAATGAGAATAACGCCAAGAACATTAAGTCCCATCGCAAGAACAAGACCACTGGATTACTTAGTCTCTTGGTTAAAGACTTAAAAGGCCATAAGGGTGATGTAACTTGGTCTAACATTGATAACCGATCATCTGCCATTGAGGGTCAAGCACACTCACTAGCGGCTGATATGCTACAGAATTTGCACACCACTCATTTAGGTTGGGGTCAAGATCGTGACACCTTACTCGCCACAGTGCGTGAGATATTCGGAGAGGCCACAGGCAACGAGAAAGCATCTAAGTCTGGTGCTGCATTCTCTAAAGCGGCAGAGTACCTTAGAGAGCGATACAATCGCGCTGGCGGCTTTATACCTAAGCGTAATGATTGGGGTATGCCTCAAGTTCACGACCAAGTTAAAGTCTCACAAGCTGCAACTTTCCATAAGAAATTGCGACCAAATGGATTAACAAAAGATGACATTAATAAATTAGGCCCAACAGAGTCAGCTAAAAGAAATATGGATGCGTGGATTGGATACCTTACCGACCCAGATAAGCCAAGGTTAAACCGCGAGGCTATGGTTAACGCTGATGGTCGCATTATGTCTGACGATGAATTAATGCAAGCACTGCGTGAGTCCTATAAGACTATTTCAACAGATGGGCAAAACAAGAAAGTACCTGGCTCGTTTAGTGGTAATGGCAAGATGGCTAATCGTCATCAAGATTCTCGCTTCCTAGTTTTTAAAGATGCTGACTCATGGATTGAATACCAAGAAGCGTTTGGCAGTCCCGACTTTTTTAACGTCATGGTAGGTCATATTCGCAGCATGTCTAGCGAAATAGCTATGCTTGAAGTGCTAGGCCCAAACCCTAATATGGCGTTTAAATACCTCAGTGATGTTGCAGAGAATGATGGCAACATGGGCATGGTTAACTCTGTGTGGAATGTTGTCAGTGGTTCGGCTGACATGGTTGACGTTAACCGAGCATCTTTAGCCAAAGGTACAGCGTTTACTCGACATTGGTTAATGGCTTCTCAGTTAGGGGGTGCAGCTATATCCTCTATTACCGACCCAGTGTATGGAAAGATGACTAGGGCTTTTAATGGTCTGCCAATTGTTAAATCGATACAGCACACAGTCGGTCAGCTAAACCCTGCTGATGAGTCTGATCGGGCCTTTGCTGCCCACCTTGGCATGGTCATGGATGGGTGGTCATCACAAGCATTAGTTAGCTCACGTTTTAGTGGTGAAATGGATCCAGCAGGCAAGGCTTCAAAAATATCTGAAACCTTGTTTAGAGCGTCAGGCTTAACGGCTTGGACTCAAGGACAGCGCAATTCATTTGGATTGGACTTTCAATGGCACTTGGCTAGGCAGATGGGTAACCCCTTGTCTGAGATTGAGACTAAATTCCAAGGCATGATGAGGCGTTATGGCATTACCGATGACGATTGGGAGATTATGCGCTCTGTGCCACTTGAAGAGCATGGCGGTACTAGCTATTTCCGACCACAGAATATGCACGATTTAGACTTACCCACAGAAACTGTGGATAACATTGTGACTAAAATACTTGAGGCCATGAACACAGAAATGGATTTTGCTGTGCCAACGCCTGATGCCAGAGTAAGAGCGATTCAAACATGGGGCGGTAAAGAGCGCGGTAGCTTTACGGGTGAAGCAGCGAGAATGACGATGATGTACAAGTCGTTCTCAATGACTCAATTTATGACCCATATGTATCGAAGTGGGCCAAAGTTTGTGGGTGTTTACGCACTGAGGTTAGGCATATCATTAAGCGTTATGGGTGCTTTAGCAATCCAGATGAAGGAAATATCAAGAGGTCGTGAGCCTCGACAGATGGATGGGGCTTTCTTGTTTGCAGCGATGATGCAAGGTGGTGGCTTAGGGATCTTTGGTGACTTCATTGATGCTAGTGGTGTAGGCAATAAGAGTCGGTTTGGTAATAGTGTCATGGCTACAGCAATGGGTCCAGGTGCGTCATTAGTAGAAGATGTTGTCGGTCTTGGTGTGAGTGGCTTTGACTTCGCTACTGACCCATTCACAGGTGATGAAACAAACCTTGGTCGTGAGGCTGCTCGGTTTATGCAGCGATACACACCTGGTAACAACCTATGGTATGCGAGACTTATTTTTGAGCGTGCATTGTTTGACAACCTTCAAGAGCTTACTGATCCAAAGGCTGAAAAGAACCGCAAGAAGTACGAACGCAAGATAAAAACAGAACGTGGCCAAGATTATTGGTGGAAGAAGGGTGAAGCAACACCTAGCTTCTAATAACCGCGTAGACAACAGTTACTGTATCTTCTAAATCATGGGAGACTACAGTGACCGTATCTAGCACTACTAATAAGCAATCGTATAATGGTAACGGCTCACAGTCAGTCTTTGCTTACACATTTAAAATCTTTGCCGACACAGACATTAACGTCTACGTTGGCACAACTCTAAAGTCACTTAACACTCACTACACACTATCTGGCGTAGGTGATACGTCAGGCGGTAACGTCACCTTCACGGTGGGTAATATTCCTGCTGCTGGTACGGGTAACGTCACTATTCTACGAAGCCTGGCATTAACCCAAGGTGTCGATCTTATCAACTATGGTAAGTTTGATGCAGAGGTAATTGAGGCACAATACGATAAACTGACTATGATGGTCCAGCAGCTTCAAGAGCAGGCTGACCGTACTATTCGATTCTCAACCACTGTGTCTGATGCAGGCGGTGTAGAGATCACTGATACTGTTGCACAACGATCTGGCAAGGTATTGGCTTATGACTCTAGCGGCGACTTATCGGTTGCGGATGAATTGGGTGAGTGGAAAGGTAACTGGGCTACTACTACGGCTTATGTTGCGCGCGATCTTGTTATGGATTCTGCTACGAGCAATGTCTATATTTGTTTGGTCGCTCATACGGCAGGCACGTTAAGTTCAGATGTAACAGCTAGTAAGTGGGCTTTAGTCGTTGATGCAAGTGCAGTGGCTACCAGTGCTACTAACGCTGCAACCTCTGCTACAGCCTCTGCAAGCAGTGCTACGTCTTCGGCAGGCAGTGCAACCACTTCTACTACTAAAGCGTCTGAGTCGGCTACAAGCGCCACTAACGCATCTACATCAGAAACTAACGCCGCTACCTCGGCCACTACAGCATCAACTAAAGCATCTGAGGGCAGTACAAGCGCAACTAATGCCGCTACCTCTGCAACAAATTCAGCTACCAGTGCTACAGCATCCGCTACATCTGCTACAGCTTCGTCTACAAGTGCTACAGCGTCAGCTAATAGTGCATCATCTATTACAGGTGCAGAGACTAACAGTGCCGCATCAGCTACAGCAGCAGCGGGTAGTGCTACTACAGCAACCACTCAAGCAACTACAGCGACCACGCAAGCCAGCACAGCAACCACTAAAGCATCTGAGGCATCTACATCAGCCACTAATGCAGCGACAAGTGAGACTAATGCCGCAGCCTCTTACGACTCTTTTGATGATCGCTATTTAGGTGCGAAAAGTTCAACACCTACAGTTGATAACGATGGTTCCGCTCTAATCACAGGTGCGTTGTACTTCAATACAACCACTCAAGTAATGAGCGTATGGGATAGTTCGGCTTGGGCTGTTATCGCACCATCCGCAGCTAACCAAGCTAACGTGGATATTGTTGCAGGTAATATAGTTTACTCAGAAGACTTAGGCTCTATAACAGCCGCAGTAACTACAGCCACTGGCAACTCAATTGACGTTGTTGGTGCAGCCATCACAAATGTTAATACGGTTGCAGGCGCAGTCGCTAACGTCAATGCAGTAGGCGCAGACATAGCTAATGTTAATACTGTGGCTAGTAATAACGCTAACGTAACCACAGTCGCAGGCTCTATCGCTGATGTTAACCGATACGCTAATGAGTACAAGATAGCGGCAACCGCTCCTGCTGGCCCTAGTGCTGGTGACTTATGGCTCGATACGGCTGCAAGTGTCTTAAAGTATTACACAGGTTCCGCGTGGAGTGGAATCATCTCAGGAATAACCGATGTTGTATCTGACACAACCCCACAGTTCGGTGGTGCGCTAGATGGACAGAATAACAACATGACGAATATTGGAACCGTATCTGGTTCAAACCTACAAATTGACTTTGGGAGTCTATAAACAATGAGTAAATTATTACAACTACGAGGTGGTACGACTTCCGAGCATGGGTCTTTTACAGGGGCAGTACGCGAGGTCACTGTTGACACAACTAAGGACACGTTAGTCGTCCATGATGGTTCTACTGCTGGAGGCTTTGCATTAGCTACTGCTACTGATGTTGCAACAGCATTACCTTTGTCTGGAGGAACCTTATCTGGCTTAGTTAACTTTGCAGACCAGATCGTCCAGCGTCCTGTACTAAAAGACTACGCAGAAACCGCAGTGGCTATGGCTGCTAACGATGTAGACCTTACATTGGGTAACGTACAGACTAAGACTATCTCAGGATCGCAGACGTTAACCTTCTCTAGCCCTCCAGCAAGTGGTTCAGCAGGTTCATTCACGCTAATCCTAACTAATGGTGGCAGCGCAACAGTAACATGGCCTACAAGCGTAGATTGGCCTGCAGCTACTGCACCTACCTTAACTGCTGCTGGAGTGGATGTACTATTCTTCACAACGATTGATGGTGGAACCATCTGGTACGGGACTGCTGTTGTTGGGATGGGCTAAACTATGACTATCGAAAGAAAGATGGGAATGGGTATAGCTGGGCAGCCTAGTGGCGGTGCGGCTAATGTTGCTGATGTGTTTAGTACGTATTTGTATACGGGTACGGGTGCTAATAGATCTATTGTCAATGGCATAGACCTCGCTGGTGAAGGGGGCATGGTTTGGTTTAAGGATAGAAATACCACCAATAATCACATGGTATTCGACACAGAGAGAGGGGTGAATAAATACATCTATCCTGATTTATCGCTTGCTCAGGGTACAGCAGGAGGAGCTAACGCACTAAAAGCTTTCAATAGTGATGGATTTGACTTAGGTTCTTTTGGGGCAGCTATAAACCCCAATAATCAGCCTATAGTCTCATGGACATTCCGCAAGGCACCTAAGTTTTTTACCTGTTTAACCTACACGGGTAATGGTGTTGCAGGGCGTGAGATAGCTCATGGGCTTGATGGGCCTGTGGGTATGATGTTCGTTAAGGCAACAAGTGTAGCTAACGGGTGGAATGGCTATCACACATCACTAGGTAATGGTCAATCAATTACACTTTCTTCCCCTAACGCGGCTTATACGTCAAGTACGGCATGGAATAACACATCACCTACAGATACCCACTTCACTGTAGGCACTAATACAAATGCTAACTCTAACGGTGTCACATATGTAGCCTACCTATTCGCTGACAACTCAGCCGAAGATGCTGATGACCAGATGATTAAGTGTGGTAGTTATACGGCAACGGGTAATGATGATATTAACTTAGGGTGGGAACCTCAATTTATTCTTAGTAAGAGAGCCAACAGTTCAGGTGATTGGGAAATACATGATACCGTGCGTGGGCTAGATTGGGGAGCGTATAGGTACATTTCACCTAATACCAATCAAGCTGAAAGCTCGTCTACTGGCGCATACCTGTTTCCAACAGCCACAGGCTTCACAAACAAGTGGTTTTCAGGAAATGATGAAATCGTCTATATAGCTATTCGTGCACCTATGATGAAAAAGCCTAGTGCTGGTACTGAGGTGTTTGCTATAGATACGGCTGGTAGTACTGGTGATGGTGTAGCCCCTGCACATAGAAGTGGATTCCCTGTTGATTTTGGAATGCGTCCTGAAACTTCGGGGGGTAGTTTTTCATCTAGCGCAAGACTAACCCAAGGCCGTAATATTAATACAAATAGCTCAGCGGCAGAGGGAGCTAGCGGGTCTTTTAAATTCGATTACATGAATGGTTGGATTTCTGATACTTCGACCGTGAGCGTAAGAATATCCTATATGTGGAAAAGAGCAAAAGGTTATTTTGATGTTGTAGCTTATACGGGTACTGGTTCTCCTAGAACTTTGGCGCATTCGCTTGGTGTTGTTCCAGAAATGATAGTTTGCAAGAGCCGAAGCACTACTAGCGGTTGGCAGACTTATCACAAGACGACAGGAAATACTAAGTATCTTTATTGGAATCAAACGTATCAAGCACAAACAAGTTCATCAGTTTGGAATAACACTACTCCGACAGATAGTGTTTTTACAGTAGGTACAGGGGCCGAAGTAAATACTAATGCAGCAACATATATAGCATACCTCTTCGCCTCAGTATCGGGCGTTTCCAAAGTAGGCTCATACACTGGCAACGGCTCAAGCCAAACACTCAACTGTGGCTTCGCTGCAGGTGCACGTTTCATCCTAATCAAGCGGACTGACGCTGCAGGTGATTGGTTCTACTGGGATACAACTCGTGGCATAGTCGCTGGTAATGACCCACACCTAAGCCTAAACACTACAGCAGCCGAAGTAACCACAGACGACTCAGTAGACCCTGATAACTCAGGTTTCATTGTCAATCAAGTCGCAGCAACTAACATCAACGTGTCTAGTGTCACATATATTTACTTAGCAATCGCATAGCCAAACATAGGAAATATCAACTATGAACTACAGAAACAAAACCACAGGCGCTATTAGCACTCAAGGCGAGATTCGCCAAGCTAATAAGCACCGCTCATTCCCACGAGTATGGGACGCAGACGTATGTACACTATTGGATATTGATCCAATTCTAGCAGCGCCTAAACCTTCTACAACCTCACTACAGGCAGTTAATGCCAATGGTGCAGTGCAGGATGGTCTAGGCAACTGGGTTGAAGCATGGGTCGTTGTAGATGCCTTTAGTGACACTACCAATGACGAAGGTGTAACAACATCTAAAGCTGATAACGAAGCAGCTTACACAGCCGCCCTAGCAGCTACAGCAGCAGCAGGTGTACGTACTCAACGTGATGCACTAATCACAGCCACTGACTTCTATGCGCTATCTGATGTGGTAATGACCACAGAAATGACCGCTTATCGTCAGGCATTGCGTGCCATACCTGAACAAGAAGGTTTCCCCAACACAATCACTTGGCCCACTGCACTATAAGGAATCTAAAGAATGGAATCTAACACACCACGTTTTGACAGGCTTGAGGCTAAAATCGACCAGTTAGGTACGACGTTAATCAAATTAACCGAGCATTCTATAAAGCTGGAGAATTTGGTCGATCATAACGTGGTGCAGGATAACCGCCTTAATCGCCATAGTGAAACCATTGACCAACACGCTATTAAATTAGCAATGACTTCTAAAACAAGTAGTGCCAACGAATGGTTTGTTCGCATTCTAATTGCGGCTTTAGTTTCTGCTGCGGCCTTTATGTTACGGAGCTAGTCATGGATTTAGAGAGCTTAAAGCAGTTCGCAACTGAGCGTCAGTGTCAGATTATTGACGCTGTTATAAAGCATGGTTCTCAAGCCAAAGCAGCTACAGCATTAGGTATTAATCACCGTGGTTTAGAGCGCACATTGAAACGCGCAAAAGAGCAGGCTTCTAGGCGTGGCTGGAGTCCTTCCAACGATATGACTAAAAGTGTACCCAGTACACACGTTGCTAAAGGCATCTCCACTTATTACGATTTACAGACAGGGGAACCACTGCGGCAGTGGGTCAAGAGTGACCTAAAGAAAGAGAGCCTTGTGGCTGACTTGCAGGGCGTGGCAGACGGTTTAAGCCAAGAACTAACCAAGTACAAGCCTTTACCATTCACGCCTGACAAGGGCGTTAAAGAGCGCCTAGCTACTGTAATCATCGGTGATGCTCATATAGGAATGTTGGTTAAGCGGAATTACGGTGGAGGTGATTGGGATTTATCCATTGCAGAAAAGGTGACGTTGCAGGCCATTAAGCAACTCATAACTAACTGCGGTAAAGGCACTGAGTTTTTACTCCTTAACGTGGGTGATTTTTTACATTGCAATACGCCTGGGGTAACGGCGGCTCAGACCCAGTTAGATTATTCTGGCCACTGGATTGACTCAGTAGAGTCAGCCGTTAGAATCTATCGACAAGCCGTTGATTGGGCCTTGGAGCTAAATCAAACCGTGACCCTAATGAACACCCGTGGAAATCACGATGAAGATCTAAGCATGGTAATCAATTCCATGTTATCCGTCTTTTGGGAGCATGAACCGAGGGTGAACGTGCTTTCCAATGTTAGTAAATTTATGCACTACCAGTACAAAAGTGTATTACTAACAAGCCATCACGGCGACAAAGGCATTAAGCATCAGCGCATCTATGAATATTTCACAAGGAACCATGCCAAGCTATGGGGTGACACCACGGCTAGATATTGTCACCTTGGCCACATACATCACAAACAACAGTCCGAGGTGGGAGGGGCTATGCTGTTTGAAAGCTGGAACAGTTTGGCTGCCGTTGACGAATATCACCACCAAGCGGGTTACGGTTCAGGACGCTCAATGTCTGCCGTGATCTACGATCCAGTGTGGGGAGAGACCCAACGGTTTAGAGTAGGTATGACTCAGTTATATGATGAGGCGGCGGCATAATGTTTAAGCTAGGAAAGAACTCATTAAACAACCGAGCAGGAGTAGACCCTCGATTAATTGAGATTTCAGATCGTGCGATACAGTTGTCTATTATTGATTTCGGTGTGCCTAGTCTTGGCGGGCTGCGTACCGCTACAGATCAAGCCAAGCTGTTCACCGCAGGCAAGTCGAGATGCGATGGGCGCGTCAACATCTCCTACCATCAATCATCCAAGGCCTTGGATTTGTACGCTTACACTAACGGCAAAGCTAGTTGGGACGAAGGGCATCTTTCCTTGATTGCTGCGGCGATGTTACAGGCTGCGGGTGAGCTTGGTTATAAACTTGAGTGGGGTGGCTTATGGAAAGGTTTCCGTGATATGCCTCACTTCCAACTAGGAGATTAGCATGGGTATTCTAAATACAATTTTCGGTAGTGGTGACGTTATCAGCAAAGGGATGGACTTGATAGATTCATTCCATACTTCTGATACCGAGATGATTGCGGCTAAGACAAAAGCCAAGACAGACTTAATGCGGAGTTATGCTCCCTTTAAAATTGCTCAACGCTATCTGGCGACCATGTTTGCCATTACCTATATATCTACCTACTGCCTAGTTATAGGAATGATGTTCATGGATAAAGACGTAGCCGCAGTAAAAGGAATATTAAGTGAATTTCAAATCGATTGGATTATGCTCAGTATCGTCATGTTTTATTTTGGTGGCGGTTTGGCTGATAGCGTAATGAAGAAAAAGTAATTCTCCTGCTCGCTATGAGCTTGGCTGCCGAAAGGTGGCCTTTTTTATGGGGGAGGGGTTAATTATTTATTAAATGTTTTTGATTAACCCCTCCCCCTGATTAGACTTTCTCGGTTTCAAACCGAACAAATCCATTAGTAGAATCTAATACTGTGGCAGATCTTGTGGCATGACAAGGGCAATCTGTGGCAAATATAGGCGTTTATTATGCCACAATGAAAAAAGGCAACGCTTCAAGTGATTGAAAACGCTGCCTTTTATTACTTCCAAGTGGTGGAGATGGGGGGAGTCGAACCCCCGTCTATCCTATATGAATCAATGACTTACAAGTGGCTTGTGGCGTGGGTGTGGCATTTGTACCAATTTTAGACCCTTTTTGGTTACTTTTTAACCAACATTCCCAGTTCGGTTCCTCGTTTGGAAATCGAACCGCCGTCCCCGAATTTCTCATCAATTAGATTTCCTGAATCAGAATCGATAGTTTCAATCCATTTAGCGTAAATGCTTGTGGTGACGTTCGCATTCTTATGACCTAGCTGTTTACTGAACCAACCCAATTGCTCGCCAGACGTTAACATCATCGATGCGTAAGTGTGTCTCGTTTGGTATGGTCTGCGATAACGAACCCCAGCCTTTCTTAAAATAGCAGTCCAGCGTTTTCTAATCGGCTGGTCGCCCACCCACGCCTTGCCATGAAGCGAGTCGTGAAAGACTTCTTTGTCTTGCAGAAATGTATATTCCTTTTGAGCCAGTAACGCTCTACGAGCTTGGGGCAGCATCTTAATCAATCGTTCACCCGCTACCGTCTTAGGTGGTTCCGCTTCATCGGATGCTTGGGTTAATCCTTTATCGACACTAATGGTTCCATTCTTGAAATCAATGTCGCTCCATAGTAGGGCGCAGAGTTCGCTTGTTCTCATACCTGACCAAAACGCGGTTTGGAATAGGTTACGTTCTTGGCCCGTGGCTGTGTCGATGATGAGGTTCATATCGTCAGGGACGAATGGGTCGAGCTTTAAAGCCTTGGCTTTAACTTGGGCGTATGTCTCGGCCCGTTTATATTCAAATAGGTGTAAATGGTTTTTATCAATCACCTCGTCTTTGACTGCCAGTTGAAGGGCGCAGCGCATAGGAGACACAACATTGATGATTCGCTTATTACCCATGCCAGTACAAGAGACAATCCAATCTCTCATATGGTGGGCGCGAAACTCATGGACAGACAAATGACCGAACTGAGGCATGAGTTGATTGAATACGATCTTCTTATAACCGTCTTTAGTCGATGCTTGTAGCTGGGGATTCTTGACCGACAACCAGTGGCGTAATACTTGCTCAATGGTGGTGTCTAAAATCAGATTAGCAAACTTATGTAATGAGGGTGAATCAGGGAACACCGCAGCGTAATCAAAAACTCCTGTGTCGATCTCATGCAGGATTGATGCTCGGTGGTTAGAAGCCCGTTTTAGATTAGCGGGCGTAGGTTTGAGGTTGACAGTCTCTCGACACCGACTATTCTGGTAGGTGAACGTGATCTCGATTGTCGCCTCGCTGCGGGCGCTAACACCTGTGTACTTTCTACCCATTTTTCAAACCCCGATATGCTTATAAAATAGTGATTGTCGGGAGCGCGAAAAAATTCCTTGCCCTCGGTAAACACCCCATTATTGCACTTTTTATAAATTGCGTCATAGCCGTGGCCTGACAGCTCACAGAACTTCCTAATAAGTACGCGATCTAACATCTTCAATTCTCCCTTCCAAAACGGCAATCCTTGACCGATGGTAATCTGCAAACTTACTAATAGATCTCATTGCTTCTTCATAATTCGCGATCTCTATTTTAATGAGTTCTATTTCTATATTTGCTGCTAACTTTTCTTTTAACGTCATAAAGTTGGTTCGATTTTATTGCCGTCATATCTTAAGCTTAACAATGATTCAGCCGCTTTTTCAGTTTCGGTTCGGCAGTCCCACGTTTCTACCTCAGAACTGGGCGATATTCCCAACTTGGTTCTGTCCTTAAAACGCTTTGGCTCACTTACTAAAGTCTCCTTTTTTCCAAATATCCGATCAAATCCATCACGGAATTTGTCACTATTTCCCCTACTGGTTAGCCGATCTCCCGTAATGTCATTCGTTGTTGCTGCCATCATAATTATTCTCCAACTTAGCCCCAACTAAGGGGCTGTATGATTTAAAATGGAATATCGTCATCAAAAGCTTTATCAAAGCCACCTTCTACAGCCGCCTTTGCTTGCTGTAACTGCGTTGATTGTTGTGGTGGTTGGACGTGAGGCTGATTTTCTTTAGCTGTAAAACTAAACTTCATGGCTGGAGCCTGTGGGTTGCCATCTGGATTACGCAACCATCCACTCACCCAATATTCAACACCGCCTACCTCAGCATTGCCTTTAAAATGCGGGTGAGTATCGCTTTCACGCTTGTCGTTTTTCCAGATACCGCCTTTATTTGAATTATCGTATTGACTCATGCTGCTTCTCCCTTAAAGGTTGCTTTTCTAATAGCTGCTTGTTGCTTGCCGTTTAACATCTTCCATAAAGCCTCTTGCTCATGGCGTTCTAATTCACTCCATACAGCCTCAATATCAGGCTCACAATCCCTGTCGTATGCCTCAACTACATCTACCAATG
>Ga0209071_1000729_pt1 | contig 14991 bp, 17 predicted proteins | sample CoawatmetaG10DNA_2_FD_187513 | JGI IMG/M metagenome (GOLD analysis project Ga0209071, IMG submission 187513) | Marine microbial communities from the West Antarctic Peninsula - Coastal water metaG108-DNA (SPAdes) (version 2) | ecosystem: Environmental > Aquatic > Marine > Coastal ... | reverse complement strand
TGACTATGTCATATTTTAAATCATGCTCTTCTCCATAAGCTTCGTCTGCTACTTGGTATTCATAACCAAGACCAACCAGGAGGGGGCGTTTAGTTAAATCTTCTATATTTTCAAGAGCTCTATCAAAATACCCAGAGCCATAGCCCAATCTCAAACCGTTTGCATCAACTCCGACAAATGGAATGATCATTACATCAAACTCAGAAGCATTAAGGTAATTCTCATTTACAGCCTCACTGATCCCATATTTATTTTTTTTCATACACGAAGTCTCTTCTAAAAGATTAAAGCGCATATTTCTATCAGGAAGAATCTTAGGAAGATAAATATTTTTTGAGGTTTTGTTTAACTCTTTTAAGATCCTATCTAATCTAACCTCTCTCCTAAAAGGAGAATACAAAAGTACATTTTTTATATGAGAAATATCAAGAGTTTCCAATGCTACAACTTGAATAGTTTTATTTGAATTAGAAATGAACTCTTCAGGCAAAGCATGCCCCTGCTCCAAGAGTGATTTTCTAATTTTATTTTTCACCATAAATTGTGCCGAGGCTAACAAACCAAATCACCGCCATGTGCCATACCTGAACCGAAAGGTCAGGTGGCGAATTTCATATCAGATCAGGCTTCCCTAATTAGGTACTGCACAACAATGATAGAGGAATATCACCTATTTTATATTATCGGTTCAAATTTTATAAACACATTAGCGAATGAACCAGAATGTTCGAAAAGTATAGAATAGTTGTATTACAAGTGGAAGTTTATTTTTCTAAAATAGCTTCTATTTTGGTTATTAGCGGTAATAAGTCTGCTGAATCTGCCGATTCAGACAGAGAAGGGTTTGATAATAATTTATTCGCAAAGCTTAGACCAACAATTACCAGTGCATTATTCTTATCGCCGATAGCATCAAGCTCATTGTTAAGATAATTTGCTGCTTCAATAAGCTGACTCTTTTCCTCGGCCGGACAGGAGAGAGTAAGATCTCTTCCAAATATTCTTAAAGATAGTGTTTCCATTTCACTCATCAGAAACCTTTGTTGTTAATATTTCTATTTGATTTTTCAGTTCAGAAATTTCCTTGCTTTGGATAATTTTATTTTGCTTCCAGTCTCTTTCTCTTCCAACATAAGAATTAATAATACCTTTCTGTTCGTCAAAGCGCTTAATTAAGAGATCTATTCTCTCTTTAAGGATTTCTATATTTGAGCTCGTATTATCTGACATTCTATAAGTTTAATTGCACATCAATCAATTGGAAAGTTTCTTTAATAAAAGAGTAAAATAAACTATGGATAAATCAATATATAAAAACCGAAGAAATTCTTTAAAAAACAAACTGCCAAAGAACTCAGCATTAATTATTCCTGGAGCTGATCTCCAATATAGAAATGCAGATTCATCTTATGCGCTTAGACAAGAAAGTAGCTTTTATTACTTTTCAGGATTTTCTGAGCCCTCATCAGTCATGGTGTTAATAAACTCAGGAGAGAAGATAGAATCCCTAATTTTTGTTCCAGAGAAAGATAAACTTAAAGAAATATGGGACGGGTACAGAGCTGGGCCTATTGGCGCTGTTGATGAATATCTCTTTGATCAGGGATTTGAAAATAATAAAATTGATGAGTTAATGCCAGAGGCACTTCAAGGCTTGGAAAAAGTTTTTTACTCTATTGGTAAAAAAAGTGGCTTTGATCAAAAGGTTATTGACTGGACTTGTGCTGCTAATTCTAAAGACAGACATAGTAATTCAATAGATATCATGGATGGTTCTTCTTTAGTTGGGAATATGAGGTTAATCAAGGATGAGCATGAGATTAATATTATGAAGAAGGCATGTGATATATCAGCTGAGTCTTACATCGATGTTATGAAATCTATAAAACCAGGCGATAACGAGCAAGGTGTAGAGGCATTATTTTTATATGAATTCGCTAAAAGAGGAGGTCGTTTTCCGGCTTACACTCCGATAGTTGCTGGTGGTGAGAGTGCTTGCGTTCTTCACTATATTGAAAATGATAAAGACTTAAAGGGATCTGATCTTATTTTAGTAGATGCAGGTTGTGAATATCAAATGTACGCTTCTGATATAACCAGAACATTCCCGGTTGGTGGCAAGTTTTCAAAAGAACAACTAGATATCTATAACGTAGTTTTAAAGGCAAACCTTGCAGCAATTGATGCAGTTAAATCAGGCAATAGTATTATGGAGCCTCAGCTAATTTCTGAAAAAGTTATAACCGAAGGTTTAGTAGAGCTAGGTATTTTATCTGGTGATGTTGATACTCTTCATAAAGAAGGTGCGTTTAAAAATTTCTATATGCATAAGATAGGTCATTGGTTGGGTATGGATGTTCATGATGTTGGTGACTATATGGAAGATGATGATTTCATGAAGTTCAAACCTGGAATGGTCACAACTATTGAACCCGGTATATATATAAGCAGCACAATGGATGTAGATGATAAATGGAAAGGTATTGGCGTAAGAATAGAGGATGACATACTTGTAACCGAGTCTGGGAATCTGAACTTAACCGCCAAGGTCCCATCAAATCCTCAAGAGATAGAAGCTTTAATGGCATAAATTTATGAATGCTCCGATAACTATTTCTGGCGGCGGAATCATAGGCAATTATATTTCTCTAAGATTGAAAAAGAGCCATATAAAATCTCTTATTATAGAAAAATTAGAAGATCCCCAGGCCTTGCATGAGGGCATAAGAACTTTAACCCTTAACAATCACTCAATGGCAATGCTAAAGGCAGTAGGACTAAGCATAGAAGCTGCAAATGTTAATAAAATTGAAGTTCTAGACGGTGAAGGAACTGGTAATATTCAATTTTCTTCAGAAGATATCAGTGAAGAGAGTCTTTCCCATGTAGTCTTATTTAACGACTTGAGAAATGAGCTTCTTGGTATGTGCAGGGATGAGACTATCTTTAGTAATGAAATTCAATCAATACAAAACTTAAATCAAGAATCTGATCCAGAGGTCATTCTTAAAGATGGCACGAGCATTAAGACAAAAATTATTGCCGGATGTGATGGAAGAAATTCTAATGTTGCTAAAATTGTCTCTCTACCAAATAGTTACAGTGAATATGAGCAAACAGCTTTAACATTTATAGTTGATGTTAAGGGCGCTGATCAATCGACAGCTTATCAAGTCTTTTCTGATCGAGGGATATTTGCCCTCATGCCTATGCCAAAGAAAGATTCTATAACTAATAGATATACCGTTGTCTGGTCTATTAAAAATTCTGAATTAAATAATCAGGATGCAGCAGAGTACATAAAAGATAACTTATCTTATTTCGAGTCAAAGCTTAAAGTGAGTCTTGCTCTCGATTCAGAGATTTTACAATTCGGATTATCGAATCATCATTTCAAAAACTACATTAGTGGTCCGGTTGTTCTCATTGGGGATGCGGCCCATTCCATTCATCCCTTAGCAGGTCAAGGAATTAATATAGGTCTCGCAGACGCAGATATTTTTTGTGAAGAAATCATTAAGGCTTATGAAAAAGGGATTTCGATTAACGAAAAGACTGTGCTAAAAAAATATGAGATAAGAAGAAAGGGAATGAACTTGCTGATGCTGAAATCTATGGATTTCTTTGTTAATACTTTTAATAGTGAAAATCTTTATTTAAGACTTTTAAGAAATTGGGGCTTGAAATCAGTTAATAAGACAATGTTCATCAAGGCATTTTTTATAAAACATGCCTCTGGATTTAATAGAATTTAAATTAAACTTTTTGGCCTTTGGCTCTCATTTCTCTGAGAACTTCACTAATACCTTTTTTATCTATGATTCTCATGCCTTTGGCTGAAACCTTTAGATTTACAAACTTATTTTCTGATTCTACCCAGAATTTATGCGTGTGTAGGTTGGGAAAAAACTTTCTTTTTGTTCTGTTATTAGCATGAGAAACATTGTTCCCAGACTGTGGTATCTTACCTGTTACTTGACATATTTTACTCATAGTCCGAGGATTTTATAGAACCCTGACCGACTTATCAACACTATTATGAAACAAATTTTTCTACTTAGGCATGCCAAGTCAGATTGGGACAACCTTAATCAGCAAGATTTTGATAGACCTCTAGCGAAAAGGGGTATGGAAGACGCTATTTTAATGTCTCAACACATCAAAGAAAAACATTATTTAATAGATAAGGTTTTATGTAGCAGCGCCGAACGAACCAAGCAAACTTTTGATATTTGCTCAGACGGATTTAATTTCCCCATTAACAATGCTATTTATTCAGAAGATCTATATTTTGGAAAATGTGATGCCATTATAAATTATATTCGAAATCTAGATGAGGACCTGTCCTCTATTTTAATTATTGGACACAACCCAACAATGCATCTTTTATTAGAAAGTTTGTCAGATGAAAGCATAAAAAAATTTCCGACATGCTCCTTAGCGGAAATTAATATAGAAAATACATGGAAAGACTTATCTTTAAAAAAATGTAAGTTAAAATCATTTATCAAACCCAAGGAGCTTAAATCTTGAAAGACATAAAAATTAAAATTATTAATCCTTTGATGGGTTCCTCTATTCCGCTTCCTGAATATGAAACTCCAGGTTCAGCAGGGCTGGATCTTAGGGCATGTATAGCCGATAAAATCATACTTAAGGCTGGCTTATCTCAATTAATACCCATAGGATTTGCTATGTATTTAGAGGATAAAGAGCTTGCAGCTCTAGTAATTCCTAGATCAGGCCTTGGGTCAAAGCATGGAATAGTATTGGGTAATCTAGTTGGTTTAATTGATTCAGATTACCAAGGTGAGCTAATGGTTCCAGCTTGGAATAGATCTGATAACGATTTTGAAATTAATCCAGGAGACAGAATAGCGCAAATGATTATTGTTCCAGTTATTCAGGCTAAATTTAATATAGTTGATGAGTTTGATAAAACTCAAAGAGGAGAAAAGGGCTTTGGGAGTTCTGGAATAAATTGATTAATTTATTTCTTTTTACCAAATCTTTCTTCAAACTTCTGAACTCTTCCACCTGTGTCAATAATCTTTTGCTTTCCAGTATAGAAAGGGTGACATGCTGAACAGATATCTAAAGACAAATCTTCAGTCATGGTACTCATAACAGTGAAGTTGTTACCACAACTACAAACAGCTTTAGTTTCAGAATATTGAGGATGTATATCTTTTTTCATAATAAAATCAAAATTTGGGTGAGAACTATAACAAAAAAACCCCTCTTTACAATCAAAAAATGAATATTTTTTACTATGATGTAGCTGTATCAATACCCTTAAGGCAATGCTTTACTTATAAATTCGATTCAAAGATAAAAAAAGGAACTAGAGTTGCCGTTCCTTTTGGAAAAAGAGTTTTAGTTGGGATAATTGTTAAGAATATTCAAAAGCCCGATGCTTTGGATAGTAAAAGTACTATAAAAAGTATTTTAAACATTCAAGACAGCGAAATAGTCTTTGAAAAACCATTGTTTGATTCAATTTTATGGGCATCTGAATATTACCAACATCCAATAGGAGAGGTTTTTAATACCTTCATTCCAACTGAATTAAGAAAGGTTGATAAAAAAACTATTGAGCCTATCGGCGATCATTCAGAATATACCGTTAAAGAATCTGATAAAAAATTTGAATTAACCTTCGAACAGGAAGGCGCCATAAAAAAACTTTCAAGAGTTAAAACTTTTTCGCCCTCTCTTCTGTATGGCGTGACTGGCTCTGGAAAAACAGAAGTTTATCTGAGACTTGCCGAGCAATGCCTTAAAGAGAATAAGTCTATTCTTATTCTTGTCCCAGAGATCAATCTAACTCCTCAATTATTTTCAAGGTTTGAAGATAGGTTTACTGGGGATATAGGCTTGTACCATTCAAGACAAACACCAGTAAGAAGACTAAAAACTTGGCTCAAGGCTAAGTTTGGAGAAATAAAGATTGTTATAGGAACAAGATCATCTGTGCTTATGCCTCTAAAAAATATTGGTTTAATAATTATAGATGAAGAGCATGACCAATCTTTTAGACAATCTGAAGGTTTTAAATTCTCTGCAAGGGATCTTGCAATCAAAAGATCTCAACTAGAAAATATTCCAATTGTTTTAGGCTCTGCCACTCCGTCCTTACAGACATTAAAATTAGTAAGAGAGAAAAAATTTATCCAAGTAGATATATTAAGCAGAGTAGATGGAAGGAAGCCACCCAAACTAATAACTTTAGATATAAACAATAGCCCTTTAACCGGAGGCATGGCTATAGAAACTATAGATGCCATAGAGGCAACAGTTAAAAAAGGAAATCAGGTTTTAGTTTTTATAAACAGAAGAGGCTTTGCGCCTCTTTTCGAATGTGGAGGGTGTGGGTGGATTGCTGATTGTCATTCGTGTGATACAAATCTAGTCTTTCATCAATCTAGAGATAGGTTGATTTGTCATAGATGTGAATCAGCATACAAAGTCACATCTAGCTGTCCAAAATGCTCATCTAGAGATCTGCATATGCATGGAGCAGGAACGGAGAGAGTCGAAGAGGTTCTGGAAAATACATTTATTGATACTCCTATTATAAGAGTTGATCAAGATTCAACTAAGAGGGTAGGTGCTATGGAGGCAATAGTTGAAAAGATTCACTCTTCTGACTCTGCGATTCTTGTTGGAACTCAGATGTTAGCCAAAGGCCATGATTTCCCTAAAGTAACTCTTAGCGTAATTCTAAATGCTGATAGCGGTTTAGTAAGCCCAGAAATTAACGCACTTGAAAAGATATCTCAACTGCTCATTCAAGTTTCAGGAAGAGCAGGAAGAAATAATAATCTTGCTAAAGTAATCATCCAAACTAGATATCCAGATGATATTAATTTGAAAGAAATAAAAACGGGCGATTATCTAAACTTTGCTTCTCAGTGTCTTGATAAGAATTTTAAAATAAACCATCCACCATTTTCTAGTATCTGTTTACTTAGATGCTCATCACCAACTCAAAAGAGTAATTCTATTTTCCTAGAAAAGGCAGTTAGAACTTTAGCGAACAAACCAGATGTAAGCGCTATAGGGCCATTACCTTCTCTAGTATCAAAATCAAAGGGAAACTATAGGCATCATATTTATATACAAACATCTAAAAAAGCTTTTCTTAATAAGGTTTTAAAATTTTTAGTTGTTGAGTTTGAGAAATGGCCAGAATCTAAAAAAGTAAAATGGTCTTTTGATATTGATCCTGTGGATATAAATTAGATATATAGCTTTAGAAATTGTCCTGGATAGATAGGTTTATTTCTTAGATTATTATCGTTACTTATAGTCTCAACAGTCACCCCGAATCTAATGGCTATTTCTGAAAGGACATCTCCCTTTTGAATTTCATAGATTACATGATCAGGCATACTTTCCATAAAAGTATTTGGCTTTGGTTTTTCTTTAAAGTAGTTATGAATACCAAGGAAAACTGATCTTGCTATCATTCTTCTGCCAGCCTTACCTTTCAATCTTTTAGCATCATCTGGGTTGGATATGAATCCTGATTCTACAAGTATGGAGGGTATATCAATTGACTTTAGGACTCTAAAGTCAGCATATTCAACCTGTTTTTTATGGATTTTTGTAAAGGGATCTCTTTTTAATTGCTCTAAAACCTTATCTCCAAGTATTTTACTATTTTTAATCTTTGCTTCGTAAACAAGTTGATAAAGAGTTCTTGCAGCATCTTCATCAAAATCATCTACATCTAATTTTCCAATTTTTGACTTTACAGATGGGTTGTTTCTAAGCTCTTTCTTAGAAAGATTTTTAGCTGTAATGCTAGACGCCTCTTCAGACCATATAAAGACAGAAGCCCCTTTGACCGCCTCTAATCTAAAGGCATCAGCATGAATTGAAACAAATATATCAGCACCAACTTTTCGAGCATCTTGATATCTATCATTTAGATCTACAAAACTATCATCGTTTCTTATCATTACTGGTTTATAGCCTTTGGTATCTCTTAAAGTTCTCTCAAGTTCTCTAGCTATCAATAGTGTTATATCTTTTTCTAAAATATTATTTTTCCCCACTGCTCCTGGATCTTTTCCACCATGACCGGCATCTATTGCAACAATAATATCTCTAATATTTTTCTTTATATTCCTATCTTTTTTTATTTCTAAATTAAGTAATACGCCATTATTTGTCTGAACTTGCCATGGCTTTTTCCAGTAAACAGATTCATAAAGATCAACAACTATTTTAGAAATATCTCCATCAGACGATGCTCTTACTTTTTTTATAGGATAGTTATATGGCTCATCTATAATATTTTTTAGTTCAGATTGATTCACCTCAATAACAATTCTAGATGGGTTGTTAAGCGCGTATGAATTTAAGTATGAAACTTTATCAAGCTTAAAAGTGACTCTGATGCTGTCGCTACCAATGTCCTTTATCTCTTTAAGCATTAGCTCATTGCCTTCAACACAAGAGAAGAATAAAAGAGCAATTAAAATTTTACGCATAATCTTTGGCCCATTTCTCAAAATCATTAGTCTTCGAAAGAATTGATATTTCTCTCCCGTCTGCAATATGCTCGAATATAATTTTTAAATCATATTCTCTTCTAACTTGTAGCCTTTCAGGCCATTCAATAATTATAATTTTTTTAGAATCAACGGCTCTCTCTAAGTCGAATATATCAATATCTTGTGCTTCATTTGTTCTATATAAATCTATATGAAGAAATAAAAGATCTTTCAATTCATATTCTTCGCAGAGTGTATAGGTAGGACTTTTTACAATATCTTGCCAGCCACTATTCTGTATGATCGATCTCGTAAGAAATGTCTTACCAGCTCCTAAGTCGCCTTCAAGATGGATCTCAATTGAACTACTCTTACTGTTAATAATTTTTTGAGCAATATCTTTGCCAATATTATTCGTTGCATCATCATTTTGTAAGATTAGTTTTGTCATTGATTTATTTTTTAATAAAATAACCCATTCGATCAGAATGAAAAGAGCCCAAATAAATTATTTCATCTATTGGAACTGCGACAGTAGGAAGTCCAAAGACGCTTTTATTGAAAGAGGTTTTGTTTTTTAATTCGAGGGTCTCTATATCTAATTCATGAATTGAGAACGGAAGAGAACAAGCCACTTTTTCACTACAATCACCAAAATCATTTGCTTGAAAGTCTAGAGAAGTTACCCACAGAGAGTTCTTATCAATATGAATATTATCAGGAGATTGAACGAAGTAATCGAGTCCCATGGTGTTGTTGGATAGATCAAAAATTGATATTTTATCGCCTTGGTTATAGCTTATATATAGAAGATCTGAATCTTCATCAAGAAGTATGCCATTGGGTCCGCTGCCTTCTGTATTGGGAACTTTTGTAAAGTCTCCATCTTTCCAAATTACCACATGCCCTGAATTACTTTTGAATAAGGAATTCATCAACCACTCATTCTCTGTAATATCTCTCCCATACATATGTGAGGCATAAAAACTTCCATCAGCCTTTAGGCCAATATCATTAAAATAAAGTTCCTCAGGAACTGAAATACAACCCCTCCATGTAAGCTCCCATGACTCAGCATTTTTAGATAACTCAAACATTTCTACAGATTCATAAGGAAAGTGATTTATAACTCCTATTTGATAACTGCCATCATCTCTTTGAACTATATCAATCCCATGAGGACCATAAGCATCAGCCTCTCCTCTAGAGCAGGATGCTTCACCCCATATATTTTTATCTATGGTAATTTCTGGAATAATTTTTTGATTATTACTAAGATCTAAAAGAGCAAAATACCCTGGACCTGTTTCACCGTAGGGAGCAATTCCTCCAAATTCAGAAATAAGTAAAAACTTTTCATCAGGAGTAATAACAATATCTTCAGGATTTTGGAATCCGCAAATTACAGAAATGCTTTTATCTGATTCGCATTTGCTAATATCCTTTTGATTTCCAAGATAGTCATTGGTGACTATTAAAAAAGCTAAGTAAATAAATGCTAATGAAATAGGCACAGAAAACTTAAAGTAGTTTCTTATAAATATAGGGATAATTTTTTTTATTTTTTCAAAATAAAATATTACTACCAAGCCTCTAATAACGAATATTAGACCAAGAGTAAATGTTACTAGTTTCCATAAAGTCTCAAACCACATAGAATCTTTTGTCGACACATACAGGCAAAAAGTTCCGAGAACAACTGTAAAGAGGCCTAAAAGCTTAAGTTCTTTGGCGGCCATAATTTTGTCAGATATTAAGACCATCAAGGGCTTAATTAAGATAAGTATGGATAGAAAAATAAAAAAGAAGAAATAAAAATAGTTCATATTGCAGGTACTAGAATAAACGTTTTTTTATTATAGCAACTATCTCCAACGGCTTATCCAATGGAACATGGTGAGCAGCATCAGGAACGCCAATAAAGTCCATGCTGTCAGAGTATGTAGTAATTATATGTTCAAGAATTTTTCCAGAGGTTAGCAGGCTCTGCTCGCCGTGCACAAAGAGAGCCGGACAGGTAAAAGAGAATTCGTAACCAAATAGTCTTTCTAGAGATTTGAACATTAAATCATCAAATCGCCATCTCCATCCTTCAGAATTTTCTTTAACAGAGTGCTCTGCTATATATCTCATAAACCAATCATTAGAACATTCTTGTTTAGGCATTAACCTGAATCTATTGAGAATAGATAATTTATCAGGATAGTGCTTGATCATTCTTAGAGGTCCGCCACCACCTGTTCCACTTTCATAGTCGTAACCAGGAGGTCTTATAAATGTATCAATTAATATCAAGCTTGTAACTAAATCTTGATTCTCAGAAGCAACATATCCTGCAACTTGCCCACCTAAAGAATGGCCAACAAGGTATATATTTTTAAAGCCTTTTTCCTCTTTTTCCTTTTCAATAATTTCAACAATTGCATCGCCAAAATCTTTAATGCTGTACTTTTCCCTGAATCCTGACTCGCCCATACCAGGAAGATCTACAGCTATGACATTTGATTCTTGGGTAAGCTGAGGCGCTATTGGGTCCCACCATTTTTTATGAGCCCCAGTTCCATGAATAAGAATAATTAGATTTTCATTATTGTCTTCAGAATTCCATTTTGAATAGGAAACATCTCCTAAGGTATTTTCTAAAATATGATTGGTAGGTAATTTACCAATAGCTTCTTTAAACCAAGAGGGAGCATTAATAATGTCGTCTTGGAGATTGTTAGTTATTTCCATAAACAGTATTCTAAGCTAAATAAAATATATATATGAAAAAAATTAACCTCACTCCAGCTGCAACCGTATTAGTCTTAAGAGATACGGATGATGGCATGGAAGTTTTTCTTGTTAAGAGATCTGCAAGACCTCCTTTTGGAAATTTATTTGTCTTTCCTGGGGGAAAGATTGATCAAGATGACTCTGAAAAAAATATCGCAGATTTGTGTGAAGGCTTAGATGATGTTCAAGCTTCAAAGAGTCTTGGAATAAGCTCTGGAGGTTTGGCTTACTGGGTTGCCTGTGTAAGAGAGTGTTTCGAAGAAGTTGGTATTCTTTTAGCTAAAAAAAGAGATGGAAGCCTTTTAGATTTAAACGGTGTTGAAAAAGAAAAATATACAAGCTACAGAGAAATGCTTCTTAAAAATGAAATCAGCCTTTATCAAATATGCGAAACAGAAGGACTTATCTTAACTACGGATAACCTAGCACCATTCTCTCATTGGATTACTCCGGAAATAGAGGAAAGAAGGTTTGATACAAGGTTTTTTATAGCATGCCTTCCAGATAACCAGACAGGGGAGCATGACGGCAGCGAATTAACCGATAGTTTATGGATTAATCCAAAAGAAGCGCTTGAAAAAGCATCTAATGGCGATATCCAAATGATTATGCCAACTATCAAGAATCTTCAGCAATGTGAGAATTATGACTCTGCTTCCGAACTTCTAGAAGATCAGAAAAAACTTACAAGCGAAGATATACCAGCAATACTGCCTAAATTTTTTAAGAAAGATGGTAACTGGGTTGGCCTATTGCCTGATGACCCAGACTACAAAAACCATTAATATAACTTTATGGACATCGACCTTTTAAATAAAATAACAGCTCCCAATCCAGGCGTATTTACTGGGGGCGGAACTAATGCATATTTGATTGGAAAAAACGACCTTACTTTAGTTGATCCTGGGCCCGCTATTGAAGAGCATATCGACAATATAATAAAAATTGCAGATGGAAAAATTAAAAGGATTTTAGTAACCCATACTCATAAAGACCATTCTCCTGCAGCACTTCCAATTTCTAAAATTCTTAATGTCCCGATGTATGGCAGACTTGTTGATGGTGACTCGCTTTGGGAGGACGAAACTTTTATCCCAGATATTGTTATGAGCGACGGAGATATTATAGAAACAAGCGAATATTCTATTAAAGCAATTCACACACCTGGTCATGCCTCAAATCATTTATGTTTTTTAATTCCAGAAATTAATTGCTTATTAACCGGTGATCATATTATGGACGGATCAACAGTCGTTATTGCTCCGCCTGATGGAGACATGACTAAATATATATCATCCCTTGAAAAATTATTTAATTATAAGGTTGATACGTTTGCTCCTGGTCATGGAAACTATATGCATGAACCTGAAAAGACAATTCAGGCAATTATCAGGCATAGGCTAACAAGAGAAGGGAAGGTCTTTAGGAGGCTTGAAGAGGCGGGCAGTTCAGACTTAGATCAGCTAGTGAAGCTTGTTTATGATGATGTTTCAGAGATGCTATACCCAATAGCCAAATTTAGTTTGCAAGCTCACTTAATAAAGCTAATTGAAGAAAAAAAAGTAACTCTAGTTGCTGACAAATACAAGGCTATCTAAGCTTCTTTGGTTGGGTCCCACAAAACTAAATTCTTAGTCTTGAGTCTGTTCATAACTAATTTGTATCTTGATTGTTCATCACGCCATTCTTTTAACCAGTTCTCGCCATCTCTCTCGGCATCTACAAAAATCGCATTAGTAAAAGCTAGTGGAATTACTACTGCTGCATGAACCAATATACTTGTAAGAATACTGTATCCAATAAACCCTAACCAAAAGATTGCTATCACTCCAAAAGTTATACTCCAAATAGTAAACAACACCAACATAAAGTAAGTTTGTAGACTTGGATCCGGTATATATTTTAATGGGTTGTATTTCACGTTCATTACAACTCTCCACTTGTCTACTATGGACATTACTATTCGTCTAAATATATTTGGTTTTTTCATAGTTATTTTTGTTTTATCTTATTTAAATCGATTATCTTCTCAGTCTTTATTATATCAAAATCTTCACTAGTTTTCTTCAGCTTAGAAACCATTGGCTTATCCTGCTTTTTCGAAATCAAAATAATTTTATTTTTTTTACTTTTTAAAAATAATGCCATTTCATCTTTGGCTACGGTTGAATCAACACAGTCATTTTGATCTTGCAATTCTTTAGAAATAGTAAAGTTATCTTCTATGTAATGCTGTCCAATTTGGGTAGCCTGCATACATTTCATCATTACGGCACCATAGTTTGCCTTGTTGGTTTCAGGGAGGATTGTGTTCTCAACATTCATAGATGAACAACCAACAATCCCAAACAGAAGAAATAGAGCTAGGAGTTTTTTCATAGGCTTTGTTTATTTTCTATCAAGGAGTCAACAACCGAAGGATCTGCAAGGGTGGTGGTGTCTCCAAGATTAGTTAAGTCACCTTCAGCAATTTTTCTTAAAATTCTTCTCATTATTTTACCAGATCTAGTTTTTGGAAGACCGGGAGCATTTTGAATTAGTTCTGGTCTAGCTATTGACCCTATTTCTTTTGAAACAAATTGCTTAAGTTCACTATTAAGTTCGTCATTAAATTCTTCACCAACCATAAGGGTTACAAAAGCATAAATAGCCTGGCCTTTTATGGGATGATCAAAACCAACGACAGCAGCTTCAGCTACTTTAGTATGCAGAACAAGCGCGCTTTCAATTTCGGCAGTTCCTAGTCTGTGACCCGAGACATTTAGGACATCATCAACCCTTCCTGTTATCCAGTAATAGCCATCCTCATCTCTTCGCGCACCATCTCCTGTAAAGTAGATATCTGGATACATCGAAAAATATGTATCGATCATTCTTTCGTGATCACCATAGATACTTCTGATCTGACTAGGCCAAGATTTCTCAATAACTAAATTACCAGAGTTTGCTCCATCAAGTGTTTTACCTGTCTCATCATACAGTGCCGGCTTAACTCCAAAGAATGGAAGGGTAGCTGACCCAGGTTTTGTAGGCGTAATACCAGCTATTGGTGATATTAATACCGAGCCTGTTTCCGTCTGCCACCAAGTATCAATAACATCACACTTAGATTGACCTATTATTCTGTAATACCAGTCCCAAGCTTCTGGGTTTATTGGCTCTCCAACCGTTCCTAGTATGCGGAGAGAGTTTCTTTTGGTTTTCAGCACAGGTTCATCGCCTTGAGCCATAAGTGCTCTTATAGCAGTCGGTGCTGTATAAAATATACTAATGTCATATTTATCGCATATTTCCCAACATCTAGAGGCTGTTGGGTAGGTTGGGACACCTTCAAACATAAGCGTTGTAGCTCCATTTGATAGGGGACCGTAAAGAATATATGTATGCCCAGTTATCCAACCAACATCAGCAGTACACCAGTATTTATCTTCGGGCTTGATTCCGAATAGATACTTGAAGCTCATATGTGCTCCTAGCAAATACCCAGCAGTTGAGTGTAAGACACCTTTTGGTTTTCCGGTTGAACCAGACGTGTAAAGAATAAATAAAGGATCCTCGGCATCCATAGGCTCAGCTTCGCAGGTAGTAGCGACCTCTTTAGATACATCTTCGTACCAAACATCTCTACAAGGATCCCATGAGATATCACCACCGGTTCTTTTTATAACTAAAGTATTTTTAACATCAGGGCAGCCTTCTAAGGCCTTGTCGA
>Ga0209071_1000727_pt1 | contig 15057 bp, 22 predicted proteins | sample CoawatmetaG10DNA_2_FD_187513 | JGI IMG/M metagenome (GOLD analysis project Ga0209071, IMG submission 187513) | Marine microbial communities from the West Antarctic Peninsula - Coastal water metaG108-DNA (SPAdes) (version 2) | ecosystem: Environmental > Aquatic > Marine > Coastal ... | reverse complement strand
AGCAGTAAAGATTCTAGCGACAGATGTCTCACCATTAGATATATGGAGTGACGACAATAAGTGGATGCGTGATGCCTCCCAAAGCTAAGGGAACTTAGAATAGGACATAGAATGTCAAACCAAGAGAAATTTAGTGGTGATATGAGCCGCAACGAGGTAGAAATTGACCTTAACAAATTTATGGCAATGGTCTCAGAAATAGGAGAGCTAAAAGCCAAGATAATGGAGTTAGAAAACGATAAAGAGCCAGATAATCCATGGCAAAGATATATTTGGATGTCGAATATGATAGATGCATGGAGAATATTCCCTAGAGCATTTTTATCCGTATACATTATATTATTATACAAATGCACAATATGGTTCATGGAGCTCCCAGCTCCAACATTTGAGCAGTCAGGATTAATATCAGTAGTAGTTGGAGCAGGTGCAGCCTGGTTTGGACTATACGCTGGAACAGCAAAAGATAAGATTAACTCAAAATAATACTTGACATTGCGTCTAAAATTTTGTATAATAGTTGTATGAATTTATTTTACTTAGACGAAGATTTAGACAAATGCGCAGAAGCTCATGTTGACAAACATATTGTCAAGATGCCACTAGAGGTTGCTCAAATACTATGCACAAGCATATGGATTGACCAATTTCTAGGCTTCGTTCCACGCGCACTCAACAAAGAAGAAAGAGATATACTCAATGCTGAAAAAGCAAAGATTAAACATCTACCTCCTGTAGAGAGACCAATCACCCCATACCTTCCTATGATGTATAACCACCCATGCACAATTTGGGCACGCTCATCATTGGATAACCACGAGTGGACACATTGCTATGGCAATGCATTGAATGACGAGTATAGATACAGATATGGCAAAGAACATAAGTCCATACACGAAGTAGTAAATAAATTACCAGACCCAGTTAATATGCAACGAGTAGGGTTTACCGAGTTCGGTTTAGCTATGCCGGAAGACTTGAAAGATTACGATAATCCTATTCAGTCATACCGCGACTACTACCACCTTGATAAAGCTACCTTTGCCAGCTGGAAATACAGAGATAAACCACATTGGTGGAATGAGGACTATGCAGATTATGAGAATCGTATTACAAGACAACCCTAGATTATCAGTATATTTTCCAAGCAACTGGACAGAATTAGAAAGAGACACTTGGTTAGCCAAGTGGTACAAGAACAACAAACAGACACATTAAGGATAGAAATGACAGAACAGAAATTTAACGACTACGCAAAGTTCGTAGCACAGACCACATCTGATGGTAGTAAGAATACTTTAGCATTGGCTTCAAGAATATTAAAGCTAGAAGGCACAACATCACATACAACTAGAACAGACGGAAAGCTAACAAGAGAAGCAGATATAAATATGGCAACATTGCTGACATCAGTAATAGGCATGCTAGCAGAGAGTGGAGAGTTTGCCGAAGTAGTAAAGAAAAAACTATTTCAAGCAGACACACAATTTAGTGAGCAAGAAGTATTTCATATGAAAAGAGAATTAGGCGACGTACTATGGTACTGGGTTCAAGGCTGTACAGCTTTAGGATTTACGCCAGACGAAGTAATGGACGAAAACATCAGAAAGCTAGAAGCCAGATACCCAAACGGCTTCGAAGTTATTCGCTCAGAAGTGAGAGAAGATGGGGATATTTAGTAGAAAAACTAAAAAAGATAGTGTAAAAACTCAGTATAAATTTGAAGAAGATAAAGTATTATTGCAGTTAAAAAGTTATATAGATAAGACTTACGACCAGCATTATAGTGCAGATAAAATTCAAGCGACTGAGTTTATTATAGACTCAGGGCATGGCGAAGGATTTTGCATAGGAAACATTATTAAGTATGCAAAGCGCTATGGAAAGAAAGCAGGTAAAAACGAAATGGACTTGCTAAAGATTATTCATTATTCAATTATACTACTAGGAAGCAACAAACATGAAAACAGTTAGAAAACAAAGTCATGAAAAGCTAGACGAAGCTAATATCGAAAGAGTATTAGAATACCTAGAACAAGACAAACCAATCACAAAAAAAGAAGCATGCTCCATGCTCAACATCAGCTACAATACTACTAGGTTAACTAGTATATTGACGGACTTTAAAGAGACTATACAGTTCAGAGAAGTAAGAAAGGCGCAAAACAGGGGTAAGAAGGCAACAGACTATGAAGTCAAACAAGCTATAGAAATGTATTTAGACGAGCAACCCGTATCTGGCATAGCTCAGGCTTTATATCGTTCAACAACATTCGTTCGTAACTTGTTAGACAGAGTTGGAGTGCCTATGAAAAGACCCACAACCCAACAGGGTACGCGTGAGAGAATAGGATACTTACCAGATGAGTGTATATCCGAACAGTTTGATATTGGTGAGAAAGTATGGTGTGCCAGATACGACCTTCCAGCTAGAATAATGAAGGGAGACTTTGACGAGAAACATGATGCATGGATATACCATGTTTATGTAATAGAATTAACAAACTTTGAGTCCAAGTATTTTGGACACATAAAAGAAGGGGGTTTCCATGCCCACTTCGCATCTTATGACTTAGGTAGTTTACGACATTTAAATAAATATAACGTAAATATTTAGGATAGCATAAGGAGTGCAGAATGGAGATATGGATAGTAGTCATCTCACTGTGGCTAGCAACATGGGCTGTGGCAGTAGGTAGAACCTACAGCTTAATAGTTCTAATGATAGCTGACTATGAAGGTGGAAAATTAATTAGGGAGTACAAAATAACACACGCAATTATATATGGCGTGACAATGATATTTATTGCCCCATTTATATGGCAGATATGTTTTTTCGATGAGCCTAGAAGGGGCTTCGTAATATCATATACTAATGCCGTAGTAGGAAACAAAGATGCAGGATAAAATTAGACATGCTTTAAAGTTAAAGTATGAAGGGGACTTAGCCTCAGCAGAGATAAATATTAGGGTTTACCTTAGTAACTCTGTAGGAATTGGCGAGCACCCTGACATCGTTGGAGCAATAGACGAGCAGATTGAAAAAGCTGCAAACGCTCAAGAGAAATTGGACTATATTTTAAACCTAAAATACTAGGAAATAAAAAATAGTTCTTGACATCGCACTTATTTTTCTGTATAATATATATTAATGAGTGACAGATATTATAACCAAATGAGAGACTTAACGGGATGGTGCCACGGCATGCCCGAGTATCTCAAAAACAAAAGGAGAAGAAGAATGGCTTGGACAGATGAATCAAAAGCAGAGGCTGTTGAACTTTATACCGACGCAGAACCAACCCCAGAAACAAGTATGGAAGTTGTTAAAGAAATTGCTGAACAGTTAGGTGAATCACCTAATGGAGTCAGAATGATATTAACTAAGGCTGGTGTCTATGTGAAAAAAGCACCTGCTAGCGGAGCTAAATCAGCTTCAGCTGGTACAGGCAGTGCAAGAGTCAGCAAAGCTGACGCAGCAGATGCCCTTAAAGGTGTGCTAGAAGATGCAGGACAAGAAATCGATGCAGATATTATCGATAAATTGACTGGCAAAGCTTCAGTATATTTCACAGGTATTTTGAGCAACCTAAACAAAGACTAACTAGGTCTACTCCATTACTAAAGAAAGAGTTTTCTTAATAGTAATGGAGTATTATAGTGAAAAAAGAAGAGTTCCTTAGAACTGTTTCTGATTGTGGCGACGCAATCATAACTTATAGGTCTACAAACAGTAAAAAATTAAAATATAATGTTTGTACCCTAGACTTCGATAACAAGTATATCCAAAGCAAGAAAAATCGTGCTAAGGAAACCCCCGATTCAGTTTTACTGTTTTGTTGGGATACGGATAGTTATCGCCTACTACAACCTAAGAATGTTACTAGTATACAACCTTTGAGTTCTATACTTAGGAACAGACGATGAAGTTGCATGAAGCCCCTGAGTTATATGAAAAAATAATCTCGCAAAATGAAGAGGGGACGGAGCAAGTCAAATTAACTATTAATACTTTTTACGATACAGAGTATCTGCATCTAAGAAAGTATTACCTCGACTTCGATGGCGACTTCAAGCCAACGAAGGACGGAGTAGCAATGAAGCTAGACTTTAACAATTCGAGAGGGTTGTTTGAGGGACTAGTGGAAATATTATCACTCGCAGAGAGCAAGACTATTCTTGAGACGCACTTCAAGGATATTTTAGACGAAATTTACCTTTCCTGAATATAGTTCTTGACTTTGTAAGTGATTTTTGATATAATATATAAATGGAAAATATAAAAGAAATACTACAACTAGCCTCGGAAGATTACTATAATGGTAACCCAACGATGTCGGACGAACAGTTTGACAAGTTAGCAGTATACGCTCAGTATGAGGAAGTCGGTTTCTCTAGTAGAGACAATAGAGTCCCTCATGCGTTTCAGATGTATTCATTACAGAAGATATTTTCTAATGAGCTTGATAAGCAGCCCTTCGGTAATTACAAAGGAGCCACTACGGTGTCCCCTAAGTTAGATGGCGCTGCAGTATCATTGCTCTTTGTCAAGGGACAACTACATAAGGCTCTAACTCGAGGAGATGGGAAGCGCGGTTTGGATATTACAGACCACATGCGCACATTAGTACCAAACTCCTTAGGAGAGTTCAAGGGTTCACTAGTACAAGTTACTGGGGAAGTAGTTGCTCCTAAGACTATCAAGAACGCTCGGAATTATGCTGCGGGCGCTCTCAATCTTAAAGACACATCAGAGTTTCTAGAAAGGGACTTGCGTTTCATTGCTTATGGAGTGCAGGAATCTTGGAATGAGTGCTGGAGTAAAGATATGTCTTACTTAGAATCGTTTGGATTTGACACAGTTCTGTCTAATGACTGGACTATGTATCCCGACGATGGACTTGTTTTTCGTATAGATAACTATAAAGACTTTAATGATCTCGGTTATACCTCTAAGCACCCACGAGGTGCATATGCTCTTAAGCAGAACAATGAAGGAGTTATAACTAAATTGGTTAATGTTGTATGGAATGTAGGCAAGTCAGGGGTTGTAGCTCCTGTAGCGATTCTTGAACCAGTAGAAATAGAAGGTGCAACAGTTAGTAGAGCAACTCTACATAACATGCGCTACATCAATGACCTTAACCTAGAGATAGGTTGCCTAGTTGAAGTTATCCGTAGTGGAGAAATCATCCCTAGGATAGTATCAAGAGCCAACTAGTGGCAAGTAAAGGTATATACAATCACACATACTTTGACAACAACCCTGATGAGAAAGACAGGGAAGGGGTTCTCTACGGCATAGTATTAGTAAACACTAAGACTTTCGAGAGAGAATGTATCAAGGTTGGAATAGCCAGTGGAAAAGATTGGCGACATATTATAAAGCGTAGCAGGGGTTTCAGAGGATACGATATCCGTATTCAGAAGGTCTGGAGCAGCACACTTTATAATGTGTGGGCACACGAGCAGTACCTACATGATATGTATAAGGACGACAGACATGTTCCTATGTTTAAGTTTGGAGGTCACACAGAGTGTTTCAAAATTGATTCCCTCATTCTTCAGGACTTTCCGAAAAATAAATCTTGACATAGAAACTGAATTTTGTTATAATATATAAATAGAAATTAAGAGAAATCAAATGAAGCAAATTATCCCGCCATCAAATTGTCCAGCATGTATGCTAGACCTTGTGTGGGAAAAAGACCAACTCTTTTGTCATAACGCTACTTGTAGTGGTAAGACTAGTAAGAAGATTGAGCATTTTGCATCTACTCTTAAAATTAAAGGTCTCGGACCTCGCACAGTACAAAAACTACAAATCACCGATTTGCATGATATGTACGAGCTTCCATTAGAAATAATGATTGAGGCTTTGCAATCCGAAAAGCTAGCAGTTAAGCTAACGAGAGAAATAGAGAGTAGTAAAGTGGTAGACTTAGTCGAACTCTTACCTGCTTTCTCTATCAAGTTAATCGGGAATACCGCTTCACGCAAGATTTGTTCAGTAGTAAAACACATCACTGAAATAGATGAAGATACTTGCAAGGAAGCAGGACTCGGTCCAGCTGCGACACAGAATTTACTAGATTGGTTAATCGAAGAATTTACCAATGGATATGACAGACTACCCTTTAGTTGGAAACAGAAAGAACTTTTAGTTCCTAAAACAAGTAGTAAAGGTATAGTTTGTATCACAGGAAAACTCAAAAGCTATAAAACAAAAGCAGCCGCAACACAATACTTAGAAAATAAGGGCTATCTTGTAAAAAGCAGTTTGACTAAAGATGTAACGATCTTAGTAAACGAGAGTGGTATAGAATCCGCTAAAACACAGGCAGCCCGAGAAAAGGGCGTAATAATAATAACAAACTTAAAAGAAATATAGGAAACCAAAATGGCATTACCAAAATGGACAGACGAAAGAACTACTCAACTAGTTGATTTCGTTGGAAACACATCACCTATTTCTCAAGCTATGGTTGCTGACGCAGCTGTGGAACTAGAAACTTCAACAAGAAGTGTTAGTTCAAAGCTTAGAAAAATGGGACATGATGTAGAACTTGCATCTTCAGTATCGAATAGAACATTCTCTGAAGACCAGGAAGCTACATTATCACAGTTCGTATCTGATAACTCAGGCACTTACACATACGCAGACATCGCATCTTCATTCGAAGGTGGAAACTTTTCTGCTAAATCAATACAAGGCAAAATTCTTTCAATGGAATTAACAGGTCATGTAAAACCAGCTGAGAAACCAGAAGCTGTTAGAACTTACTCTCCCGAAGAGGAAGCTACATTTACTACTATGGTAAATGGCGGTTCATTTGTAGAAGAAATTGCAGATGCACTAGGCAAATCTGTTAACTCTATCAGAGGAAAGGCTCTTAGCTTGCTAAGAAGTGGCGATATTAACGCTATACCTAAGCAAAAAGAAACTAAAGGAAGCTCTAAAGCTGATCCTTTAGCTGAAGTTAATGATATCGACAACATGACTGTTGAAGCTATCGCTGACGAAATTGGCAAAACAGTAAGAGGAGTTAAAACTATGTTGACAAGACGTGGTTTAACATGTTCCGATTACGATGGAGCCGCAAGAAAAGAAAAAGCTTCTAGCTAATTCTTTTCTGTAAGGACAGGGTTCCCATCGCGGGTTCCCAGTTCCTTTAATTCTGAGCGGGAGATAATCTCCTGCTCTTTTTTATCTGGGAGGGTAGACATTGAACTTAACTTCAGCTCTGTTGAAGCAGATTATAACGCAAGAAGACTTTGACACTTGGGGCAACCTTAGAGTTAATTACCTTAGTGCGGAGTATCAGTCCTTACATAGGATTATGGATACTCACATTAAAAATTTCAGTAGTCTCCCTACCTTTGATGACCTTAAACTATCCATTCGTGATAGAAAACTACAAGAAAAAGTATTCGCAATCGAAGCTGTCGAGGTCGATATCGACGCGTGGGTGTTGCTTGAGTATCTCAAAAATGAGTATACGCAAGTAGAAATACTAGATGAACTAGATAAGTTTATCGATAAGACTGTAGCAATATCTTCGGCTGAAGAAAACGTAGAAGCAATCCAACAGATTGTTCTAGATGTTGGCGAACGTGTCGACCTTAAAGCTCCCGAAGAAAACATGCAAACAATTCCTTTGTTTGATTCAGATAAAGACCTCAAACGATTCTTGCCGCTAGGCTTGAATGATGACTATGACCAAACACTCAAGTTCTCTCCAAGAGACTTGATACTAGTAGGTGGTCGTAGAGGTGCAGGTAAGTCTATAACTTGTTGTAACATTGCAAATAATGTTTATGAGCAAGGTAGAAGTGCCCTGTACTTTACTATTGAGATGGACAGCCGTTCCATACTACAAAGAATGTGTGCCTTAGGTGCGCGTATACCTATCTCTCGTCTAGCTACGAAGAATCTAACCACTGTTGAGTGGGATAGAGTAGCAAACTGGTGGGCAGGTAGATTTGATGGCGGAATGGACTTAGTACCTGAATTTTATAAAACAAGAGACTTTGAAGCATTTCATACCAAACTTCAGACTCATCCCTTACATAAGGATAAACAGATTGATGTAGTGTATGACCCAGTACTAAGTCTTTCTAGAATACGACAAGAACTAGAAAGTAAAGTATCACAGACAGACTATGGAGTTATTGTAGTTGATTACTTAAACCAAGTAAAACGAAGTAACGCACCTAGTCGTGGAGGACAATATGACTGGACAGAGCAAATAGAAGTAAGTAAGACTCTGAAAAGTATAGCGCAGGAGTATGAGATTCCTGTGTTCGCCCCTTATCAAACAGATAGCACAGGGGAAGCAAGATTCGCAAAAGGTATTCTCGATGCAGCAGATGCAGCCTTTACATTAGAGACATGGTCACCAGAAGATGAAGCCATTACCTTTAACTGTACTAAAATGAGAAGTGCAAAGATGGAAGGATTCACGAGTGTCATGGATTGGGAAACACTAAAGATAGGCCCGCAGTCAACTATGAACCCTAAAGAAAAAGAAGAAATTAAAGATAGCCTATCTACAGGAGAAGATATACATGACGCAATATAAAAATGAAGTGGAAAAAAGAAAGTTATTTCTAGAGTCAGAAATATGGGGGCAGACAGTAAGTATGCATTACATGTGTAAAGGCAGCGGAGACGCAGGCTTTGGCATGGGGTACTTTATCTACTACAACAATGGTGCAGTACATAGAGTAGAAGATGAGCCTAACAAGATAACAATAATGCAAAAGCCTAACTCAATAGAAGAAGTAATGGATGATTACGGAAGGAGCCAAGTATGAAGGTAGGCATTGTTAGTTATAGCCAAGCACCTAAAGGAATGGAAGTGCAGTCTGCATTAGACTTAGTAGCTTTCTGTGCTAGGGTTAGTAATCCAGGCAACCAACACAATAAAGAAACAAACGAAAAGCTAGTTAAGTATCTAATGAAACATAAACATTGGAGTCCACTAGAGATGGTAAGTCTATGTTTAGAAATAGAAACAACTAGAGACATTGCTAGACAGATGCTAAGACACAGAAGTTTCAGCTTCCAAGAGTTTAGTCAAAGATACGCAGACCCAAAAGACCAAGGCTCTCTATTTGAGTACTCGGAAGCAAGACTACAAGACACAAGTAATCGTCAGAACAGTATAAAAACTAATGATGTTAAGCTTAACTTAGCATGGTTACATGCACAGCAAAGAGTAACCCATGCTTCCCAGAAAGAATATAAATGGGCTATTAAGAATGGTATTGCCAAAGAGCAAGCACGCAAGGTACTGCCAGAAGGATTAACAGTTAGTAAACTATATATGAATGGCACACTAAGAAGCTGGGTACACTATATAGAATTACGAGGTGCCAACGGCACACAACAAGAACACATGGATATTGCACATGCTTGTGCAAAAGTTATCGCAAAGATATTTCCACTATCAGATGAGGCAATAAGTAATGGCTAGTGATAGAATAGGAAAAGTATCCGCAGAATTAGTAGGAGTCCCACCCTTTGAAATAAGGACGGTAACTACAGACTTTATGTTGAGTCAACCTCAGGTTGAAAAAAACATAATGCAAGTACCATTAAATAAAAAACTTATGCAAAGCATAAAAATAAATGGTATAAAAAACCCACTGCTTTGTATGAAGCAATGGTACCCACTAGCTGGCAGTCAGAGACTACGAGCAGTGGCAGAACTAAAGATGAAGTACCCAAACTTTAACGAGAACATAACAGTTCATCGCTTTTTAGAGGACTACCACAACTGTTTCTACCTATGGCCTGATGTAGAGTTTAGAAGTAAAGCTATTGCTATTTGGTTTCAAACCCAAGAAGTAGTATTCAAATCACTTTACTATGAACATGAGGTAGAATTAGATGGAACTAAAATGACCCGATATGAAGATATCGGTGAACAACTAAAATGGAAAAGAGATGCAAGAGATAACATCAGTAATTCTACCCCTAGGAGGACTACTTAGCGTGTTGTATATAATAATAACGTTAATGACCTCATGAGGGTAGATGAACTACTACAAGAGCAACGACTAGAATTTAAAGTTTCAGGACGAGATTTTCTAGTCAAGTGCCTTAACCCTGACCACGAGGATAGTAATCCGAGTATGCGTGTTGATAATGTCACAGGTATATTTAATTGCTTTGCTTGCGGGTTCAGAGGTAATGTATTTAAACATTTTGGTGCTGCGGCAAACTTCCTAGAGATTAAGAGACAAAAGTTGAAACAATCTATAGACGAAACGCGCTCAGCAAGTATTGGTTTTGAATTCCCCAAAGGCTTTGTCCCATACGCGGGCAACTGGAGAGGAATTCGACCAGAGACATATCAGCACTTCGAGGCTTTTATGCATCACGATTCGCATTTCAACGGAAGAGTTGTATTTCCGGTTCGTGATATAACAGGGAAGGTGGTTGCTTTCAATGGTCGACATATGACCATGACTGAGATACCCAAATATCTCATTTACCCTCCACAAGCAAAGCTACCACTGTACCCTTCTACAGTTAACCCTATCAAAGGTAGGGTTATCTTAGTAGAGGGAATATTCGATATGATTAATTTATATGATAAAGGGTTATCAAATGCTATCTGTTGTTTTGGAACACGAAACATAGATGCTGATAAGCTTGCTATTCTTAAGATGCAAAATATAGAAGGAGTAGACATCATGTTCGATGGAGATGAGGCAGGACAAACAGCTGCCGAAGAAGTAAAAGGGTTAGCAGAAAGAGTAGGACTAACCTCTAGGAATGTAAACCTAGGAAATCACATAGACCCTGGCGGACTACCAGAGATAAAGGTAGCAGATATCAGGAAAAGGTTATATAGTTCTTGACACAGCGTTGAGAATTTGATATAATATATATAATAAAAATAGGAAACCAATGACAAATATAGCATTAATAGAATCTAAGACCAGTAGAACTAACTGGGAGGATAGATTCGACAATAATTTCGAGATAGACAGATATGCTCTATGCTCTGATAGTAGTAAAAAGAAAATACTAAAAGCAGATGTAGATATAGATATAGATACAGATGCCTATGAGTGGATAATAGTAGTAGGCTCAGAAGCACTGAAGTTCTACACTAGTGTAAATTCTATAACAGAGTATAGTGGTAAGTGTGTAGACGATAAGTTTCTACCAGTAATTAACCCTGCTATGTTATCATTCAAACCAGAAGCAAAACCTTTATGGGATAAGAGTAAGAAAAACATTATAGATTACATCAACGGCGACCTAAAGCAGATATCACTAGACGAAGATAAGTGCTATGGTATTCAAGATACTAAACAGTTTCACGAGTTCCTTAGAGCAGCTATCGACCACCCTAATCAGTATGTAGGTCTTGATTCAGAGACAACAGGACTATATCCTAGAGATGGTCATATGCTTGGCATGAGTATATCTTACGAGAAAGATCATGGAGCATACATAGACACAGAGTGTGTAGATGAAAAAGCAGAACAAATGCTACAAGAGTTATTCGATAAGAAGATTATAATATTCCACAATGCTAAGTTTGACTTAGCGTTCTTTGAGTATCATTTCAACTTTAAGTTCCCTAGATTCGAGGACACTATGTTACTTCACTATTGTTTAGATGAAGTTCCTGGTGGTCATGGACTAAAACAGTTAGCTATGGAACATACTCTTTATGGAGACTATGAGAAGCCTATGTATGACTGGATAGACCAGTACAAAAAACAACATAGAATACTCAAGGCTGACTTTCAGTGGGGCGCAATACCTTTCGATGTTATGAAAGTATACGCATCAATGGATGCAGTAGTAACATTATTAGTATTCGAGAAGTTATACCCTCTAGTAAGAAAGAATGCAAAGCTATTCAGTGTGTATGAGAATATACTTATACCTGCTTGTAGAATGTTGACAGACATACAAGACAATGGTGTACCTTTCGATAAGCTAAGACTTCTCAAAGGCAGAGACTTAATGCAAACTAATATAGATGAAGCAGTAGAAGAACTATATAAGTTTCCAGCAGTTAAGGCTTTCGAGACAGCAAAAGATAAAGAATTTAATCCAAACAGCACTGTGCAGCTTAGGTCACTACTGTTTGATTTTGTCGGGCTAAAGCCTACAGGCAAAAAGACTGGCACAGGTGCAGACTCAACTGATGCCGAAGTGTTGAAAGAACTATCAGAACAACACGAGATACCTGCACACATTCTTAGTATAAGACAGAAGTCTAAGATTAAGAATACCTATTTAGACAAAATATACCCACAATTAGATAAGGATAGCAGACTACGTACAGGCTTTAACCTGCACGGCACAACATCTGGTAGACTATCTTCTAGTGGCAAAATGAACATGCAACAAATCCCTAGAGACAATCCTATTGTCAAAGGCTGTATCAAAGCAGCACCAGGGCATAAGATTGTTGCAATGGATTTAACAACCGCAGAAGTTTACGTTGCTGCTGTGCTTGCTGATGACAAGAACCTAATGGAAATATTTAAGACTGGTGGAAACTTCCATAGCAATATTGCCAAATTAGTATTTAATTTACCTTGTGAGGCGGAAGATATTGCAGAACACTACCCTACACAAAGACAGGCAGCCAAGGCTGTTACATTCGGCATCATGTATGGTGCTGGAGCAAATAAAATATCACAGCAAGTCACAGCTGACTCTGGTAGTTCGTTTACCAAGAGTCAAGCTCAAGAAGTTATTGACGACTACTTCAAACAGTTCCACAAACTCAAACAGTGGATAGACCAATCTAGTAAATTTATTATGGATAATGGATTTATCTATGGTGCTACTGGCAGAAAGAGAAGACTACCTAATGTCAATTCTGACAATCAAGGAATACAAAGTCATGAGGTTAGATCAGGTATGAACTTCTTAGTTCAATCCGTAGCCTCTGATATAAACCTACTAGGTGCTATTGATATGAACTCTTATATCAAGACAACAGGCATGAGGTCAAGAATCTTTGCACTAGTGCACGATTCAATTCTAGCAGAAGTACCTGACTGCGAAGTCAATAGATACTCTCAAGAGTTACAACACTTCATACAACAAGATAGAGGATTTAGTATCCCAGGAGTTCCTGTAGGTTGTGACTTTGATATTGGTGATGACTATTCCTTTGGAAAGTTTGAAGCCAAGTATGATATATGATAAAATAACATTCCCTATATTTGTATTGCACAGCGATGAAATAATATTCGTTGATGGAATACTTTGGATAGGAAATCAAGTATTAGATGACACTAATATGAAAGGGGAGACACTAGGACTAAGAAGATTGCAGACTCCTATGCCTAGTATATATCCTTTAAAGTCTATGATTAAAAGTATTAGATCATTACTTGACCATCAAGGTAAGTACTATATCGATACTACAGGTCGTTTCTTTAGAAAGATTAAAACAACAAAAGCAGAACTAAAGTATCATAAAATACTTAGAGTACTAAAGAAAGACACAGCAAGTGTACTGTGGGTAAAAGATTGCCCCTACCCATTTACTATGGACAGACCTTTAGACCCCTCGCAATCCTGGGCAGGACTTCTTTACAGAAATAAAATGCCTTGGTTACTATATGATACAGCTAGTACTAAACAGAAAAATTCATGGAGAAAGATATGAAAGCAGTTATAAGTGATAGAATTTATCTAGAAGTATTACCTGCACAACAGAAAAAGATTGACGACGAGCTAACGTATGCCATACCTACGTTTAAGTTCGGTGACCCACCACTCATTATAAAAAATATGGCACTTATAAGACAGGGACTAGTAGCAATACCGGTGGGCAGAATAGACCTAATCCCTGCAGACCACGAGGTTGTAGATAAGAGAACTACAATCCCAGTAGACTTCCCCAAGTTTAATTTGACATTAAGACCAAGTCAACAATCAGTCTATGACGAGATTGGAGATGGCGGCATAATTAACGCTTGGGTGAGTTGGGGTAAGACATTTACAGGTCTTGCCATAGCTGCGAAGCTAGGACAGAAAACCCTAGTGATAACCCATACTTTAGCTCTAAGAAAGCAGTGGGAAGATGAAGTAAAGAAAGTTTTTGGAATCACGCCTGGAATTATAGGTAGTGGTAAATTTGAATTAGATAGTCCAATCGTTATTGGGAATATACAGAGTCTTTATAGAAAGATTCCCCTAATAAGACAGGAGTTCGGCACTCTCATACTTGACGAAATGCATCATGTTAGTAGTAAGACATTTTCTAGAATAGTAGATAAGAATTGTGCTAGACATAAGATTGGACTCACAGGCACGCTACAACGTAAGGACGGACGACACGTTGTCTTCCGTGACTACTTTGGAAACAATGTAATGAAACCACCTAAGGAAAACTTTATGATGCCTAAAGTGCATATCTTACCAATAGATATACGCTTTATGGATGGAAATGGTATACCTTGGGCAAACAGAATTAATGAGTTAGCATACAACCCAGAGTACCAACATTCTGTGGCTATGGCGGCGGCATCGTACGCAGCCAAAGGTCACAAAGTGTTAGTGGTATCTGATAGAGTAGACTTCCTCAGGAACTGCGCGGAGCTCACTGGTAGCAACGCAGTTTGTGTGACGGGCAAAGTCCATCACGAAGATAGAGCAGATATAATAGCACAGATTTTTGAGGATAAAGACGTTCTGTATGGAACACAGTCTATATTCTCTGAGGGTATTTCTTTAAATATTCTAAGCTGTTTGATACTCGCAACACCAGTAAACAATGAGCCGTTACTTACACAGCTTATTGGAAGAATAATTAGAGACTATGAAGGTAAACAGCAACCCATAGTAGTAGATATTAATTTAATCGGAAAAACCGCAAAGAGACAGGCTGGTCTACGACTAGGCTACTACATGAAAGAGGGTTATGAAATATCAACCCTGTAAGGACCTCCGAAAAATACTACTTGACATGGGTTTCAAAAATTGTTATAATATATGATAAAATATAATTGGGAAAAGATAAATAGTGAGACCAATGGAGATTCCAATTCAATTCTCACTGT
>Ga0209071_1000720_pt1 | contig 15150 bp, 7 predicted proteins | sample CoawatmetaG10DNA_2_FD_187513 | JGI IMG/M metagenome (GOLD analysis project Ga0209071, IMG submission 187513) | Marine microbial communities from the West Antarctic Peninsula - Coastal water metaG108-DNA (SPAdes) (version 2) | ecosystem: Environmental > Aquatic > Marine > Coastal ... | reverse complement strand
GCTCCATTCCCCGCTTATCAAAAGAGCAGCAAAAAATTGGTTTTGGAGGTTTCAAGGATGAGGATTTAAATAAATCTCCAGCATTTGGACGCTTAAGAGCCAATATTGGACTGCCATGGAATGTAGATGCAGAAATCTCTTGGACACCACCCCTTCAAATTAATGACAGTAAACCAGACCATTTATGGGGTGCTGCACTGTCAAAACCTTTATTTAATAATGAAAGAATTAGTGTGGGCTTGCGTTTATTTTTACTCAGAGGTGGCGTTACAGCAAGCGTAACATGCAGTGAGGATACGATTAACTTTACACCCTATACCCTTCAAAATCCCTCGGGATGCGTAGGTCTATCAGATGATAAATTACAAATGGATCACGAAGGAGTTGAAGTCTTTTTGTCGTTTAATAACACATCAAACATTATTCCATGGATATCGTTAGCGTCAACTAACATCGATAATGCTGTAGAAATTGATGCTCCACTTGAGATCGGCAGAGAGAGAGCAACTGTTTATTCAAGTGGAACAATACAAACACTTAGTTTTGGACTCAACTATGATATCAGTGAAAATTGGAGCCTCAACGCAGCAAGTTCATATACGCCTCTTGACGTCCAAAGGCCAAACGATAGTTCTGACAATGATGACTTTTGGAATGTCAGGGCTGGGTTAACAATTCGCTATTAACCCCTAGTCTCTTCACTCGTTCGCCTTGACAGTGGCGCTTGGATTCCGATAAAAAACAAAAGTAGATTAATATGACCTTTAATAATTTTTCAAAACTCAAGCTGGCCTATCTATTTTTAGTCCTCAGCGCACTCAGCGTCTTCAGTTTGGTCAGCCTTGCTGATTCGTCGACGCAAGACAGCTCAGATTCCTCATCTTACTTCCTGACGGAGGCTCGTCCGTCGTTCTCCTCTGGTGACTGGGATATTGATGACAATGGTCAGGCTGATGCACTGACTGACGGACTATTGTTTCTTCGTTACGCTTTTGGCCTTAGCGGTGATTCTCTTCTTAATGGTTTGATTTCAGGCGATAGCGTTATTACCTCTTCCGCGGAAATAGAAGCAGAATTGGCAACGGTTTATGCTAATTCAGGTGATATTGATGGCAACGGTAGTGTCGATGCATTGACCGATGGGCTTTTACTATTACGTTATCTTTTTGGCCTCACGGGTAATACTCTGACCAATGGCGTGGTTGGCGATGGCGCGACTGTAACGGAGAGTGCTGCTCTAGAATCATATATGCGAGGGCTAATGCCTCAGGCACCTTATATCCAACTCAATGGAAGTGCTTTCGCAAGTCATGAGCAGGCCACGACTTACAACGATGCTGGCGCAACTGCTACTGACGTCACTGACGGCTCGGTTGTGGTGGTCAAGACCGGGGAAGTTGATGTAAGTGTCGCTGGTACCTATATACTTAGTTACTCAGCTACTGATAGCGAAGGCAACGTTTCTCGTATTTTGACGCGCTCAGTGACGGTAGCTGACACCACTGCCCCTACAATCACCCTTTTAGGTGAGGCAGTAGTGGAGGTTGAATTAGATGCCTCCTATGAGGATGCTGGCGCGACAGCGACAGACACGGTTGATGGGGTGGTGGAAGTGGTGACCACAGGTTCTGTCGACACAAGCGCTGCGGCCACATATACCCTAACTTATACCGCGACCGACAGTTCAGGGAATATAGCCACCACTACGCGTGAAGTGTCCGTGAAAGAACCTAGAGCTCAGATATTTAACGTAACGGCAACCAACAATGGCGGCTGGGCTTATATTATTAACGGTGTTTCCAAACCAGATTTGACTCTGGAGGTAGGGACTACCTACACGTTTAACTATCCAGGTAACCATCCACTTAGATTTTCTACTGTCAGTGATGGAATTTTCAATGGAGGTGCCGAATATACTCAAGGCGTTGACACATCTGGTACAAACCAAATCACCATAAGGGTTACTTCATCAACAGCGCAGGCGCTATATTATTACTGCAGAATCCACGCACGCCAGGGTGGGACAATTACTGTCATAGGCGCAACCACTGCGGCCACAACGTTAGATGTATTCACAAATGGCGAAGTTAATTCAATCTGGGATAAGGGGATGAACGCCACTGATTCTGGAATCAACTGGGGTGAGTGTTCCAATGATGGGGGGGAAGGTTGCCCCAATATTGCTTGGCGACTCGTACAGGATGAGGACAGAGGGAATGTTCTTGAGATTGAGCATAGCTCTGAAGGCCAGCAGGCGATCTTTTATTTCAAGGCCTCTATGGGTAGAGATTTATCAAGATACGCAGGTGGCCAGCTCATATTTGACATCAAGACCATTAGTGGCGATAGCAATTACAGCATGAAATTGGATTGTATCTATCCTTGTACCTCTAGTGACCAAAATCTCGGTATTCAAGGAAATAATGGTTGGGAAACTGTAACAATAGAAATTGATGATTTGGTTGCTGATGGTCTATCCCTCGCCACAATTGATACCGGAATCGTTATTTGGGCAACGCAATACACGGATACAAAATTCCAATTAGATAATATACGCTGGGGCGTAGCCGGTGATGATAATTATGCGCCAGTCATCACTGCACCGGCTACGCTCGTCGTATTGGGCGAGTCAGATGGTGTATCTGCGGCTACTCAGGAAATTGCAGACATGATTGCTGCGGTCACTGCGACAGATAATGTTGATGGTGCTATAGCAACGGTAACAAACGATGCTCCTACCGATGTGTTCCCATTTGGAGAGACAACAGTAACCTTCACTGCAACTGATGCTGCGGGTAATGTTGCAACTGCGACTACAGTTGTGAATGTCATCCTGGATATTGTTGACCCTGAGCTTACTATCGCTGAATCGATTAGTATCAATGTAGATTTGCCAGATCAAGTTGTTGCCTCTAGCAATGATGCGGTTACTGCCTTCTTTGCTGCGGCAGTGGCAACGGATAACAAAGATGGAGACTTGACGGCTAGTATTACTAATGACGGCTTAACTGAGTATCCTGTTGGCGTTACTGTTGTTACCTTCTCTGTATCAGATGCTGCCGGTAACACGGTGACGGCTTCTGCTAGCATCACAGTCGTGCTTCTGGATACCGACTCGGATGGGGTGGGCAACAACGCTGATGATGATGATGATGGCGATGGTATTCTCGATGAGGATGACGCCTTTCCTTTAGATGTATTCGAATCAATTGATACAGATTCCGATGGCACTGGCAACAATGCGGATACCGATGATGATGGGGACACTGTTTTAGATGTGAATGATGCATTCCCGTTAGACTCTACTGAAACGATTGATACAGATTCCGATGGCACTGGCAACAATGCGGATACCGATGATGATGGTGATGGTGTTGATGATGGTTCTGATGCATTTCCACTGCTAAGCCTTAATGGATTAACTGACACTGATGGCGATGGTATTCCCAATGAATGCGGCGACCCATGTATTCTCGCTGGAATGATTGCAGATACGGATGATGACAATGACTCCGTGTTAGATGGTGAAGATGCCTTCCCCTTAGATGGCGCAGAGTCTGTTGATACCGACTCAGATGGCATCGGTAATAATGCGGACACCGATGATGATGGCGATGGTGTTTCAGATTCTCAGGAAATTTCTGATGGAACTGATCCTTTAGACGCAAACAGCACAGATACTGATAGAGATGGCGTTTTAAATATTAATGATGCTGATGATGATGGTGACGGTGTTATTGATTCTCAAGACGCTTTTCCGTTGGATGGAACAGAAACTACAGATTTCGATTCAGATGGTGTAGGTGATAACGCGGATAATGATGATGACAATGACGGAGTTACAGATGTTGACGATGCGTTCCCACTAGATGCAAGTGAGACACTAGATACTGACTCTGATGGTATTGGCAATAATACTGATGCAGATGATGATGGAGACGGTGTAGATGATACTGAGGATGTCTTCCCATTAAATCCGAGCGAAACTACAGATACTGATGGTGACGGTTTGGGAAACAATTCCGATCCAGATGATGATGGTGATGGATTAGATGATCAATTTGATGCTTTTCCACTTGATGGTTCAGAGCAGGTCGATACTGATGGCGATGGGACAGGCGATAACGCTGATGCCTTCCCTAATAATGCTCTATACAAAGCAGATAGCGACTCTGACGGTATGCCTGATACTTGGGAAACTCGTTTTGGACTTGATCCTAATGATCCATCTGATGCTACAAGTGATCAGGATAACGATGGCATACCTGCATTGGATGAGTTCTTGGCTGGAACCATTCCTTCAGGTTCTTTAGACATTGATGGCAATGAGAAATATGACGCTCTTACCGATGGCCTCCTATTGCTTAGAGGAATGTTTGGATTGGATGGAAGTGCGTTGGTAACGGGCACGATAGCGTCTGATGCGGCTTATACAGAATCAGTTGATATTGAATCTCGCATAGCAACACTGGGTGATCTTGCTGATATCGATGGTAATGGTGACATAGACGCACTTACAGATGGTCTGCTTACATTGCGTTACCTATTCGGTTTGCAGGGCGATACGCTGATTAATGGAGTTGTGGCAGCTGATGCAACTAGAAAGACTGCAGAAGAGATTGAGGCGCACCTAAAGACCTTAATGCCTGCGCTTTAAGCCCATCCAGTCAAATCAGGGCTAGATCGAGGTGAGAAGTTCTTGAGGGATATAAAAAAGTAGTAAAGCCAAAGAAAAAGCCAAAGGTAAAAAAGTAAATCTTGCCACTAGATCGAGGTGGTTTTAAAACAAAACCTACCATACACCTACCACAGAGCCATATTTCCCAGTAAAATAATCGTAAGCCATTGGTTTATATAGAGTATTAATGGGGTGGACGACGGGGATTGAACCCGCGACCACCGGAATCACAATCCGGGGCTCTACCAACTGAGCTACGTCCACCATTAAAGCGATATATTTGAGAATTTTGCGTCTTAAACACCATAGACAAAAACCGTGGTCCGCCCACCAGGGCTCGAACCTGGAACCTTCCGCTTAGAAGGCGGATGCTCTATCCAATTGAGCTATGGGCGGCATAGCCTTTAAGCCGGAAAGATGGTCGGGGATGAGGGATTCGAACCCCCGACATCCTGCTCCCAAAGCAGGCGCGCTACCAGACTGCGCTAATCCCCGAATAGCTTTCCATACGGTCTTTCTCAAGAGCGCGCATGATACTGACCGAGCAGGTTTTCGTCAATGCGAAATGATGACATCTAGTAATAAACTGCTTAGGCATCATGCATTGGTGTGTCTCACGATAGAGATGGGGTAAAATCTAGTCAATTTTAAATCATCAAAGATGTATATTTATCCGCCTCATTGGGCTAGCTTCTGCGATACTTTGCGTCATTTCAGTTAGGAGATACCGGCTTGCCGCAGCATGATTCTGACTCTGCACTTGAAGACTGTCCTCTCTGCAAGAGCCTAGAGGTTTTAGCCTATCATCGAGATAAAACTCGATCGTACCTTCAATGTGTCCAATGCCAGCTAGTCTTTGTGCCGCGGCAATTTCACTTGTCGCCTGAACACGAGAAAGCGGCTTATGATAATCACCAAAATAGCCCAACCGATTCAGGTTATCGAAAGTTTTTAAGTCGTCTCGCGCAACCTTTACTGGCGAAAATTGCGCCTATCAGTTTGGGCCTAGACTTTGGTAGTGGTCCTGGGCCAACGCTATCGCTTATGCTAGAAGAGCAAGGTCATCGAGTCGCTATCTATGACCCTTACTATGCGCCGGATGAGCTTGCTCTTAGTCGTAGCTATGATTTCATCACTAGTACCGAAGTCGTAGAGCATCTTGCTTCCCCAGGTCTTGAAATGGAAAAGCTATGGGCTCTTTTAAAACCTGGGGGTTATCTGGGAATAATGACCAAGCAAGTGACTGACCGGGAGTCCTTTGGACTTTGGCACTACAAGAATGACCCAACGCATATCAGTTTTTTCTCACATCGTAGTTTTCAGTATCTTGGCAACCAGTGGGGTAGTGCACCTGAGTTTATTGGCGCAGATGTAATAATCTTTAGGAAGTCTTTAGAACCTTAGCTCTTGCAGCTACAAAGGCCATTACAGAACGGTTAATGTCTGACTCGCTTGTGACCCAGGAGCAGACACTAATACGGATTACTTTTTGTCCTTGCCACATAGAGCCGCCCACCCAGCATTCACCTGACGCTTGAATAGATTGAATGATCTGTTCAGTGTGCGTGTCAGTCGCATTGCAACTGACCACTATTTGATTAAACACCACATCGTTAAGAATACTAAAGCCTTGTTGACTGAGTTCGTTAGAAAATTGAACAGCCCGGTCATGCAAACCAACAATGAGCTCATCAACACCTTTGCTACCCAGGTACTTTAACGCCGCCCATAGTTCGACCGCCCGAGCCCGTCGCGACATTTCAGGGGTATAGTGCATGCCATCGCGATTTTCACTGAAGTGCAGGTAGGCGCCTGATGCTTGCAAAGCGCTGGTAAGAGCCTGTTTGTCGGCACATAGTAGTATTCCGCTGTCATACGGCGTATTAAGCGTCTTATGCCCGTCTACAGACCAAGACTGGGCTTTATCAATGCCTCTGGTCAAATGCCTTAGCTGCGTTGTTCCGCCAGCCCATAGGCCAAAAGCACCATCAATATGCACCCAGGCGCCAGCATCAGCAGCTTGTGTGCAAATCTCATCAAAAGGATCAAAGGCACCAGAATTGACATTTCCCGCCTGCAATACAAGAACACAGCTGTCGTCTAGTACAGGCAGCTTTTCAGCGCAGATACGCCCCTGATCATCACAATCGACATATTCAATATTATCCAAGCCAAAACCTAATAACGCCAATGCCTTGATCACGGCGCCATGAGTTTCACGGCCCGTAATAACTCGTAGTGCCGGTGCGCCGCTCATGCCTTGGCGATTAAAGTCCCATCCTTTGTTGTCATATAGTCGATATCGGGCAGCCGCCAGACCGCAAAATATAGCGGAGGACGTCCCACTAACAAACCCAGCCACGGTCTGATCAGGTAGACAAAATAATTGTTTTAACCAGGTCTCGCAAACGGCTTCGAGTTTTGATGCGATCGGCGACATTAAATAAAGTGCGGTGTTTTGGTCCCAAAAGTCTGTGAGCCACTTAGTCGCCAGGGTCACAGGGATAATTCCACCGTTAACATAGCCAAAGTAACGGCCGCCGGTGTGTGCCACCGACGCGGGAGAACCTAAGGTGTGTAGTTGTTTAAGAATCTCTGAACCATCGCCATTTTCAATAGGCATATCCTCGTCAAAATGACTGAGGTTACTTATCGCCTCGGCCGAGGGAAACACATTGCGCTCCGGAACCGCGTTCGCATAATCAAAAGCATAATCGCGTGCCTCGTCATAGAGTGACTTAAGCGCGTGCTCTGCATTCATTTTGTCGCGTAAAGACATATCTGTATTGACCCGCTCTAGATAGATATTAGTGATAATCAGAATTAGTAGCAGTAAACCATAGACTAAACTTTCTAGGAAGTTAGAATATCCACATTCAAACATAACCCATTCAGAGACGACCTATGTACAGTGGACAAACGCTTACGCTAAATATGATCGATAACGATTTTGCTGAACTCAATTTTAATAACCTCTCTGGCTCGGTTAACAAGTTCGATCAACAAACGCTGGCTGAACTAGAAACTGCTGTGAGTATGCTAACGAGAGGCGCTTCGATCAAAGGTCTGCTTGTGTCCAGCAGTAAATCGGTTTTCGTTGTGGGTGCAGATATTACCGAGTTTTCGGCTATGTTCGCCGCGCCAAAAGAAGAATTTATAGCCGGCGCGCAGCACGTTAACGGATTGTTTTCGGCCATTGAAGACTTACCCTATCCGTCAGTGGCAGCTATTAATGGCTTTGCCCTAGGCGGGGGACTGGAAGTTTGTTTAGCCTGTGATTCTCGGGTTATGAACACTAAATCAGCAATAGGACTTCCTGAGACGGGGCTGGGCATAATACCCGGCTGGGGTGGCACCGTGCGCCTCCCCAGACTGGTTGGTTTTGCCACAGCAGCGCAATGGATCTCTTCAGGCGTCCAGCAAGCTGCTCAAGCGGCATTGGAATCTGGTGCTGTGGATCAGTTAGCCGAGCCGGAAGACCTAAGGAATGCCGCGCTGGCGTTACTGACATCCCATGTCAATGGAGAGCGGGACTTTGAGCAACGTCGAGTCCATAAACGCTCAGCATTAAATATTAGTTCAGATGAGATCACGCAGATATCAGATAAGCTTCAAGGTAACATTCTTGGGAGAACAGGTACTAAGTATCCAGCACCTTTAAAGGTCATAGATCTGTTAAGCACGGCTATTTTAGTTGACCGTGACAGCGCCGTTCACCTGGAAAACCAAGCGTTCTATGAAGTGTGCCATACCCCAGAGGCTAGAGCACTAGTCGGGCTATTTTTGGGGGCTCAATTCGTGGTTAAGCAAGCAAAGGTCCGTAGCGTGCCATTTAAAGATGAGACACAGTCTATTACTAGCGCTGCGGTTATTGGCGCGGGGATTATGGGAGGCGGTATCGCCTATCAAAATGCCTTAAAGGGATATTCGGTTGTCATGAAGGATATTGCTCAGCCTGCGCTCGACTTAGGTATGCGCGAGGCAAGTAAGCTACTTAATAAGGGTGTCCAACGAGGTAAGCTAACCGAGGTTAAGTCAGCACAAATCATTAGTCAAATACAACCAACCCTTGACGATAACGCCATTAGTGACAGCAATATGGTCGTGGAGGCGGTTGTTGAATTGGAGTCGGTCAAGACTAAGGTTTTAGCCGCGGTGGAAGCACAGCTCTCCAATCCAGAAAGCATCATCACATCTAATACCTCAACAATTTCTATTACGTCTCTTGGGGAGTCGTTGCAACGTCCAGAAAACTTTTGCGGCATGCACTTCTTTAATCCCGTTCACGCTATGCCGCTTGTAGAGATTATTCGTGGAGAGAAGACCTCAGATAAGACCATTGCAGCGGTCTGTGCTTACACTCTAAGTCTTGGCAAAAAACCAATTGTCGTCAATGACTGTCCTGGTTTCTTAGTCAATCGGGTACTATTCGCCACAATGTTTGGTATGGAAATGCTTATCGCTGAAGGGGCTGACTTCCAGCAGATTGATCATGCCTTAGAGACATGGGGTTTGCCTATGGGGCCTGCCTATCTGTCAGATGTGGTCGGCTTGGACACAATTGTTCATTGCTATTCGGTCATGCTAGCAGGAATACCTGAACGGTTCATTGAGATCTCGCCCGCTCGTCCATCGGCAATGCTAGTGGACGCAAATAGGCTGGGCCAAAAGAATGGTCTTGGCTATTACGGCTATCAAAATGACGAGAGGGGTCGGGCAGCAAAAGCGCCAGACCCAGCCGTTATTCAAAGTTTCGAAGAACAATTTGGCACGGCACGTCCGTTTGATGAGCAAGAGATCGTAACCCGTGTGTTACTGCCTATGGGAATGGAAATGGCGCGTTGTTTGGAAGAGGGTATTGTGGCATCTCCAACCGAAGCTGACATGGCTTTGATTTACGGGCTTGGCTTCCCATCGTTTAGAGGCGGTATCTGTCGCTGGATGGACGAGATTGGATTAGCTGAGATTTGCGCCCTGGGTGACCAATACAGTCATATCAGTCCGCTCTATAAACCCACCGATAGAATGCGTGATATGGCTGCCAACGGAGAAACTTTTTACTAGTGGCAGGTATTCACTGAAAAAGGACCAAACCGCTTCGCTGGCACTCATGTAAGGCTTCCCAGACCTGCCATGAGGCCAATCGCCGGGGTGCTGCCACTAGGGTATCTTGGCTCCTGGCCAATGATGGCCAACATCGTGCAAACTACTTTTAATTGTGAAAAAAGGTCAGCCACAAAAAAGGGCGGATTAAAATCCGCCCTTTAGATTCTGCTACTTAATCAGCGATTAAAACTGATTCATCGTATTGTCTTTACCTGAGGCTTTAAGTGCAGCTTCACCGGCAAAAAATTCCTTATGGTCATCGCCCATATCTGAACCAGCCATGTTCTGATGCTTAACACATGCAATGCCTTGGCGGATTTCCTTGCGCTGAACCCCAGCAACATAACCCAACATACCTTGGTCACCAAAGTACTCTTTCGCCAGGTTATCCGTAGAAAGGGCAGCAGTGTGGTAAGTCGGCAGAGTAATCAAATGGTGGAAAATCCCCGCGCCCTTAGCCGCATCCGCCTGGAAGGTTCGAATCTTCTCGTCGGCTTCTACCCCAAGATCAGTGAGGTCATAAACGGCATTCATAAGATCAGCGCGCTCATAGCTCGAAACATCTGTCCCAGCTTCCTGCCATGCATCAAAGATCTGCTGACGGAAGTTAAGTGTCCAGTTGAACGACGGACTATTGTTATAAACGAGTTTGGCGTTAGGTACCGCTTTGCGAATTTCATCAACCATGGCGCCAATCTGGCCGATATGCGGCTTCTCGGTCTCAATCCAGATCATGTCCGCGCCGTTCTGCAGGCTGGTGATTGAGTCAAGTATACAACGCGCTTCACCCGTGCCAGCCTTAAATTGAAAAAGGTTACTGGGTAGGCGTATAGGCCGAACCAGCTTGCCATTTTGGTTAAGGACTACATCACCATTCTTCATGTCCGCTGGCGTTACTTCTTCAACATCTAAGAACGCGTTGTACTGATCGCCCAAATCGCCGGGTTCGTTGGTTACAGCGATTTGCTTGGTCAGGCCTGCGCCCAATGAATCTGTACGCGCAACAATGACGCCGTCATCAACACCTAATTCAAGGAAGGCATATCGAACCGCGTTAATTTTAGCGAGGAAATCAGAATGAGGTACGGTGACCTTGCCGTCTTGGTGACCGCATTGTTTTTCGTCAGAGACCTGGTTTTCAATCTGAATACAGCAAGCGCCAGCTTCAATCATCTGTTTAGCCATAAGATAAGTCGCTTCAGCATTACCAAAGCCCGCATCAATATCAGCAATAATGGGCACTACATGAGTTTCAAAATTATCGATCTGCGCCTGAATGGGCGCCTTAGCATCACCCTGGGCAGCGTCTAGCTGGCGAAATAGCCCGCCTAACTCACGTGCATCGGCTTGTCGCAAAAAGGTGTAGAGTTCCGCAATAAGAGCGGCTACCGAGGTTTTCTCGTGCATAGACTGATCGGGAAGGGGGCCAAAATCAGATCGCAACGCTGCTACCATCCAGCCAGAAAGATACAGATACTTTTTCTTAGTCGTACCGAAGTGTTTCTTAATCGCGATCAGCTTCTGCTGTCCGATAAACCCATGCCAGCAACCCAGTGACTGTGTATAGGCTGAGGGGTCAGCATCGTACTCATCCATATCCTGGCGCATGATGCCCGCGGTATACTTGGCAATTTCAAGGCCCGTTTTGAAACGATTTTGAGCACGCATACGCGCAGCGGAGTCAGCGTCGATAGCGCTCCAGTTGCCATTATTGCTTTCTATAACTTTTGCCAAATCGGCAGAATCTTGATTAAAAGTGGTCATGTAAAAAACCTTATTAGAGTTGTAAAGTTTGACTGTGCATACATTTTAGGTATCATGCCGTCATTATCCTAGTTTATCATTTCTATCTTGAGTATTTTTTGTATGAATATGTCTAAAGTGGATTTAAACCTTCTCGTTTACCTTGATGTCTTGCTGCGTGAATGCAACGTAACTCGCGCAGCTGAGGAGCTAGGTATTAGTCAGCCCGCCATGTCAAACAGCTTGCGACGGTTAAGAGATCTGTTTAATGATCCTATTTTGGTCCGCACCAGCGACGGTATGACACCGACAGGGCGGGCGCTAGAGTTACAGCCGCTAGTGCGTTCAGTGCTAGCTGCGGCAGAGCTAGCGGTTTTACCTAAGACTGACTTTGATCCTGGAGTTTCAGGCCGAATATTTCGGATTATGGCAAGTGACTACACTGAATCGACCCTGTTACCCGTTCTACTGACCAGCCTGCGCAAACAAGCTCCTGGTATTCGTTTAGACATCATGACCCCCAGTGATGTGAGCTTTCATGACGTTGAAAGAGGCAAGGTTGACCTCGTTATCAACCGATTTGACACATTGCCTCAGTCTTTTCACCAGGTACACCTCTGGGATGATAGCTTTTCCTGCGTAGTAAGCGCCAAAAACCCTGTTACCAAAAACTGGAATCTTGATTCATACCTGTCAAGCAAACATGTCTGGGTTAGTAAAACCGGCATGGGCGTCGGTGTGGGAATGAGCCCGGACGACGTGCAGCGACTAGGCTGGGTCGATGATGCTCTAGAGAATATCGGTGCAAAACGTGACATTACCGTGTTTACACGACATTATCAGGCCGCGCTCTTTTTGGGCGAGCAAGACGATCTCATTGTCACATTGCCATCAATGGCCGCTGAAAGGCTAAAAGATGACGCAAGCGTCGTTGTTTTAGAGCCGCCCTTTGATATTCCACGATTACGCCTAAAAATGGTCTGGAGCCCACTACTACAGCATGACCCAGGGCATAGATGGATCCGCCAGTTAATCAAAAAAGTATCCGAGGAAATGCTTCGGTAACCTATATTCCAAAGATCGAGTATCTGCATCCTGAATAGCAAAAATATAGGCAACAGATTTGGAAAATCTTGGCTGGGTCAATAAACTCACAGCAAGTCGTTAAATCGCCGGAGAAACAGCACCATGAGTCAGCGCATAGAAGAATCAGGCCTACAGGTCGCCAAACCAATCCATGATCTTGTTAATCAATCAATACTTCCCGGTACAGGTGTCACTGCGGCCATGTTCTGGGCCGGTTTTGCGGCAATTTTGGCTGAATTCGGACCAAAGAATAAAGCTCTATTAGATAAAAGAGACCAGCTTCAAAGCCAGATAGATAGCTGGCATCGGGCTAATAGTAACGGATTTGATTTTGCTGACTATAAGGGCTTTCTTCAAGAGATAGGCTACTTAGTTCACGAGGGTGGCGAGTTTGCCGTAAGCCCCGAAAATGTCGACACCGAAATTGCTAAGCAAGCAGGCCCGCAACTGGTCGTGCCAATAATGAACGCTAGGTTTGCGCTTAACGCAGTAAACGCCCGCTGGGGGAGCCTTTACGACGCGCTTTATGGCAATGACGTGATCTCAGAGCAAGAAGGCGCAGAGAAGGCAGGGGCCTATAATGCGGTCCGCGGGCAAAAGGTGATTGATTATGGCCGTGATTTCCTCGACGGGGCAGCTCCACTGTCTCATGGCTCTCATCATCAAGCGACTCGCTATAGCGTTACAGCAGGTCAGTTAATCATCGCACTAGAGGATGGAACGAGCGCATCACTACAGGCACCAGATCAGCTATCTGGCTACCTAGGAGATACCGATAATCCGTTCTCTATATTAATAAAAAACAATAACTTACATTTTGAACTTCAGGTTGATTGTAATCATATAATTGGGAAATCTGACAAGGCCGGTGTCAAAGATATCGTCCTAGAGTCAGCGCTAACCACTATTATGGACTGTGAAGACTCCGTTGCGGCGGTAGATGCCGACGACAAGGCATTGGCGTACGGTAATTGGCTTGGATTGATTAAAGGAACCCTAGAAGAAACCATTACCCGTGGTGACAGCAGTTTTGTACGATCAATGAACCCAGACCGAACCTATATCGCCCCCGACGGCTCTGATCTTACGCTTAACGGTCGCAGCTTGATGTTTATAAGGAACGTGGGCCACTTAATGACCAACCCAGCGATCTTAGATGCTCAAGGCAACGAAATCCCCGAAGGGATCATGGATGGCGTGATTACTAGCCTAATATCTGTTCACGACCTTAATAACCCGTCAAAGCTCACTAATTCGGTGGCAGGCAGCATCTATATCGTTAAGCCTAAGATGCATGGGCCTGAAGAAGTCGCCTTTACCAATGACCTATTTGATGCCATAGAAGACCTGTTAGGCCTGGCCAGGCATACCATCAAGGTTGGCATAATGGACGAAGAACGCCGTACATCAGTTAACCTGACAGAGTGCATTCGCGCCGCCCAAGGCCGCGTGGTCTTTATCAATACCGGCTTCTTGGACAGAACCGGCGACGAAATCCACACAAGCATGCTCGCCGGAGCGTTCGCGCTAAAAGGTGACCTTAAAAAGATGCCCTGGATAACAGCCTATGAAGATAACAATGTCGATGTTGGCCTAGCCTGTGGCCTAAAAGGCAAGGCGCAGATAGGCAAAGGGATGTGGGCCATACCAGACAACATGGCAGAGATGATGGTGGTGAAGATTGGTCACCCCAAGGCCGGCGCTAATACGGCCTGGGTACCCTCACCAACGGCAGCAACGCTGCACGCAATGCATTACCACCAAATTAACGTGCCAGCGCTCCAAGAGACGTTAAAAACGCGTTTAAAAGCTAATGTCGACGATATTTTGACGATTCCGCTCCTTGGCGACCAACATCTCACTGCAGGGGATATTCAGCTTGAATTGGATAATAACGTCCAAGGAATGCTCGGCTACGTTGTTCGGTGGGTAGAGCAGGGCGTTGGCTGCTCTAAGGTGCCTGATATCAACAATGTCGGGCTCATGGAAGATCGCGCAACCCTGCGTATTTCAAGCCAACATATTGCCAATTGGCTGCACCACGGTATCTGCTCTGGCGAACAAGTCATGGAAACACTCAAACGTATGGCTGTTGTGGTTGACGGCCAAAACAGCAGCGACCCAGAATACGTCGCCATGAGTACCAATTTTGACACCAGCATAGCCTTTAGCGCCGCTTGTGACCTAGTATACAAGGGTTTAGAGCAGCCCAGCGGTTATACAGAACCACTATTGCACCGCTATCGCCAAAAAGTAAAAGGATAAACTGATGTCCCAGAGAAAAATGACAGCATGAGATCTACACCAGATCTTTGTGATGACCATGCAGATGCGATCAGCGTCGCTGACCCCATTTTTAGTAATTTTGGCGGGCGTGAGCGATTTGGTGGGCAGGTGGTGACGGTTAAATGCTTCGAGGACAACAGTCTAGTCAAAGAACTTGTTGGCACCCAAGGCGAAGGCCGCGTTTTGGTGGTTGATGCCGGTGGCAGCATGCGCAGGGCTTGCCTTGGGGACATGTTAGCTGAAAGCGCCTC